>Ga0326733_1000029_pt1 | contig 80663 bp, 65 predicted proteins | sample 14_GP2_308_FD_207946 | JGI IMG/M metagenome (GOLD analysis project Ga0326733, IMG submission 207946) | Glacier ice microbial communities from Ngari, Tibet, China - 14_GP2_30.8 | ecosystem: Environmental > Aquatic > Freshwater > Ice > Glacier | place: China: Ngari, Tibet | collected 2018-07-17
GTCTAGGTCGCAATGAAATTGCAATACCTTGTCAACACCACTCATGACATCTGCGCAGGAAAAACGGCAAGCGTGGCATCGGCCAGTGCCTGGCATTCCGTGATCTCGGGTAGCGCCCAAAACGCCTGGCCGACGACTTGGTGGTGTCGCACCTCGATAGACTGGCGCTGCCATGCAGTGATGATTTTGGCTGTTGCAGGACTTGGCGGCTTGTCAGCATTACCGGCAATATCGAACCAGTCGACTTCGCCGCCTGCAGGCGCCAGGGTAGTGGCATCGACGGCATCGATGGCACAGGCCAGTGCCGGTGAGAGTTCGTAGCCCGCCACTTCCACCGATTGCCCCTGCGCGAGCTCGGCCCGCAAGGCTTGGGTGCCATGCACGTGATTGTTGCCGGATTCTCCATCAAGCATGTGGATGGCAAAACGCAGGCGCAGCCATTGGGTGAGCCATGCCTGCCCGTTGAGCACTGGCTGCCACAGCACAAAACGCTCAACCGGCAAGGCGGCATGCCGGGCGTAATCGAGCATTAGCAGCGCTCCCAATCGCAGCCCCCAGAGGCTGACCGGACTCGGTGCATTGGCTGCAAGCCAGCCATGTGCCAATGCCAGGTCATCTTTCCAGGTCTGCCATCGGGCCTCGGCAAAATCGCCGCTGCTGTCGCCGCAGCCATGCAAATCAATTTGCAACACCGCCAACCCCGCAGCAGCAAAAGCGCGGGCTTGCACCGCAGCGATGCGGCGGGAGCGGTTCATTTCTTCACCAAACGGATGGGCATACAAAATGGCGCCTCGAAGCGCCACGGCGGCAGGCGGTGCGTAATAAATACAAAAACACTGGCCTGAGGATGTCGGCAGAAAAAACGGCAGACCCGACGTGGACGCTGGCGAGCCGGTCATTGCCCTAGTTGCCGCTCCACAAAGGTACTCAGGCTGGCAACCGAATCAAAAGTGGCTGCGCAGATTTCATCGTCTTGCATGCTGATCCCAAAATGTTCCTCAAGGGCAGTAATTACATTAATGACAGCCATTGAATCAAATTCCGGAATACTACCCAGCAGTAGCGAGTCGGCGCGCAAAGCATGGTCGGGTTGTAAAGCGAGCACATCGTTTAAGATTGCAATAACTTGTTGTGTTACTTCCAGTGTATCGAGCATCGGTTTATAGAGTGGAATATCAAGAAGGTGGGGGCATTTCATTGGGGTCGGGCTGGCGGCCGCGCACCAGGTCGCGTAATGCCCGCAAGACTTGCCAGCGATAGACGTTGCAATGAAACATGGTTCGAACTTCTTCCGTCCAGCGGGTGTGCCATTCCAAGACCCGGCCGTAGAATTCAATGCGCAGAAGCTGGGGCTCTGAAAACACCAAAGCAACTGCTTCCTGGCGCATCAGCAGTGCCGGCGAGGTACTGCCGGCGGCTGTTTCGTCATACGCAGTTTTGAGAACGATCAGGCTACCGCTGCCTTCTATACACAAATCCATTGCAACGATTTTGTTATTGTACCAATACCTGTAGATGCGGCCTTTACCGGTCCGGCAAAAGTTTTCCAGTAACTGGCGGTAGAAACGGCCCTGTGCATTGTCGGGATGCACCGCCGTGCCGCCTTCGCCTTTCCATCCCGTGCTTTCGAGGCGCCCGTAATCGGTAATTCCCTGGCCAACCGAATTGGCGGCCGTGTCGATTTGGAGCTGAGTGGCAATACCCTCTCGTGCGAGGCGGTTACGCTGTTTTTTAAGATTTAATTTTAAGTTTTTGCCACGTGCTTCCCAGTACTCTTCAAAGTTGCCCTTCAGGGTAATGCGAGCAGTGCGAATGTAGTCGAGGGTTCGCATACTGACTGTATCGGCCGGGCGCTCTTCCAGATCCGGGTCTTGCTGGGTAACGCCAAGAAGCGAGGCGAATCCTGGCAAGCGGGGCAGCAAATCGTCCAGGCTGCCGATCCAGTCCAGGTCACGCTGATGCACGCATGCGCCCAGTGGCGCTTGCGATGGCTGGAACGTTTGCCAGCGACCCTGACCTTGGGGCGACAGTACCAGCATGGCACGCAGGCGACCGCTGCTGCCACAACAGGCGAGCACTTCCTTGCCAGTCGCAAAATGCGCCAAGAGTGGCAGGATGAACATGGTGGACAAGAGCGGCGTATCCGCATTTTCACGATTTAAGCGATCCCAATCATGACGCAACGCCTGCAACGCCTGCGGTGCCGGCATGGGGTGGAGCCACCAGCTCATGCTGCAACCGCCTGGTCGGCATGGCTCAGCAGGATTGCACGCGCACTGGCAACCATCCATTCGAATTCATCGTCACGCAGCTCTTGGTGGCATGGAAACTGCATGACGCACCGCGACAACTCGCTGCTGACGCCGCATACCGTCGCATCCACCCCATCCCATAAGAACTCAGCGAATCGCACTACCGGCACGCCGGCATGCTTCAATGCTGGAAACACCAGCGCGGGATTATCGACCTTTAATGGAAACACCCATGGGTAGACGCCTTCCGGCAAGCGCGGGTATAGCGGCGCGCAACCCGGCAGGCTGCCCAGGCTTAGTTGCAGCTGCCGGTATCGGGCTTGCCGTGCATTGGCTATCCGGGTCTTGGAGGCATATTTCAAGATGAAGGTGGAGGCAAACGACGCGCGTTTATCCAGCCAATTTTTTTCAAAGCCGAAGGCGCCGTCAGACGCGCGCGGGCCGATGGCCGTCTGTGAAGCCGCGGTGCGGGATTTCAGCAAGCCCCAAAGGCGGTTTTTAAACGCCATTGGCAGGTGAAGGGTACGGGCCAGGGGGCGCATGCGCTGGTAGGCAAAGGCTTTTTCAAAAGTATTCAACGCTGTTTTCATTTCAAATCGCAGACCGGCCGATACCTGGTTGATCAAATCAAGCCGATGCCGGGTCGATACCAGGCAGCCACCGTCGTACACCGGAAAAAATTTCATTGTGCTGGCAATTGCATAATCGCCGAAAGAGCCGAGTGAGCGGCCGGCGTGTTCCCCCAAAAAAGCATGGGCGCAATCCTCCAGCATCATGAGCCGGTGCTCATCGCAGAAGGCACGGACGCGCGCAAGGTCTTGCGGAAAACCGAAGTAATTAACAACAACCAGCGCTTTAGTGCGTGCGGTAATTTTAGATGCCGCATCCATCAGGTCGATCGCTGTGCCTGCCTGGATGCGATAAAAAACCGGTGTTGCGCCGAACGCAACCACAGGCTCAACCATTGAGCGACTATGGTATGCCGGGAGCAATACTTCATTCCCTGAAGCGACACCCATCTGCTGCAGCGCCAGGCCAATCGCCATCCGGCCGCTGGTCGTGTACAAGACATGCGGTGCATCCAGCACCGAGGCAACATGGCCCGGGTTTCCCAGGCTCAGTGACGACAGCCCCAACACTGGCTCCGTCGGAATTTTTGCTTTTGGATAATCCATGTCTGTGGGCGGTGTCTGATCCAGAGCATTAATGTACAGCGGTTTTCTGTTGCAGTGGGCAAGCCGCTGGTATCCTGCGCAGCAAGTGCAACACTTTCACCGAGCCCCTATGTTATCTTTAATACAATAATGCTGTGCAGGTTTTGTGCGGTTTATACATGACTCATTTATCCCGATGATCTTAAATCTGGTTCACGACAGCATTTTTACGTGGGCTTCCCAAGCACCCGATGCCGAGGCGTTGGTATATCGGTCACAGCGCTTGAGCTATGCGCAACTTGCCACGCAGGTTGAGCGCGCCGCCGGCGCGTTCCTGGGGCAGGGCATGCAACGTGGGCAACGGGTGGCGCTATATCTGGAAAAGCGACCGGAAGCCGTAGTGGCGATGTTTGGTGCGAGCTGCGCTGGCGGCGTATTCGTGCCGATTAATCCGCTGCTTAAAGCCGAGCAAGTACAACACATCCTCACCGATTGCAGCGTCACGATTCTGGTGACCTCGGCAGAACGCCTGGTATTACTGCAGCCAGTATTAGCGCAATGCACTGCCTTGCAGGCAGTTTATGTGGTGGGTGGTGGTGTCGGTAATGGTGTCGGTAATGGTGAGGGCGGCACTTCCACAGCAACCGGCGTGCCAGTTCTGCGTTGGGAGGATGCCTGTGCCATCGCCTTGTTTCCCATGCCGCATCGAGTGATCGATATCGACATGGTGGCAATCCTCTACACCTCTGGTAGCACTGGCAAACCCAAAGGGGTGGTGCTGTCGCACCGTAACCTGGTTGCGGGTGCGCGCAGTGTTGCATCGTATTTAAAAAACGATTGTCACGATCGACTTCTTGCCGTGCTCCCGCTGAGTTTTGATTATGGGCTGAGTCAGCTCACGACGGCGTTTCATGCCGGTGCCGCAGCAGTGTTGCTAAATCACCTTCTGCCGCGTGATGTATTGAACGCCGTTGAGCAGGAACGCATCACAGGGCTGGCTGGCGTGCCGCCGCTGTGGCGCCAGCTTGCCAGGCTGCCCTGGCCGGCTGATTCAACATTACGCTACTTGACCAATTCCGGTGGCAGCATGCCGAGCTCGACATTGGTGCAACTGCAGAATGCATTGCCAAGGGCGCAGCCATTTTTGATGTACGGTTTGACTGAAGCATTCCGCTCGACTTACCTGCCGCCACAGGAGTTGGCACGTCGACCTGGCTCGATCGGCAAGGCAATACCGAATGCGGAAATACTGGTGTTACGCCCCGATGGTTCTACGTGTGATGTAGACGAACCGGGGGAGCTGGTGCATCGGGGTGCGCTGGTAGCACTTGGCTATTGGAACGACACCGTAAAAACTGCCAAGCGCTTTCGGCCATTGCCTTCGCGCCACACCGGTTTGCCTGGCATTGAAGTGGCGGTATGGTCAGGTGACACGGTGCGGGCCGATGCCGATGGTTTTCTCTATTTCATCAGCCGCGAAGATGAAATGATTAAATCATCCGGTTATCGGATTAGTCCAAGCGAAGTCGAGGAAGTGCTGCATGCAAACCCATGTGTAGCCGAAGCCGTGGCCATCGGCGTGCCGCACCCTGCGCTTGGGCAGGCAATTATCGTGGTAGCAAGCGCCCATGAAAACAGCCTGATTGATGCCGAGGCAGTGCTGGCTGATTGCAAAGCGCGGCTACCAGGCTACATGCTGCCGGCAAAAATTGTCGTGTATGCCGGAAGCCTTCCACGCAACCCAAACGGTAAAATCGACCGCAACCTGCTACGCCTGCAGTGGCAGGACCACTTTCTGGATCACACCGCATGAGCAAACCAAGGCCAACCCACGCGCCTGCCACGATCGCCCGGTTCGAGGTGATCAACGATTGCCTCCAGATCGGCGGCATGGCATTGACGCGTCTGGCCCAGCGCGTAGGCAGCACACCGTTCTATGCATGCGACCGGTCGCATCTGAACAGTCGGGTAGCCTTGCTGCGCCACCATTTGCCGCCCATGATTCAATTGCATTACGCAATGAAGGCCAATCCGATGCCGACCATCGTCCAGCATCTCGCCAGTCTGGTTGACGGTATCGACGTGGCTTCCGGTATGGAGATGAAGGGCGCACTGGATGCCGGCATGAAGCCGGCGTGCATCAGCTTTGCTGGCCCCGGAAAAAATGACCGCGAACTGGCTTGTGCCATTGCTGCCGGCATTGTGATCAATCTTGAATCGGCCCAAGAAATGGCGCGTATTGCCGGTATTGGCACAGCACTCGGCATTCGTCCGATAGTAGCGGTGCGGGTCAATCCGGATTTTGAACTTAAGGCATCCGGCATGAAAATGGGCGGTGGGCCGAAGCAGTTTGGCGTAGATGCCGAAGAAGTGCCGGCGCTGTTGAAGCAGCTTCATACGTTGGCCCTGGATTTTGAAGGTTTTCATATCTACAGCGGCTCGCAGAACCTGGATGCGGCTGCCATCGGCGAGGCACAGGAAAAAACCTTTGCATTGGCCATTCGGCTGGCCGCCGATGCGCCTGGCCCGGTGCGTACTTTAAACATAGGCGGCGGCTTCGGCGTGCCGTATTTTCCTGGGCAAGCGCCGCTTGATATTGCTGCCGTTGGCGCTCGGTTGCACGGCATGATGCAGGGCGTTGGCCAAGCCTTGCCCGGCACCCGGATCGTGATTGAGCTGGGGCGCTATCTGGTAGCCGAAGCCGGCATGTATGTCTGCCGCGTTGTCGAGCGTAAGGTGTCGCGTGGCAAGGTGTATCTGGTCACCGATGGTGGCCTGCATCATCATCTGGCGGCATCCGGCAACTTCGGCCAGGTGATTCGTAAAAATTATCCTGTTGTCATTGGTAACCGTATGTACAAAGGCGCGCGCGAAACTGCTACGGTTATCGGGCCCTTATGTACACCATTAGATGTGCTGGCCGATGAGTTGGAAATGGCCATGGGCGAAGTGGGCGATCTGGTGGTGGTACTGCAATCGGGCGCGTACGGATTGAGTGCCAGCCCAGTTGGGTTTCTCAGTCATCCGGCTGCGCTGGAAGTGCTGGTTTAATTTTTGAACGCATCTCCAACACAGGTTTTTATGATTTCCCTGGTAATTCCTACCTTTAACCGTGGCGATCTGATCGCTCAAACCATCGAAAGCGCGCTTTCGCAATCGGCTCCTTTTTCTGAAATCATTGTTGTCGACGATGGCTCGACCGACAATACTGCCGAGGTATTGGCAAAGTTTGGCAACCAGCTCAAGATTTTTCGCACTGCCAACCAAGGCGTGCAGGCAGCACGTAACACTGGCGTGGAGGCGGCACAGGGTGAGTACATCACCCTGTGCGACTCCGATGATTTGTTTGAAAATACGTTCGTTGAAGTCATGTCATCTTGGCTAACCGCGCATGCAGACATCGATATCGCATATGTAAATTTTCGGACGTTTAACGGTGCCGCAGTTAGCGAGAACAAGTTTTCGCAGGCACCACCGGGTTGGTTTGAAGGCGCACAACGTGACAGTGAGGCAGCCGATCGTGGCTTTTGCTGGAACCTGCCCGATCTCTATTTACGTACCGTTCAATTCCAGCCCTTATTCCCAACAGGCGCCACCTTTCGGCGGTCGTTCTACAAAAAAATAGGCGGATTTGATGCGCGCTTTAATGGCGTAGGTGGAGAAGATTGGGAATTTACCTTGCGCGCGATTGCAGCTGGCCAAGTTGCACTGTGCAAGCAACCATTGGCAAAGGTACGCAAACATTCAGGCAATGATTCAGCCAATCTGGTCAGGCAGTTACTCGGTGAGGCGCAGATTCTTTTTCATGCACTCGCCCATCACCAGATTACGCCTGGCCATGTGTCAGCCATGCAGGAAAGTATGGAAGCACGTCGGCTTGCTGCGTTTGATCATGCTTATGCTACAGGGAATTTTAAGCAGGCAAGCAAAGTTGTGCCCTTGCTTTCAGCAGCCAATAAAACGGCAACATTTAAGCTTAAAAAGCTTATCTTGGCCCTCCCGTCTGGATTGCGACGCCTACTTTGGAAAGCGACGCAACGCTAAGCCAGCGCACGGCGCGCAAACATCACTTTTCGCACAAAGTCCATCAGCGGATATTCGATCAAGCGTGATGCAGCACTGCACAGCAGGATCGACGCAACCGACAACAAAAGATAAAGCAGGCCGAGCGGTAGATGAGCCAGCAAGCCGGTTACGGCGAGCAGCTTGTAGATAATGCCAATGCAGGGTAGATGCAAGAGATAGATCGAATACGAGGCTGCCCCTAATTTGGTAAGAAACCGCGGCGCTTCAAGCTGGCCGTGCAAATTTGAGCTTGCAATGCCGATAACAATAAGCATGGCACTTAATCCATAGGCAACCTGGGCAGACGGTGCATAGCCATCGAAGATAGCCAGGTTTTCTACCAACGCCACGCCGCAAAAGGTCGCAGCGCCGATCAGAAACAGGGTGCGCCGATTGCCTGTCACCCCTTTTTTTACAATATATGCCGCGAACATTCCGAAAAAGAAGCCTAGATTAAAGGTTGATACCAAGCGGGGCAACAGGCCCGAGCCGGCGGGCGTGTAATGTGCGAGCCAGCTCACCATAATCAAGAAAAACCACGATATAAACAACGTGATGCCGATGCGCTTGTTGATCATCGCAAATGCAAAAATCAAATAAAAGAGAATTTCATGCTGTAAGGTCCAAGCGATGCCTACATCATTGCCAAATGGCAGGAGCGTCGCGTTTTGCAGTACCGTCAGCAAGCCGGGAAATTTTTGGGTGCTGGACAAGGCAACAAGAATCAAACCGACGATCAACGAGACATAAAACAGCGGGTAAATTCTGATAAAGCGCCGTTGAAAATAGTTGGGCAGCCTGGAAGGTTGCCCAAAGTCGGCTTGATGGACAAAGAAGATGATGAAGCCGGACAGCACAAAGAAGAAATCGACGCCGGAATGCCCGAATTGCGCAACGCCCGACCAAGGCATGACATGGTATTCCGCTTGCAAATGCCTTGCCGCATGGTAAAAAACAACCATGGTCGCTGCAATGCCTCGTGCCGCCTCGATCCCGGAAAGTTTAGGCTTCTTAGAGGGTGCAGCAGCATGGCGGAGTGTGTTGACATCTGTTGTGCTGGGGTGAGGCAAGGCCTGGCTCATAAAGTTGAAACCCATACGCCAACGATGATGAATAAGGCAGAGGCCACAGTCGTCCAACGTAATGGCTCATTTAACAGCATGCTGCCAAGAATGGGCACCACAAGGAAGGCGAGCGCAGAGAATGGATAGGCGGTACGCAAAGGGGTGTTGCGCAAAATGTATAGCCACAACAATGTCGCGCCACCATAAATGGTCAATGCCGACAGAAGCCATGGGTTAAGAATTAACCCATGTACGATTCCCTTTGATTTGACGTCGATCGCGCCGGCTGCAAGCTTGAATAATATTTGTCCGGCCGATAATGCGAGTACCTGGATCAACAACAATCCGTACTGAATATTTGTCATTATTGCGCACCGCTTTTTGGTGCGACAGCGCTTTTCGGTTTGACCATGGCGCAATTCTCATAGACTTTCCAAGGGCCGCTATTGATCACGGCATTAGGCATACACCCTGCATCCCGGAAAATAACTGCTGGATCATGCATGCCGCGCACAAAAAAGTACCGGTAGTTTTCACCACGGTGTAAAGCCCAATTAAAAGATTGCGGCTCCCACTCAAAACCAATCGTCACAGGCGGTGCAGCTTCAGGCCGATAGCGTACGATTTGTGGCGTATACCAGGCGAAGTTAAAGTCTGACAGCCCCTTCTTTTCTGCCTGATACCACGCCGAGTAATGAACATACGCAAACGCACTATCTGCTACTGCGCTGCCATGGTTAAAGATCAACCCTAGGGTACGTTGACCTTCATCAAGTTTTTGTACCTGAGCATCAAAATCCTTGGTTTCCTGCTTAAAACGCCATGCCTTTAGCGATACTGATCCGAGTATGAATATGCAAGACGCGACCAGCAAGACGCTTCCAATGCGCGAACGTGTCAAGGCGCGGCTGTTTCCATAATTGTGGTGCTTGTCCCCTGTTGCCGAAGGCAAGTAAAACATCCATACGAACGTTGGCAGAATAAATAAGGAGAATCGCGCATAAAGCAAAGCAGTATTATCAGCAAGATCAGGTAGCGCGAAGAAGAGCAGGCAAACGGAGAAAAACGGTACCCAGGAACCTGGATTGCGCCAATTGACGCGCAGGCCAAACAGGAAAGGTGCAATGCCGATCGACAAAATGACAGGAATCAATGGGCGATGGCTATCGAGAATGTGGCGAAAAGCGAATGGAAAATAGGCTGCCTCGGCAATCCGTTTAAGTGGGTTGCTACCGTATCTAAAAGGCTCTGCAGCCTGGATCAGGTTTGCGTCTAATTGTTTGCCCACGGCATAAAATATATACCCCGCGAGTAATAGGATGATGTAGGGAAAAAGCAGTTTTACCGACGCAAGTTGCCTGGGCATGCGCAGCAGAATCAACAACAAACCAATGCCCCAGCCTAGTACAAACGTCATGCCATGGCAGACGAGTAAAACCAGGCCGGTCAGGATCAACAAGATACCTGATTGCACCGTTTTTTGAGTGGAGTAGCGATCGGCCTGGAGCATGAACAACAGCCCAACCGGTGCTGCCATCATGAATGTGAGCAAACCCCACGAGTAACATAATCCAAAAAACGTTGGTATAAAAATCCAGTCCATCCGCGCGTCGCCTTGCACGCGTTGTCGAACCTTTATTGCCATCAGCACAAAGGCGATGTAAGCGATCGACAAAAGTAATTTAAGTGCAGCGGTGACGGGCATGACATAGGAAAGCAGAAATGCCAGACCGTAACCAATCAGATAGGGCGTCACCAAGTTAACCTGCAAAAAATCAGCCCATGGTGAAGTGCCATTCGTAAGCTCTTTCAACAGGGTGACCTGTGCCGCGTGCTGCGGAAAATCCACCATGGGCGGGTGTGGCGCTACCCAAAAAATGAGCGCGCCCCATATCACCAGCAATGCAAAAAGGACCCGTACCCACGGCATCGATGTTTTTACCATTGAAAACTCACTTCCAAAAAACAGAAAACAGGTGGTTAATGAAGATCAGAAGATCAAATCGGCACGTCGTGCGCGATGTCGATAAACCCGGCACCGGCCAGTTCGTCGATGTGGTAACGCGGGCGTTTCTTGGAAGAGTCATAGATTTTGGCGACATATTCGCCAATAATGCCCAAGCTCAGCAGCTGCACACCGCCCAGGAAATACATTGGTATCACGGTGGAAGCCCACCCCGGTACCGCCTCTGACGTAAAAAGCCGCAGTGTGATTGCCCAAGCCGCCATGGCCAGACTGCCAACCGAAATGGCCATGCCGATTCCAGTGATCAATCGCAGTGGATAAGCTGAAAATGAGGTGACGCCTTGCCACGCAAGGGACAGCATTTTTGTCAGTGGATATTTTGATTCACCGGCAAAGCGTTCGGCGCGGTCAAAATAGACAATATCGGTTTTAAATCCGAGTTGTGGAATTAAACCGCGCAGGAACAAATGTGTTTCGTCATAATCCCGCAAAGTCTCAACAGCCCGCCGGCTCATCGCCCGATAATCCGCATGGTTGTAAATAATTTGCACGCCCATGAAGGCCAAAAATTTGTAATAGCTTTCAGCACTAAGGCGCTTGAAAAGGGTGTCTTTGTTGCGCCGGCGTCGTACGCCAAACACAATTTCATTACCTGCCTTGTAGCTCTTGACCATTGCCGGTATCGCGTCCAGGTCATCCTGCAAATCTGCATCCAGGCTGATAAGGATGTCGCCGGGTGCTGTGAGCAAACCACATAGCAGCGCGTTTTGATGCCCGCGGTTGCGGCTGAGCTTGATGCCTCGCAACAGCGAATGAGTTCTCGCAAACTCACGGATCATGTTCCAGGTGCTGTCGCGGCTGCCGTCGTCCACATAATAAATGGCGCTGCCTTCCGCAATCTCGCCATGCTCTTGCAAACTCCCAATTAAGGCGATGAGTTGGCGGGTGGTCTCCGGCAGCACTTCCTGCTCGTTGTAGCACGGCAGAATCAGGCTGAGTACCGGGGCAGGCTTTAGAGTGCTTGAGGTTTGAATGTCCATATCGCATTAATTGTGTAGTTCCATATGAGAACGCATATGGTCGTAATCACTTGGGCAGGTGCAACATGCATGCCCAGTGAGGTCAGGCCGGTCAATACCAGTAAGTTCATTAATAAGCCGGCTGTCGCTGTTGCGGCAAAACGCGGCGCGGTAGTGGCATGGGTTTTTTTACTGCGAAACGTCAGCCGGGCATTAAGCAAATAATTGCAAACGGCACTGACGACAAAGCCAATGCCGGAAGCCAGCACCACCGGCATCTGTGCAAGCCATATCAGCAAGCCCATCACAACATATTGGATGCCTGTGGTGAAGCCACCAACAACGAGAAAAATGAAGGCACTACGCAGAGAAAAATTGGCACGTGCCGGAGCGGAAGTATCGTTGTGCATTGTGGTACTGCTTTCAATCGAATGGGTGGCCAACGTTGTCTATTTGGCCAGTAAAATGTTGACAGAATTATAACCTATCGCACGTGGCAAACCATTGAAATTGTTGCTCTTTTGTTCAATTAAACGCTGTGGTCACGTCAGGCGAGCGCGAAACCCGGCACCGATGCGGTGCAATTCGGCAGTCAAGGGGTGCTGTGTGATGCGTAGTGACAGGTACCACAGTGCTGCAATCGGCAACAACAAAATGGATAGAACCAGGATGGGTGCTAGGGACACGGGCAGTAACGCCTTGAATGCCATGGCGCCGGCAGTGCAGGCGAGAGCTACTAGCGCACTAGGCACTAATGCCCGCAACATTGTCGAAAAACGGTGTTGCAGGCAAAGTTTATGTTGGGCAATCAACAAGGGAGTGGAAACGACCGTGGCGGCGCAAATAGCCCAGGCAAAACTTTCAATCGTGCCGTCGAACAACACATAGCCGAAGCCAATTCTGGTTACTACGGTAACCAGCGTTGGTATTGCTGATAGGTAAGGGCGCCCAATTGCAGTGAGCGCGATTGGGGTGTAATTAAAGATGATGCCGATACCGGCAGAAATGACCAGTGCTTCAATTGCCGGCACTGCTGAAAGCCATTTGTCGCCATAAAGGGTCGCGATAATCTCATGACTAAAAAGGTAGGTCAGAGCAAACGCCGGCCAGGCCACGCCGGTTACTAAGGCAGTAGCCCGGTTGAGCAGTGGGCCGAGCGGTTCGCCCCGGTGGTGGGCCTGCGAGATATACGAGATTGAGCCATAGTTCATCGTACTGCCGGCTAAGTACCAGAAAATGCCCACTGTGGCGCTGGCTCGGCTAAATAGACCGACCAATGTGGCGTTACCAAGCTTGCCCAACAAAATATCGGCAATTGCGTTGTTGATGGAAACCAGGCAATTTGACAACAATGAGCCGACGCCGAAATGAAACACATCGCGCCAGTGTTTCAGCGATGGGCGCCACGGAAAATGTTTAGGGCGCATGGGGAACAGCACCAGTGCTGATACGATGATATTCACCAGATTTGCCCACGCCATGCTCATGGTGCCAAATCCTAATGCGGCCAGACTCAAGCACGTAGCGGCGAAAGTGACGGTGCCGACAATGCTTACAATTGCCTGCTTTTCAGCAGCGAATTCGCGTGCCAGCAGTGAGGTGGTGACGGTGCCGAATGGAATAAATACGAAGCCCAGCGCCAGCACTTTCATTACTGGAATCATATTCGGTTCTTTGAACCATAGCCCGATCCAGGTGCTACTCAGATAAAGCAAGGCGGCAATGATCCAGGAGGTGGTAAAGACCATGGCGATTGCCGCGCCCACTTTTTCAGCAGTCAATTCTGGTTCGCGCTGTAGATAGATGCCGACGCCAAAATCACGAAAAATATGGGCGATGTTGACAAACACAATCGTGATCGAATAGACGCCGATCTCGCCAGGGCTTAAAAGCCTGGCAAGAATGACGCTCACAATAAAATTGACAATGGTCGTGCCCGACGACGAGAAAAAATTGATGACGAGAGGGCGATGTAGGCTTTTCATTCAATTACCGGGAGTGCCGACGGTTTTTCATGTATTCCTGCACCTTGTTCAACCCAGTAATAAACGTTGAAAACAATTGTTTGGCTGGCCCGATTTTCACAAGTGGTATCACTAACCGTGAGTAGTGGGATTTAAACACATCGAAGTGCGCATCGTAGCCATAAATGCTGTATTTCAACGGGAACGCGGGATCGCCGTTTACCACCCGGTGAGGGTGCAAGGTCAATAACGGCGCAATAGCAAGGGTGTAAGCCATTGGCCCGGTTGTTCGCAGGACGCCTTTCTTCGCAACGCCATGTAGACTGGGGATGTACAAATCTATATTAGTGAGCACCTGTTCGATCACGGCGCGCAGGAAGGGATGACCGGGCGCGGCAATGATATGCCACTGCTGGAATTCACCCCCGGGTATTTCCTTGACTTCATAGTGTAGTCCCCAACCTTCGAATTCGTCTTGAGGCTGGTTCTTCCATTGCGAAAGAATAAAGGCGTCATCCGGGCGCAAAAAATCATCTAGCGGGCTAGTGACTGCACTCTTGACATCGAGATACACCCCGCCGCATGCATAGAGCAGTAAATATCTGAAAAAATCGGCGCGTGCTGCGCCATACGCCGGATCGATGCGTTCAAAATATTGCAGCATCTCCCCGCCGTAATTAGCGACGATGAATTGAATCATGTCGTCACGCCCGTAGAGCTTGTGTTCCCAACCGGGATTGAGCGCCTTGATATGATCGATGTTGTCACTGATTTCTTGTGGCAGCGTCGCCGGCTGGGCTGTCTGGCTAAAATAAACCTGATGGAGAATTTTTGGTATGCCACGCTCCTGCTTGAATTCGGGTAAGGCAAAATACTTAGCCTTTTGATTCAATTTTGGAAAAACAACGTTTTTTATTTTTTTAATCAGTGACATAAAATTTCATGTTGAAAAACGCACAATGGTTGTAATTAGTTTTTGGCAGGGCGCAGCCGGTCCGCCAGGCCGTCATTGATTTTCTGGAGCATGGCAACAAACTTTGACGTTGCATTTCTGATGCTGCTTAAGAACACAATCGGCTCCTTTAGCACGGTGTAATGCGTCGCCTTGGAAATATGCATGTGACTGAATTTCTTGTAGATGCTGTATTGCAAGCCGAGATCAGATTCACTGACAACGATCCGATGCTCGTGCAAGCTGAGCAACGGTAGAATTGCCATCGTGTAAGCAACAGGGCCAGTCACTCTTACCACGCCATGTTGGCCAGCGCCGTGGAGGCTTGGCAAGTAGCGGTCGATATTGGACAACACTGCTTCAATCACGGCTTTTAAAAAAGGATGGCCAGGCGCGGCGATCACATGCCATTGCTGAAATTCACCGGTCGCCGCATCCAGTTCCGGGTGCATGCCAAATCCTTCAAATTCCTGGCCAGGCCTGTTTTCCCAATACGACAGGAGGTAGCGGTCATCGCTGACAAGCACAGTATCTAAGGCAATCGATGTCGAACTTTTAATGTCGAGATAAGCGCCACCGCAGCGGTAGACCACCAGGTAACGAAACAAATCTGCTTTTGCTGCGCCGTAAGCTGGGTTGATGCGATTGAAGTATTCAAGCACGCGCGCATCGTAATTGCTTCCAATAAAATCCAGAATGTCTTGGTCGGTATAAAACCGATAATCCCAGCCCGGATTAATCGACTTTAATTTGGCGATATTTGCCTGAATTTCTTCCGGTACGGTTTGGCTGAAATAAGTTTGATGAATAATTTTTGGAATGAATTCACCCTGCTCTACCGCAGGCAAGGCATAACTAGAGGGCGGCTGATTCAGCTTTGGCAAAAAGCGTTTATAAAATTGCATGATCTACCGGACATGTGAAAAATGAAATTGTAAAAGCGGGTGCGCGATCAGGAGTTCTTACACTCTTTTGGCCACGGAAAATCGAGCACTGCATAAGGAGTGCGTTTGTCAAAGCGTGTGTAAGCCCAGATCAGCAATGCTTTTAATTTGAAGCGCAGGGTATTGGGCTTTTGTTCGAGCCATGAAAAAACCGAGCCTGCAACAGCGAACTGTCGGCGGCGAAAACTTTCATAAAACACCTCATGGCAGCGTTTCCGGATGCCGGCTTCCAAGATCTCTCTACACGTCTGGGCTGCTTCATGATGTTTTAACGCAAATTTTAAGATGTCAACCTCGCCTAACGCCTGGCGCAACAAGTTTTGTGAATCATTACCCGCATGACGCCGAATAAGAACCAGAGGAACCAGGCAGATGGCGGTTTTACCCATCGCCACAGCGCGCAGGGTATATTCCCAATCTTCGGACGGCACTCGGTCAAATGCCGGGTTGAATCCGCCGATGGCTTGGTAAAAACTTCTCTTGATCGTGGCGCCGCTCGGCATCATTGGCTGGAACGAGACGGTTCGGGCGTATAGGTCGGGAATATCGCGCAAGAATTGTTCGTCGCGGCGCATACCCTGCAAAAACCCTGCCGGCGCGCCGGACATAATGTCGTCGGCTGTTCCCGATTCGTCGAAACTTTGGTAGTTCACATAGACGCTGTCGATATCCTGACGGGAAGCAAGCCAGGTGGTAACCGTTTCAACAAAAGCCGCTTGTAACAGATCATCGGAATCGCATAAGGTAATGTAATTGCTTGATGCAGCCTCGACGCCGAGATTGCGCGCACCCTGCACGCCGACTTTGAATGATTCGATCACTTTGATGCGATCGCCGAAGCGGCGTACGGTGGCAATCGTGTCGTCGGTGGAGGCGTCGTCGACAATAATGATTTCAGCAAATGGTATTGACTGCGCAAGTGCAGATTCAATCGTTGCCACGATCAGATGCGCCCGGTTGTGCGTTGGTATCACCAATGAAAGAGCAGGCAAGGCGTCGACATTGTTTTGTTCCATCATGATGTCGACCTGATTGTGCGCTCGCATGCAAGCAAAAAGCGCATTGCCATGGCTTTGGTGCTGCTGGCGGTGGCAATGGCCAGACCCTTGCCTCCTAGTGTTTCTGCGAGCTTTGGGTCATCCAGTATTTTTAACACCGCTTGTTCGATTTCATCTAGATCTTCGCCATTGACCAGGTAACCTGATTCACCGTCTACGACCGCTTCGACCACGCCGCCGGCCCGGCCACCAATCACCGGCTTGCCGCAGGCATTGGCTTCGCGGAATACAAGGCCAAATCCTTCAGTGTCACCGTCGGCAAGCGTACGGTTAGGCATCAAGAACACATCACACAACCGAAAATATCCGACCAGTTCAGCTTCCGACACTGTGCCCACTAGAGTGACCTGCTTTGCAACGCCTTCTTGCGCAATGATGGATTCCAGCTCGGCCCGCAGTTCGCCGTCACCGACGATAAGGTAATGCACGTCAGAACGCTCTTTCAAAATGCGCGCCATGGCGCGGATAGCCATGTCGGCGCCTTTGCGTTTTACCAAACGGCCTAGCGTTAGCACTACTTTTTTATCGGAAAGATTGTAACGCTCGAGCAAAGTCTGGTCTTTTATGCCGGGAGTAAAGCGCACCACATCTACGCCGTTTTGAATCAGCATGATGCGATCCGGCCGGATGCCCATTTCGCGGGTGAGTGCGTCACAGGTGAAAGAGCTGACGGCGACAATTTTATCGGCTGCCTGCAGGTATTGACTACGCTTGTTACCGTGCAAGCGGCCACCTGTGGCAGTAGTGATTTCCTCGCCATGTATATAAATGATCAGGCGGGTGCCAAAAACTTTTTTCAAGGCAATGCCCAGCCAACTGCCGGTTACCAATTCCCCAATACAAACGACATTAATGTTGTGCTGCCTGACGATGCGCGCTGCAGAAAGGAATACAAGGGCGTACAGCGGGATGTCGTGCACGGCAAATCGATAGAGGGATACCAGGATGTTGGCGGGAGGCCGTTGCTGCATCAGTGGGCGCAACAGGTTGATGCGCTCTATTGGAAAGCCAACAGCATCATCATGCGCGCGCCATCCGGCAATTTCCTGATTGCTGAGGTAGTGTCTTTTTGCTGTCAGCACGCGAATGCTTTCCTGAGGCATGTGCAGGCAGAGGTTTTCATAAACCACCGCCGAGCCACCGTGCATGGGTGCAAAAGTGCTGGAAACAAGCAGACATCTTACCGGCGTCTCCTGAGTTGCCTGTGTGGTCGTTTTTTGCGCCATTCCAGGTAATGCCGGTACCGACACCACGCGTTCCCGCACCCAAAGATTGCGTGTCAGTTGTAGGGCTATGCGTACCTGATTGGTACCCCATGGTGAAAAACGCGGCAATTGGAAAATATCGGATGTGCTGCGGGCGCTACCAGTGCTGGTTGCTACTGCTCCCTTGTAACCGCAGGCTTTCACCATTGCTACATGACGGCTCTCGTAATCCATCACCGGGCGTCCGTTGGGGTAAGCAAAAAGGTCAACCTTGCCGCCGATGATGGATTCCAATTCTTCCTTGCAGCCGCCGATCTCATCTTTTGCTTGCGCGTCGCTGCACTCGTTGAGAATCGGGTGATTCACGGTGTGGCCACCAATATCGAAACCAGCGTTATGCAATGCGCGAACAGCATTTCGATCAAACGGTTTTGGCAGCGTCAATGCCGATTGCGCCTGCGCCTCCAGCAGTTCGACGGCACCCAGCCGCTCCGGAAGGGGAATGTATTTCATACGTTCTGTCAGGCCGGCAACCAGCCTGATCCGACTATCCAAGGTGCGCAGGTCGGCAAAATTACCAAAACCATAGGGCAATTTGGCACCCATGTCGGGAAGCCCGCGCACTGCAGCAACGATGCGTTCGTGCCAAAGGGCAGGCCCGCCAAGTTGTTCGGTCGTGACAAAAAAAGTGGCAGGCAAATTGCGGGCTAGCAGGGCAGGGCTCACTGTTTGCAGCCAATCGTCATAACCATCGTCGAAGGTAATAGCCACAGCTTGCCGTGGAAGCGTGCCCGCGGTGAGCCGCTCGATCGCTTGCCCTAGCGGTAGGACGTTGCTATGTTCCTGCAGAAAATCAAGGGTGTGCTCGAAGTGTGCCAGAAGCGGCTCAGACGGCGTAAGCGGGTCGGCTGCATGCGGTACCTTGTGAAACAGCAATACCGTGAGCCGGGCGTTTGTACCCTTTGGGGAAAAAAATGCAAACAGACTATTGGCGATTGATGCAGAAACCCCGCCAGAACCAGATTTCTGGCCACTAGCCTGGGCATGATCAGTGCCCGAAAGTTGTCCATGCACGGATTTATCGTGCATGCAAATTCTCCGGCTTGATCACTGCCGACCGCTGCCTTGTGACCTGGCGTTGTGCGAATGGCACCTTCCCTTTGACTAATATTTTTCTCTCTGACAATATTTTTTCCGTAATCACCAAGGCGGCCATCAAATAATATGGATAATCGTAATAAGCGAGCGAAAGAAAAGCGCCGCCCACAAGGTAGCCAACCATACTGACCTGACACATCGCCGCTAAATCACTTGCCCATTTATGATCGGGATGCGTGCGGCACGCCTTAATGATGCGCGAGGCAGAGCGCCAGGTGGCAACAATCAAGCTCAAGTAAAACGCCAGCCCGATAAAGCCGTGCTCACCAAGAACCTGGAAATAAATACTGTGAGCAGCATGGAAATCCCACGGAACCGGCGCATAGATCGTGAACAAATAGGGGTTAAAGGCAAGGAAGCCACCGCCAAGGAAATGCCGTTTTGCCACTTCGATGGCGAAATACCAGGCATTGATGCGGCCTAGTGCCGATGCATCAGTCTTGTATTCACCCACGCTGGTCATACGCTCCATCCACTGTTCAGGCATGGCCATCAAGACGATCGGAATGATCAATAGCAACACCAGGCCGGTACTCAGCTTGCTCCGACTTTTTAGCCATAGTAAGCCCATCATGGCAACGCCACCAATCATGGCGCCTCGTGAATAAGAGCCAGCCGCAGAAATCACGCTTAATACAGCTAATACTTCCAGTGCGTGCCTGACCCAGCGGCGCTCGGCTTGCAATCGTAAATACCAGATTATTGGCACAGCCATGACCAGTGCCAGCGCCAACGAATTATTTTCGGCAATGTAGCTGCCTTCAGGCCCCCAAACTCGGTAGGTACCGCCTGAGGCAAGGGTAAACAGGCCGCCTTTAAATCCGTAAAAGCCAAGAGACAGGCCAAGAATCCACATTAGTTTTTTCAGATCGCTTTCAGAATTAACCAGCGCGATGGTTAAACCGACCATAAATAAAGTCTTAATAACGCGATTCCATTCGTTCCACAAGAGTTCTGGGAGCAGGCCGAAGAGCGAGGTCAGCGTCATCCAAAGGCAAAATAAGACCAATATCACCGTGATCGGGGTTAGCGGATATCTGCGCTGCTCTTTTGTAAAAACCGCGCCGAGAAGTGTGACGGCGGCCACTAATGCTGCAAAGGGAAAATCATGGGCGGCACCATAAGCCAGGCGATGCGGATTCATAATACTGATCCACATAAACACCAACGCCCCGATTGCCGGGCGCTTCATCATCATCGGCACCATTCCAAAGATGAGACAGAATATGACGATGTCACGCATGCTGGATGTCCTTTTGTAATCGTCGACTGCAGATCGACGCCCAATTCGTTGTATATTTGATAATGTTCCTCAGGGCGCGGATTCTACCATTATTCGTCTATGAATGAGGTGCTGAAAAGTATCAAACCGTTACATAGTCAATACATAAGCAATACAATGTAATGAGCTGTATAGACGCTTTGGTAGTACCTCATAAGAGTGTAGCTTGCGCATTGCACAGTATTTGTCATGGTTTGTGAATTCCTTCCAATATGTGGATTCTTGGCAACATTTTGAATCTTTTCTGAAACAGTTTTTTATGATTGATCAAATGTTTAAAAAGTTACGCGGAATTGTCATCGCTGGCGTTGTTGCTATCGCCTGGCCTGCACAAGCAGACGAGCTCCTGCCGGAAATTCGCGTGCGTAATTCCTCAGGTTCTGTGCAGTCGCGCGTACCAATCATATTCGGCCAAGTCTTTGCGCTGGGCGCCCTCAAAGCAGGTGAGTCGGTTGCCGGACGGCTGCCTGATGCATCACAGGTGCGGTTTCAGTTGGATGTCAAAGCAACCCACGCCGACGGTTCGGTACGTCATGCGGTGCTTTCTACTACGCTGCCGACGTTACCGGCTAAGCGCACCGAAGCCATACAATTGGTGAAGGCCAAGGGCTTAGTGCCTGCTGCAACGGCACCAACCCGCGCGCAAGTGCTGGCATCAGGATTCACATCGGAAGCGGTGATTGTTGTCGACGGCAAGACTTACCGGGCCTCGACTGAACAGGGCTTGAAGGCGCCGCAGCAAGTAGCCTGGCTCGCCGGGCCGGTGGTCAATGAATGGTTGATAACGGCACCCTTTAAGACGGCGGAGGGTGCTGAACACCCACACTTGCATGCACGATTTGCGCTGCGTGCAGTGGGCGACCCTATTCGTGTACGGGTCGACGTTTCCGTAGAAAATGATTGGGCATTTGAGCCTGCCCCAAAGAATTTTATTTACGATGTAGACCTGCAAATCAATAAAAAAAGCGTGTACGCAAAAACTGCTTTAACGCACTATCACCATGCAAGATGGCGCAAAACCTTTTGGAGCGGTGCGGTTTCTGAAGTGGAGTTGATGCACGATACCGCTTACCTTATCGCCACACGGGCGGTACCAAATTATGATCAGCGCATCACCGTGCCAGAAGCAACGTTGGCTCGCTGGAAAGCAGATTGGACTGAGGCAAGAGCTGCGCCCATGAGTTCGGGCATGGCTACGCCATACATGCCAACAACCGGTGGCCGGCCCGACATCGGCCTGATGCCTGGATGGACAAGCGCTTACTTATTAAGCATGGACCCACGTGCCAAAGAAGTGATGCTGGGCACCGCCAATCTTTCTGGCAGTTGGTCATCGCATTACCGCGACCGAGCGACGGGACGCCCTGTGAGCATCGTGAATTTTCCTTACATGACCCGGCTGGGGCGCTCATCCGACACGTTTAATCCCGTGACAAAGAAATCCGAAGCTTTCCCAGACTGTGCCGGCGATTGCAAGAACCCACAAGAAGCCGATACTGCGCATCTTCCTGCATTCAGCTATGTACCTTATTTGGTGACGGGAGATTTTTACCATTTGGAGGAGCTGCAATTTTGGGTGATGTACAGCTTGTTTCAATCAAACCCCGGCTATCGCGATAACGTCAAGGGATTGCTTAAATGGGATCAGACCCGCGGTCAAGCGTGGAGTATGCGTAACTTGGGTGAAGTAGCTTACATCACCCCAGACAATGATCCGCTTAAATCCCAACTAAGGCAGTTTTTAAAAAATAATCTTGATTGGTATAACGAGACTTATACCGACAACCCAAAGGCAAACAAACTTGGGATTATCACGAATGGCTTTGCCATCGAATATGACGGCAATACCGGCATTGCACCTTGGCAAGACGACTTCTTTACACAAGCAATTGGCCACGTGGCCGAACTTGGGTTTGAACAGGCACGGGCATTACTGGCCTGGAAATCCAAATTTTCGGTAGGGCGCATGATTGATCCGCAATATTGCTGGATCATGGGTGCTGCTTACTCCGTCAAGGTTCGCAGCAAAGCAGATGCTGAATTTTTTACATCCCTCGGTGACGTATACCGTGCCAGCAATTCTCCCGAACTGGCAGCGCTAAAGTGTGGCTCGCCCGAGATGGTGCAGGCACTCAAATTAAAACCTGGTGAAATGACGGGTTACGCCGATGGCAGTGCCGGTTACCCCTCAAATATGCAGCCAGCGCTCGCCTACGGCGCCGACGTGGGAGGTGTGGCAGGCAAGAAAGCCTGGGCAATATTTGATGCACGCAAGATCAAGCCGGATTACTCAAGCGCGCCAAGCTTCGCTATCGTGCCACGTTAGGGTTGCAAAGATCCGTAGCAAATTTTGAAACGCTTCGCCGCCATTACCGCATACAATCGGGCGGTTATTTTTCCAGTGATCACCGCGTATCGCGCTTGCCCTTTGCCCATGAAAATCCTTTATCACCACCGCACCCGCTCCAAGGATGGTCAATACGTTCATATAGAGGAAATGATCGGGGCGCTACGCGAGCTTGGTCATGAGGTGGTGATTGTTGCGCCAGCTGGGGCCGAGGATGAAGCATTTGGCGCCGACGCTGGCATTGTCGCTTCATTAAAACGCCACTTACCAAAATTTATCTATGAAATAGCCGAGCTAGGCTATAGCTTGGTTGCCTATCGTCAATTAGCCGCAGCAGTGCGCCAGCACCGGCCTGATTGCTTGTACGAACGCTACAACCTCTTTTTGCCTTCCGGCATCTGGATCAGCCGCCGCTTCAAGTTACCCATGCTGCTGGAAATTAATGCGCCAATTCTGGAAGAGCGTGCACGATACGACGGTTTATCGCTCAAGCGCCTTGGGCGGTGGTCACAGCGTTATGCATGGTGCAACGCCGATCGTGTGCTGCCGGTGACCCAGGTGTTAGCCAATGTGGTTGCTTCCTACGGCGTGCCATTCGAGCGAATCAACGTGATACCGAACGGCATTAATGGCACCCGTTTCAAGCCGGCCCACACCGAGTCTGCCAAGAAAGCCTTAGGCTTGGAAGGCAATATCGTGCTTGGTTTTACTGGCTTCGTGCGCGACTGGCACGGGCTGGACAAGGTGGTCGACATGATCGCCAAAGACCCGCCAAACTCCAGCCGCACGCTTTTGGTCGTTGGCGACGGCCCGGCGCGCGCTGCGCTAGAGCAACAGGCGGAGAAACTCGGCATTACCCAACGTGTGCACTTTACTGGGATTATTGACCGTGACGAAGTGGCGCGTTACGTGGCTGCCTTCGATATTGCATTGCAGCCTGCCGTTGTTGCCTATGCTTCGCCGTTGAAACTGTTTGAATATCTGGCGTTGGGTAAAGCCATCATCGGGCCCGCACAGCCGAATATCGAGGAGATTCTCACCGATGGCTACAATGCTGTGCTGTTTGATCCGGCAGATTCACAATCGATGTCGCAAGTCATTGACAGGCTATGCGCTGACCCAGCATTGCGTGAACGCATCGCTGAAAATGCCCGGCGAACGATTGAAGAGCAAAAATTGACCTGGCTGGGCAATGCCCAAAAAGTGGTCGACCTGTTTGCGCAGTTGCAACGCAAACAACAGCCATAAGCAGGCATAAGCAGGCATCTTTACTTTCAAACTATGCAAAACACACCGTATTCCAACCGTCATCTGTATTCAGCCGCCCTGGCAGGATATGTTCTTGCTGTGCTGATCGGTATTGCCGTGTTGTGGAAAACCCAGGCACATCTGGCTGGATTTTCCGGTGCCGATGAGTCATCGCATTTTTTGAATGGAGTGTTCGTTAATGAATATCTGCGGGCACATTTTCCTGGCAATGCCATGGCCTTTGCGGTGGACTATTACATTCATTACCCAAAGATTTCTATTGGCCACTGGCCGCCGGCGTATTACGGATTATTGGGCTTAATATTTTTTATTCTGCCTGCTACACCCGTGGCGGCAATGACAGTTAATCTGCTCGTAAGCGCGTTGCCAGCAGCAGCCGTAGCAGGCATGCTGGCCACTTTTGGCGGATGGCGACTAGCCTTGGCAGGCGCCTTAATTTATGGTGTCACGCCGCTAGTGTTGGAAGGGTATCTGCTTTTCATGCTCGACCAGGCTCTAGCCGCTGTCACTATCGCGGCGATGCTTGTCTGGATTGCGTATGTCAATCGGCAGACCTGGGCACGGGCACTGACGTTTGCGTTTCTGTTCACGCTTGCTGTTCTCATCAAAGGCAATGGCTGGCTCCTCGTGTTCGTGCCACTGTTTTATCTGTTAATAACGGGAGCCTGGCGTGTTTTGGCAGCGCTGCCGTTGTATGTGGCATTTGCACTGGCTGCTTTGGTGGTCGTGCCATGGTATTGGCTCACCAGTGGCATCTCGGCCGATGGCTTTAACTACCAGGCCGGGTTTGCCTACGCCTGGGGGGCGTTGCAAGCCAATCTGCATACGCTTGGCGGCAATTTAAGCGTTGTTGCGGCGCCACTGATAGGCATTGCATTACTGCACTCCCATCGGCAACGGCATTTGACACCGTTGCAATGGCAAATCGTCGCCGGTTGCCTCAGCCTGATCCTGGCCACACTGGCATTGCAATCCCTGGTGCCCGTAGACATTGTTGACCGTTATCTGGCGCCGGCCCTGCCGGCAGTGGTGGTGCTTGCCGTGTTTGGCATTCAAAACTTGTTTTCCTTTGCACGTGCGCCGGGCACCTACCGCAGGCTTGTTCCAGTCATGGCGGTTGCCGCCGGTATGGTGATGGCTGCACCGGGCATTGCCTTTTTCGTCCGTTCGCATCAAAAGGTGGATTTGCGTACCGATGTCGTCGCACCACTCATATCTGCAGCAAGTCATTCTGGTGAGCCACATATTGCCTTGGTTGATGGCACTGCCGGCGCCGAAGGCGGGTTCATTGCGGAAATGGCGATCAGAGATTCTCACCTGCAGCACTACACGGTGCGTGCTTCAAAACTGTTTGCCGACTCCAATTTTATGGGATCGAGCTACCGGCTAAAGTTTTCCACTAGCCGGCAAGCATTAACGGCATTACAGCGTCTTGGCGTTGCTCACGTTGTCCTGATTCGTTTAAACGATCATGATGCGTTTGCCCATAGCGCGCAGTTGGCACAGGCACTGGCGTTGCCGGATTCAAATTTTCGCAAGGTCGCTTCGCTGCCTCATCTTGGACGCACAGGTTCGACAGAGGTTTATCAAACAGTTTTACCTGTCAGAGCCAATGTTGCCGCTGTGCGTGAGCTCGGCACGCCTTCCAAGGCAAACGTTATTACCCAACGCATGGATTAAACAAATTTTTTATCAGAAACCATGACAACCCCTCATTTTGCTGAAAACGATTTAAGCGCCTGGTCAAGCCTCTCTTCATCCGGCATTGATCGGCGTGCCCGAACCGCCACGCCGGCCAGTATCGCCGTCCTGATTCCTTGCTACAACGAAGCATTGTCGATTGCCCAGGTCATTCGTGATTTTCAGCAGGTGCTGCCCTTGGCGAAAATCTATGTGTACGACAACCGTTCGACTGACGACACCAGCGCCATCGCGAAAAACGCCGGTGCATTTGTGCGATTAGAACCATGGCCCGGCAAAGGCAATGTGGTGCGTCGCATGTTTGCCGACATTGACGCAGATGTCTACATCATGGCTGACGGTGACGGCACCTACGATCCCAAGATGGCGCCGGAGATGGTTAACAGGCTAATTGGCGACCATCTAGACATGGTGGTGGGTACGCGCCGTGGCGTTTATGCCAATGCACACCGCACCGGTCATGGTTTCGGCAACAAGCTCTTTAACGGTATCTATCGCAGCCTGTTTGGGCCGCTTTTCACCGACATTTTTTCAGGGTATCGGGTTTTCTCAAGGCGCTTTGTCAAGAGTTTCCCGGCTGTTTCCAGTGGCTTTGAGATTGAGACCGAAATGTCGGTACATGCGAGCCAACTGCGCATGCCCATTGCTGAAATGCAGACCGAATACGGCGCACGCCAAGCAGGTTCAACCAGTAAGCTGCGCACCTTTCGCGATGCATTCCGTATCCTGCGCACAATTGCCATGCTGTTCAAGGAAATAAAACCAGCACGCTTTTTTGGTGCGATCGCCATCCTGCTGTTGTTGATGTCGATGCTGATCGGCTTCCCGCTATTTGAAACCTACATGCAGACCGGGCTGGTGCCACGGGTACCGACTGCGATCCTGATCACGGGCATGGTGTTGCTAGCTGGCGTTACATTCGGTTCCGGCCTGGTGCTCGACAGTGTTGCCCACGGCCGGCTAGAAATGAAACGCATGACCTACCTGGGGTTTTCGTTGCCTGATTCGAGAGAAGATGAAGGTTAAAACTTTTACGCCACTTCCTTTTACGCCGCTTCATTACGCAGGAAAGCGTCAAACATCAGCAGGCTCCAGATAGCTGCTGTGTAATCGCGTAACCCCGATTGGTGTTGTTCGACCATCTCAGCCAAAAATGCCGTATTGAAGATGCCAGTTTCCGCCAGTGTTGGGCCAAGCAATGCCTCGCGTACACGTTCACGCAAAGGCCCACGGAACCAGCCCGCAAGCGGCACTGAAAACCCTTGCTTGTTGCGGTAAAGAATATCCTTCGGCAGATGCTTTTCCAGGCTTTTTTTGAAAATATATTTACCTTCGCTACCACATAGTTTCATCGCCGGCGGCAAGCCAGAGATCCATTCCACCAGTTGATGATCGAGCAGCGGCACGCGCACCTCCAGAGCGTGCGCCATGCTGGCGCGATCCACCTTGGTCAAAATATCGCCAGGCAGATAGGTTTTCATATCCAGATACTGGATGAGTGAAAGCGGGTCGTCCGTCGGCGCCCGTTGTGCATGGTCACGCATGACGTCGATGGCACTATACCCTTGCAGCTTCTTTTTAAAGCCCGCTGAAAACACTTTTGCCCTTAAATCTTCCGGCATGATTGATACACCGTGGAAGTAGCCTTCGACCAGATCCCGCGACAAGGCTTGGAAAGTGGTTTTGGCGCGAAACATTTGGGGTGCCCAGTCGGCTTTTGGGTAGGCTTTGCCTAATAAACCGAACAAAGGCTTGCGTAGCGCAGACGGCAACAAGGAGCGTACTCGATTTTCTGCCATGGCATATCGATAGCGACGGTAGCCGGCGAGGTTTTCGTCGCCACCATCACCTGATAATGCAACCGTCACACGTTTTCTGGCCAGCTGGCAGACACGGTAGGTCGGAATCGCCGAACTGTCGGCATACGGTTCGTCGTAAAGCGCTGCCAGCGTGTCGAGCAGGGCGTAATCGTCAGTATCAACGGTTTCAGTATGATGATTGGTCTGGTATTGCGCAGCAACCTGTGCAGCGTAGGTGGATTCATCATATTTAGGATCGTTGAACGCGATCGAGCAGGTATTGACCGGCTCCTTCATCAGACCAGCCATCATCGCCACGATTGCACTGGAATCAACGCCGCCAGATAGGAAGGCACCGAGCGGCACTTCGGCAACCAAACGAATTTTTACTGCTTCGCGCAGCCGTTCAATCAATTCTTCGCCGGCATCTTGTTCGGACATCGGCGCATGCATGGCAAAAGGAATGTCCCAAAAACTTTGGGGTTGACCAATCGCCTCACCAACTTTTATGCGAAGCCTGAAACCAGGGCAAAGCTTCAATACGTTTTGATAAATGGTTTTGGGTTCCGGCACATAGCCGAACGCAAAATAGTCTTCCACGGCTTGCGGGTTGATACTGCGCGGCAGTTCAGACACGGCACGTAATGCTTTGAGTTCAGAACTGAACATCAGACGCCCATCCGGCAGGATCGCGTAAAACATGGGCTTAACACCCAACCTGTCGCGCGCCATAAAAAATGTTTGTTGGTTACGATCCCAAAGGCCAAAGGCGAACATGCCGCGAAACCGTTCTACGCAAGCCTCACCCCATTGCTCCCACGCGTGAACGATCACCTCCGTATCGCAGCGGGTGCGGAAGATGTGGCCCAGACCTAACAACTCCTCCATCAATTCTGCGTAGTTGTAGATTTCGCCGTTAAACACCACGACGCAGCTGTGGTCTTCATTAAACAATGGTTGCTGGCCCGACGATAGATCGATGATCGACAGGCGCCGGTGTCCGAAGCCTATGCCGGGTTCGGTATAAACATCGCCCTCATCCGGCCCACGATGATGCTGGGTCTCGTTCATTCGTTGCACCAGCGCCGGATCGATTTCACGAGAGCCGGTGGTGTCGACAATGCCGACTATTCCGCACATGGTGGAAGCGATTTTTTAGGTGGTGGAAAGCGCAGCTTACGCAGGCAAAGGGCGTCGTATAGAGCCATGTAGTTAGTGATCATTGCGGTGATGCTGTAGTTTTTTTCAATGACTGCACGGCCCACTGTGCCGTGCGCATGTGCCAGTTGCGGGTTGTTGAAATAGGCAGCCAGGGCAACTGCCATGGCTTCATGATCGGTTGGCTCAACCAATATGCCGGAAGATTGATCCTGCACCACATCCGGGATGCCGCCGACCCGTGAAGCAATTACCGGCAAGCCCGATGCCATTGCTTCAAGTAACGTGATCGGCGTGCCTTCATTAAACGACGGCAGGATGAATACGTCGAACCCGGCCATGACTTCGGCAATATCAGAACGCGCACCAAGAAGCCGGATACGATCTGCCGCACCGCAGGCGGCAACCTGTGCCTGCAGCTCAGCCATTAGCGGGCCATCGCCGGCAATCGTCAAGACCAGCTGATTGCGATGAGCCGGCAGCAACTCCAAGAGGCGCATGAAAGCAACTACCAGGCCTTTGTGGTTTTTAATGTTTTGAATACGGCCGACGGTACCGACAACAAATTCTTTGGGTTTTACCAATCCATCTACTGGCGGGGTCACGCCATGTCGTGGCTGGAAATGGTTGGTGTCGACGCCGTTGTTGATTACCAGGTTTTTGTCTGCCGGCACGCCGACCGCTTCGCCCAGCCATTGCCGCAAATCCTCGGATACTGGAATAAAGCAATCGATGAAGGGCGTCATCCATCGTCGTAGCAAGTTGTGCTTACGGTTTTTGCCATGCAGATCGCTTAAATCACGGCCATGTTCGGCATGTACGCAAATCGGCACTCCTGCCATCGCAGCAGTCAACGCATATTCCACCGCTGCGATATTGTAGGTATGAAGAATTGTCGGGCGCAACCTGCGCGCAAGTTTCCAGAGCTTCCAATGCGCACCCAGGCCCAGGCCTGGCGGCTTGTGCAAGGCGTATAGTTCAACACCTTTTTTGGTGATTTTTTCAGAAAACTTTGTGTAATCGGCCAGGCATACAATGACATGGCGATATCGGTGCGTGGGCATGCGATTGATGCATTCGGCCAAAACGGTCTCCAACCCCCCAAAATCAAGTCGGTAAAGCAGGTGCATAACCAATGGCAATTCCGTGCTTCCAAACGTGCCACTTAATTCGCTCACCTCATTGGCTCCGGGCAGTGAGCAGGACCGCTTCGATTGCCGGCAAGTGAGCATTTAGAAAAGCGCGCAGTGGTGCACGAGACTGCTCGATATCGGCACCGTGGGGCGTGGAAAGCAACACTGCAGCGCCGTCATCACCCCGTAGCAGCAGCTTGTCTTTTGCTTGCAGTAGCTTGCCGACATAATCATTGGCTGTGAATTGGTTGCCTACCCAATACCATTGCCATACCAGCAGCGCGCCATCCGGGCCTTGCAAAACGGATTCACGCACACCCAGCATGCGCATATTGATTGCCTCTAACCGTTTGCCAGAGCTTAATTGATGCATCACATCCTTCTCGCTCACCAGGCGGTTCGACGAGCTGATCAAAGACTTGCCGTTCGTCTGATTGCGGTAGTAAAGCATTGTCATGCTAACCGGTGCGGCCTGGCCTGCCTGCAGCGGCACTAGGAAAACTTTGTCGATGTGGGCGGCTGCCGGTGCAAAAACCGGTTTCCATGTTGAAAATGTCGGTGCGGCAGCCCATGTGCTGGCGATCATCGGCAATTGCATCGCTTTGCCACTTGCGCTTACATGGTCGCTATATCTGGCATATAAAGGCCAGATCGCCAGGGTGACAATGATCGCCAGTGCCATGGCAACGCTACGGCCCTGTGCGGTAGGCCCGGTGGTCGCACCTGATGCGGATGCGGCTGATGCCAATACGCTTGCCGGTACCTCTTCCTGATCTTCCCGCCAGAAATTGCCGATCCAAAACAACAAGAACATCACCAACCCAAAGAAAAACCAACCGTACACCAGGTGGTCAACGCCGACGGCAGCGGTCATGCCGCTCAAATGGCCGATCATCACGATCATGTAAGCGCGCAGTCCATTAGCCATGATCGGCACAATAACTGCCATGACCATGAACATCGCCCGACGTGTGGTGGAGCGATAAGTCAGGTAGGCATAAAGACAGCCCAGAGTCACTGATGAAATCAAATAGCGAATACCGCTACAGGCTTCCACCACCGACCAGCTACCGCTGGGAATGTCGAACCGTGTGCCGTTACGCAGCACCGGTATGCCGGTCGCCTGCAATGCCCAGACGGTAAAATCAGCGGTGAAGGAAATTAGCGGATCAATGAAAATTTCACCGAACGGCACGGCTAGCAGCAAGAACAGCAGAGGAAAGGCTAGCGACCAGGCAAGCCGCCGGCCAAGAATGGCCAGGGCAATGACGGGAAACATCGCCACGAACATGTATTGCATGACAACCTGGACTTCGCCCATGCGTGCCACGAGCCAGCCAAAACCAACGGCCAGCAGTAACCATAGCGCCGGCCAGTAGCTCGTAGGCGGTAACACAGAAAAATTTGCCCGTCGACGCCAGATGAGCCAGAGACTGATCGGCAGGATAATGTAACCGTGGGCAAAAGTTTCAGAGCTATCCCAAATCGCCATCATTGATTTGGCAGTGCTGATATAAAGCAAAAAAGGCGCTAGAAATGCGAAGACAATAGCCAGATTAGTGGCAATTGGCGCACCAGTCTTTTCAGTAAGCGGCATTAAAAATCATCCCTCAAGTTGCTCGTCGATGCGTGCAAGATTGTTTGACCAGCTGTAGCTTTGCTGAACCCGCACCCGCGCTGCAGCACCCAGTGCGGGATCAGTATGGCTGAGCAATGCTGCAATCGTTGATGCAAATTCTGCAGCGGTTTCGGCCATGATTAATTCGTTTCCCGGTGCGGCGTCGATGCCTTCAAGCGCCTGCGCCGATACCACCACAGGCTTTGCCATGGCCATTGCTTCTAACACCTTGTTTTGGATGCCACGTGCCACCCGCAAGGGGGCTACTGCCACGGCTGCATGCGCAATATAGGGCCGCACATCTGGCACCGTCCCGGTAACAGTGACGCCAGCTGTTTGCCCAAGAGCCTGCACTTCGGCCGACGGCCTGGCACCTACGATATAGAACCATGCTTGTGGTGCTGCCTGGCGCAGCGCCGGCAGAACCTCAAGGACAAACCATTTTACAGCGTCGATATTAGGCCAGTAATCCATGGCGCCGGTAAATACGACTGCCTGCACAAGAGCTGGATATGGATTGTCGTAAGCCCGTTCTGAAGAAAAATAATCGGTATCGACACCGTTGTTAAAGAAGCCAATGTGGCCGGCGCTCTCGGGTGCCAACGTCTGAAAAAGCCGGCTTTCCGGCTCCGAGACAAATAGCGATGCATCACAAGTGCGCGCCACATGTCGCTCGTAACGCAGTAGTTGCCGTGCTTCGTGTTGATAGAGCCAGCTCATCGGCCAAGGTTTTTTTTCAGCATATTGACGCCATTTGTCGGAGTCCACATCAACGAAATCAACCACCCGGCGGGCCTTCGTATAGTGCTCAGCGTATTGCGCCATGGCCGATGAGAACACCAGAATGCGGCCAATTTGTTTGCGCTGCACGACTTCATCAACCCAGGCTTTTACGCCGCGATCACGATAATAATCTAGAGTCAGCGAACGATTTGCCAGCAATGCGCCAAGACTTCGTACCCGTGCCGTGCGTGGCTTTAACTTCGCAAAATAACTTTCCGTGCAGAGCGCTTTGACTCGCGGCACATGCTGCCAGTCATTGTCGTCGTCGACGAATGTGGCGAGATGCACGTGGTAACGCTGCGCTAGATGTTTAAGTAAATGATACGAACGAATTTTGTCACCCTTGTTGGGCGGGTAGGGAATCCGGTGCACCAGCAACAGCAGGTTCTCCACGTGCTTAGCCTAGATCCTTGACAATAAAAGGCCCAACGATATTGGCCAGCGGCAGCGGCAGTTTTTGCCAAAGCTTGATAAACAATTGAAATTTTGGGTTGAGCGGGTTGTTGTCTGGTACGGCAGCCGACGCATGCAGTTGATATTCGTATTCCAAAGGCTGGGCTTCGAAGCCCCAGTTTTTCTTGAAATCGTAAGCGCCGGTGCCCAACTTGCTACGGCCAAAATCGAACATGCGGCAGCCACGCGCTGCAGCAACCTGCATCAGGTTCCAGTACATGAAATCGTTACCGGCATATTCGCGTGCAGCAGGCATGCCGCCACCATAATATGGGACGACTTCATCGCGGAAATAAAAGCTCATCACAGCAGCAACTAGCTGCTTGTCTTTAACGATGATGCGAATTTCGCATTCGTCGCCAAACACTTCTTTTAAAACGCGAAAGTATTTCTTTGAAAATACCGGAGTGCCCAGGCGATGCACGCTGGTAGAGTAAGCAAGAAAAAAGCGGTCGATATTCTGGTCGATTTCACCCGTCAGGCCGGCTTTGATGCCTTTTCGTACCATTGCGCGCTGCTTGCGAGGAATGGCGTTTAGGTTGGCTTCATCATCATCCGTAATAGCTTTGCGAAACGTTACATACAGTTCTTTCCGATGCCACGCTGGATCGTTTGGATGGGCCGATACGATGCTGCGGTATTCCAGATGCCCTGCTTTAAGTTTTTTGGCCAAGCTATGTGCCGCCTGATCCAACAGGGTGCGTGCCTGGCTGGACACAGCTGCGACGCCACCGTACACGCAAAACGGCAAGGAACTTAGCGAATGACCAAACACCGGGCTTTTAATCTGGCAGAGCGACAGCACCCCCTGGATGACGCCATTCGCTTCAGCCAGATAAAACCAGGTTTTATGACCAAAGGCTTGTTCAATAACGCGTTGCCATCCCGCACGGTGAAAGAAAGTCGCTTCAGGGCAGGTCTGCACAAACGCATCCCAACGCTCGATATCTGCTGCGCGCATCAAGCGCACTTTCAGCGCATCGGCGCTGTCAGTGGAAGGTACAGCGCTCATTGGCCGCTACCTGCGCTGCCCAGAAAAATTCGATCCATGCGATCCCACTCAAAGTCGCGTGTCAGCGCTTTGATGCGGTTTTCCATCCTGCCAAGATTGACGTAATGGCGGAACCGGGTTTTCAAACCAATGCCCGGTTGACGCGGCTGGTTTGGGTCGATCTCCCACGGATGAAAGTAGAAAATTGCAGACTGTCGGTCATCACTGTTGACGCGTTGCATTAGCCAACGCGATACGGCATAGGGCAACAACCGGAAATAACCGCCGCCGCCGGCTGGCAAGTTGCGCTGCATCAGTCGCACTGTGGTAATCGGTATTTCCAGCAACGTGTCTTTGCCGTTCGGATAAAACGCAAAACGTGGCGCTTCCGGCATGCCGTAATGGTCGTGTTGAATTGGGTAAATGCTTGAACTGTAGCGATAACCGGCATCAAGCAGCGCGTCCAGCGTCCAGAGATTACGGGCACCGATCGAAAAACTTGGGGCGCGATACCCCACCACTGCCTGGCCACCAATGTCTTCCAGTAGTGCTTTGCTGCGGACAATATCGTCAGTAAATTCGGCGAGGTCTTGGTCGGAGGCGCGCAAGTGGCCATACCCGTGGCTCGCCAGCTCATGCCCACCGGCAACGATGCGACGCACCATATCAGGGTAGCGTTCGGCAATCCATCCAAGCGTAAAAAAAGTGGCCGTGACATTGCCGGCAGCCAGAATTGCCAGAATGCGATCAATATTGGCCTCCACCCGGCATTCGCGGGAAGGCCAACTATCGCGCGCGATATGGGGCGCAAAAGCAGATACCTGGAAATAATCTTCGACATCGATCGTCATCGCATTACGAATGCTGGTGCTCGAGAGTGCAGTCGAAGCGCGGTGTTTATCGGTGATGCCGGCAGCGTGACTCGTTACAATCGTTGTCATGGAAGGTCTCTCTCATTTGACTGATTTTTCATGCGCGGCGACGACAGTATTTTGCGCAATGCATCCAGTACCGATACCACTGAGCGCTCAATGCGTGAAAGGCGTTCGTCCATGATGTCAAGATCGATACGCGGCTGGTCGACAAGGGAAGCAGAAAATTCGCGCATCGGTAGCAGACCATCTTGGTCAGCCTCCGGCGGCACATCAAATTCACGTTCAATATCTTTTGTCACTTCCCGCACTTCAGCAACAGAAAAAGCGTACAACTCTTCAAGATATCCCATCAAGAAAAGACGGTCGCAAAGTGTATTAATTTTGCGGGGAATGCCCCCCGTGAAAGTATGAATCTCGGCAAATGCCTCATCTGAAATCGATGGATTACCGCTCCAGCCAACGGTATGCAGACGGTGTTCGATATAGGTGCGGGTCTCTTCCGCATCCATTGGCCCTAAATGGTAAGTGGCGATCACGCGCTGCCGTAATTGCAGCATCTCGGGGCTCAGGAGTGTTTTGCGAAACTCCGGCTGACCGAGAAGAAAAGTTTGCAAAAGCGATTTGTCGTCTGTCTGGAAATTTGACAGCATGCGCAGCTCTTCCACCGTCTGCGGGCTTAGGTTTTGTGCTTCATCGACTACCAGCAGCGCTCGCTGGCCACGCATATCACATTGGCGAAAAAATTCCTCGATGCGCGTTAAGAGCGACGCTTTCGTTGCGCCCTCGAATTGCAGGCCAAATGCACTAGCCACCATACGCAAAGTGTCGTCTGAATTTAGATGCGTATTGACAATTTGCGCGGCAAGAATCTTGTCGGAATCAAGCTCACGAAAAAGATTACGCACCAGCGTCGTCTTGCCGGCACCAACTTCACCGGTAATGACAATAAAGCCTTCGCCTTGTGAGAGGCCATATTCCAGATAAGCCATGGCCCGCTTGTGGCCCTTGCTACCAAAATAAAAGGATGGATCGGGCTTTAGCTGGAAAGGCTTGGCCGTCAAGCCGTAGAAAGATTCATACATCGCGTTGGTAATCCCTTAGAACTGCATGAGCAGGGAGGCAGTGATCGCGTTCTCGCTCACATCCCCTCCCAGGAAATCAGAGTCCTGCTGCGAACGACGATATTCCAGGTTGCCCCGAAGCTTGGGTTGGAATGCCGTGGTCATGGCAATGCGCGCCGTTTTGGTGGTGCTGGTCTGATTGGCGGCGAGCGCCTCAGAACGCGTGTAACTCACATCGGCGTTAGCACTAGTACGAGACGACACCTGCAAATTCCACAGTGCAGTGGCACCAATCTGTCGGCTATTGTCTTCAAACGCGCTGAGTTGCGAGCCAAGCAACGAACCTTGTGACTGTTGCGAAGAAACCGATTCGCGTCGTGTGTTAAATAGCGTACCAACCACGGTGCTGCGCCTGCCACTGAACGCTGCCGAGGCCTGCAAACTCTTTTGCAAGAAGTAGCGATTGGTTACGGCGTTCACTGGCACCGATAATCCTGCCGGCAATCCGGTTTGAAGAATAATTGCATCAACCACGCGTTGCCGTGCTGCCGGGTCGGGAATGCGATCTGTATAGAGCTGATTGAGCAACACCGATGTGTTGACCAGCGACGTGCCGATGAATTGGGCTTGTGACGTCGTAATATCTTCGTTGTAGTTGACGCTTAAAATAGTACGGCGCGAACGGTGCGAGACTGCCGCTGCATACGTCTGACCAAAGTAGCGACGCCCGGCGGTCGCTGTAATGTTAGTTCGGGGATTCGGTGTCCAGATGAACCCGCCGTTGTAATACACGCCTTGCGGTTGCTCGCCGGGCGAATCGTATGTTTCTTTCTCGTAGCCGAGCGTGGTAGTAAGGCGCAACATTGGGTCTACTGCATAAGCGCCGGTGCCGGAAACATTGCTGCGCTGCACAGATTCAAGGTTGGAGAAGCTGCTTTGCTCGGTCGATGCCTGTGCGCCCCATGTGAAGATCCGAAAGGCCGACCCGCTATTAACGCCTAGTGCAATACGATCGACGTTGCTGTTGGAGACCAGGTTTGAACTGGTGTTGTCCGCACTGCTGGCGCCAAACGATTCGTGGGTGTAGCGTAGTTGTGCCGTTGCCAGATTTTCAAAACGGTGTATCAAGTAAGGACTGATACTGTACGTGCGAACCTCGGCGCGGTTCGGGTTGATGTTGGCATTGCTGGTCGATTGTGTGCCAAACGCTGAAATGTTTTGCTGACCGATGGAGCCGCGAGCATCAAAATATAAAAGATCGCGCACTAGCATGCCGCGAACCGTTGCATCGAACACATTTGACAACGATGTAGAAGTATCGCTGCCCGGATAAAGTAGCGCTTGCAGTGCATAGCTCGCCCTGACTTGAAGGCGTGGACCATCGTTCGTCAGGGTGAAACCCGGTGCAATTTGTGTCACCAAACTGCTTTCCTCATTGCCACGCGTGGCGAGCCGGAGGTTGTCAGTATAAGTTTCAGTAAGATTAACGGTGGGCGAAAAGCGCCATTCGGCGCTGTGCGCAACTTGAGCGCCGGGTCCGCAGGTTAGTGCAAAAGTGCCAATGGCTGAAATAACCGGACGTATTTTGAAGCGCCACGAGCGGCGCCGAATAACTTTAACTGTAATAGTGGCCATAATTTCCTTGCCCAGGAAAACTTCGGGCCTTGTTGTAGACGAGATTGATATTACTGCAAGCTTCGAGTTGGCCAAGTGCGGTCTTGACGGCATGCATTGTCGTGGCTTCGGCTTCTACTACGACAACGATCTGCCCCATCTGGCTTGCCAGCACACGCGCCTCTGATGTCAGTAAAAGTGGTGGAGAGTCAAAAATCACAATACGGTCCGGATAACGTGAAGCAATTTCATCGAGCAGAGTGCTCATTGCCTGGCTGGCCAACAGCTCTGTTGCATGCCGGTGGTTTTTTCCTGCAGGTAAAATGGTCAAGGTGTCGATATTTGTTTTTAGTAATACATCCGAAATATCAAGTTTGCTGTCTAACAGTACATCCATCAGACCGGCTTCGGATTTTAATCCGAGCGTGCGCAAAATAGATGGGCGTGCGACGTCCGCATCCACGAGCAACACGGTGTGGTCAAGCTCCATCGCAATACTGATGGCGAGATTAATCGCTGTAAATGTTTTGCCTTCACCTGGAAGGGCGCTTGTTACCATAATCAAATTGTTACGATTAACCGGCCGGCCGTTTTGGGAAAAGGCGTTTTCGATCAATGGCCGTTTAATGGCACGAAACTCTTCGGCTACCAGTACGCGGCCACCATCGGATGTAACCATGTTGCTGGCAGCAAGGCGTTCAAGATTGATTTCCACCTTTTTAGCCGGCTGATGGCGCTGCTGCGTGATGGCTGGCTTTGCAATAGCCGATTCTGTGCGCATGCCCGCAGATCCCGACATCACCCTTGCAGCAGGCTGGAGAGAATCGTTCGTTATTGTCGGCGCCCCGATTGGCAATGTGGAGGCAAAGCTGCTTTCCTGCGCAACTTTTTTTACACCGTTTGTCTCTGACGGGTCCTCTACATGCTGTGCAGGATTTGCCGCAGCATCGGCTTTGGATTTACCAAGCCTTGTCACTGCTTTTTCAATAATACTCACGCGTTCTCCCATTCATCTATCAATTCGGCGCGAGGGTCACTGCCGCAGCCGTTGTCTTGCCCGCCGTACAAATCAAAGTTTCATCAGCATTCTTGCCATCGTCCCTGCATATACCATTACCATCAACCCCACTGCCAACCCAAGCGCCATCATGCTGCGACGACGACGTGTAACTTCATGGCTATTTGAATTGAGCGAAACTGAGCCCAGTACTGGAAGACCCGTTTCGTCACGCAATGCGCCCTGTGTCATGTAAGTCGGACGAATCTGACTCATTGCTAACGCACTTGCCAGCCCCGCAGCGAGGGCCGCCGCAAAAGCGATTGAAATCAGCAACGGGCGGTTCGGCCCGATTGGCACCAACGGCGTGACCGGCGGATCGACAATGCGGAAATTCATCATTTCCGTCGTTGCTGACAAAGTGCCGGAAAGCTTTGCCGATTCACGGCTGGCAACAAGCTTTTCATAATTGCCTTTATTAATTTCATAGTCCCGGTTCAGCTGCGAGAGTTGTGACTCGATTTCAGGTCCGACCTGGCTCGCTTCCTTTAACCGTGCAATGCGCGCCGAATAAATATCGTAGCGCGCACGCATCGATGCGACCCTGGCTTCAGCATCCGATAACGCTATCTTCAACTGCTGCATTACCGGCGAATACAACCGGCCGCCACCCCCACCCGCTCTTCTAATCTTTGCCTCTTCCACCTTGCGGGCTTCAAGTTGCGTGATCAGGCGCCGGGTCGAGACAATATCGGGGTGCTGATCTGTGTATTGCAATCGCAAGGCGTCAAGATTTTTGTTCAACGCGTCCAGACGACCGTCGATCTCCGGATTGACAATAGCTTTAGGCCCCGCGCCAGGTGCCGGCTCTTCCCCGGCGATTTGCATGCGAATCGCGTTGCGCCCTTGCTCAGCTTCCGTTAGATCCAGTTTTGCCTGATTCAGGTTTTCATTCAACTCTTCCAGCTTTTCCCCGTAATTTCCACCTTGGCGTGACAGCAATTCCCCGTTTTTAAGCCGAAATTCTTTCAGCCGGTTTTCGGCTTCGATCAGTCTGCCTTCATAATCCTTGATTTGCTCTTCAATAAATTTCACAGCCTTCACCGAATCCTGCTTCTTGTCACCATAGCTTCCTTCAACAAAAATTGTCAGTAGCGCCTGGACAACGTTTTTCACAACTTTCGGGTCTTCATGGGTATACGAAATTGAATAAATATCGTCGCTGGAAGTGCCGGAAATCTTTATTTGCGACATCAAACGTTGCACGAGCTTTTCATGATCCTTGACAGATTCCGTCTTGAGATCCAAATCAACCATACGGATGACCCGTTCAACATTTGGACGACTAATAAGCGTGCGGCTCATGATTGCCACTTGCTGGTCAACGTTGGGTAAGGTCGTCATTCCGGAAAGCAACGGCTTAAGGATTGTCTGCGTATCAACATAGACGCGGGCCGACGATTGATAGACGTTCGGCATGCTGTAGACTTTGATAAAGCCAACGATCAATACAGTCCATGCAATCGCAACGGCATGCCAGCGGTATTTCCAGATGCCTTTCACAAAAGAAAGTAGCTGGGTTAGTAATTCCTCCATCGCTTGACGCTCTCCGTAATTTTAAATTTTTGGCAAGTACCGCCAGGCGACTACCTGCGGCGCATCAACAGCCCGAAGGCGCCCGAATTATACTGCCTTGCACAATGGTCATGCCTTAGCACCAATGTAACAATGTGCAAAATTTACATCATTTACAACTTTCCAAAACGATCGGCTTGCATAAAAAGCTTGTTAAATATACATTACTTTTCGTTGTTGAGACATACTGCTTTAATAATTCCAAAAAGAAACTTACACTAAAATAGTCAGCTACCGGCGGTTTTGTTTCATTGGGATTAGTATAAAATGCAACAACATTGTTGGGTGGACAATGACACGATTGTTCACCTTCTCCCCTGGGTTGATTGATTAAAATGCTTTAGCAATCCGGTTTATATGTTGCTAAATAATCAATATCTCCATTAGGTAAAAAGGAAATCCTGTGACTTCAACACTTCGTAATTTTTCTCGACAATTCACCCTGCTAGCCCTTGGTGCTTCACTCTTAGTTCTTTCGGGATGTGCTGCCAAGTCGTATCCACCTATTGCCATGGATACGCAAACGATGGTGCATGACTACCTTATCGGGCCTGGTGATAATGTCAATATTACTGTGTGGCGTAATCCCGAAGTGTCGCAAACAGTGCCCGTACGGCCAGACGGCAAAATCACAACACCTTTGGTTGAAGATTTGCCGGCAAGTGGTAAGACAGCCACACAATTGGCACGTGATATCGAGAAGGTCCTGAGTAAATACATTCAGCAACCAGTGGTGACCGTCATCGTCACAGGTTTCGTTGGCCCGTATGCCGAGCAGATTCGTGTTGTTGGTCAGGCAGCTAAGCCACAAGCCTTGCCATATCGTCAAGATATGTCGCTAATGGATGTGATGATCGCTGTAGGCGGCATTACTGACTTCGCCTCTGGCAACAAGGCCACGATCTTGCGCACCGTTGGCGGAAAGCAGCAAAAATATGGTGTTCGTCTGGATGATCTTATCCGCCAAGGTGATATTTCCGCAAACACGCCGATGCGGCCAGGTGATGTGCTGATCATCCCTGAGAGTTTTTTCTAATCTCCAAAATCTTAAACAGCTCGCCGGGTGGCCCTTACAGGTTGTCCGGCTGCAGTAATTTCTTAAGTCTTATCCCCTTAGCCAACAGGCGCTGTAACACTCGACCAGTCATGACAAGTGTTGCCACAGCGTTACACAACGCAATCCATTCGTGCAGCACAACGACTTGATGCGCGTATAGTTGCTTCAATGCAATTCTGGTGATGCACGGGTTGTCCGAGGGTAGACTGTTGTAACAAGCTTTGGAGTGAACGTGTTAAGGATTTTTAATCACTCGGTATCGAAAGTGGTATCGGGACTATTACTAATAGAACTGTTGATTTTGTTGGCGTCTGCTTACGTAGGCGCCGCAATCCGGTTTCTCGACGGTAGCTATCCATTTTCGCCTCAACAAGCCAATTTTTTCTTGACTGCAGTGGCCTACGCCGCGGCAATGCTGTTAAGCATGAGCGCATTGGGTATGTATAAATTAAATTTTCGGGAAGGTTTCCGAGATACATTTCTACGCCTGATGCCAGCTTGCGCGCTGTCTTTCGCCATGATGACGTTGTTGTTTTATCTGTTGCCAGATATCCACCTTGGGCGAGGTGCGCTGGGTATGATCGTGCTGGTCGCTGGCGCAGGCATTTTGATGGGGAGATTATTGTTTTTCAAATCCTCTGAAGCCAAGCTGCTTGAATCACGCATTATCTTTCTCGGCGCTGGTGCATTGGCGCGCGAATGCAGTGATTTAGCGTTGCACAATACCCAATACCACAAATATAGAATTATCGGCTTCGTGCCAATGTTTGGCGAAGTGGCGCATGTGCCGGGCTCGGCAATATTGCCTTCGACACAATCCCTGGTGTCGCTTGCAAAAAAATTCAATGCCAGCGAAATTGTTGTTTCGGTTCAAAATCGGCGTGGTGGATCGTTTCCGATACAGGAGCTGTTGGAATGCAAGCTCAACGGCATCAAGGTAGTAGATGCTGCCTCATTTTTCGAACGTGAAGCGAATCAGATTCGCATCGATTCGCTGCAACCGAGCTGGCTGGTTTTCGGCGGTGGTTTTGACCAAAGCTTCCTACGTATACTCGGCAAAAGGGTTTTCGATCTCGTTACTAGTTTAATGATTTTTGCTGTCTCGCTGCCTGCAATGATCGTCGCAGGGCTGTTAATCTTTATTGAAGATGGAGCGCCAATTTTTTATCAGCAAGAGCGCGTAGGCAAAAACGGTAAAACATTTATGGTGTTGAAATTTCGTAGCATGCGCAACAATGCCGAAAAAGCGGGCAAGCCACAATGGGCTTCCTCCGACGACCCGCGTACCACCCGTGTGGGGCGCATCATCCGCAAGCTACGCATAGATGAATTGCCGCAAATTTTAAACGTCGTAAAAGGCGATATGAGTTTTGTCGGCCCCCGCCCGGAACGTCCTTTCTTCGTCAAGCAATTATGCCAAGATGTGCCGTTTTATAATGCCCGTCACAGCATCAAGCCGGGCATCACAGGCTTGGCGCAAGTGCGATACCAGTATGGCGCGTCAGTTGAGGATTCTATTCAAAAGCTCCAATACGATCTTTACTACGTAAAAAATAACAGCTTGTTCCTAGACGTCCTGATTCTTATCGATACGCTACAAGTCGTTATTTTCGGAAAAGGTCAGTAAGCTATGCGTTGCTTTCTGCTTCCAGGCAGCTTGCGACGACAAGGTATGTACACATGCTGACAGACATCGCTTTTGTCAGCTATGCCGCCACGGGATTCATGTTTGCAGCGCTAACAATGCTGATGCGTACCCGCTGGCGCGATAATATCCACAGTGGTTTGATGACCACAGCCAGTATTGCCACTGTTGTCTGGGCAGGCGCTGTTGCATGGCACATGTTAGTGCGACACCCGATCGGCTTTGTTGTGGATATGCTGGAGGTAATGCGCAACGGTGCCTGGATGCTTTTGCTGATCCGGTTTTTAGGCCCATATCGGCATACGGGCAGCGTCGCTTGGTCGAACCTCAAACCCCCCGTCATTTTGGTGGGAATTATCTATCTACTACTTCTGGCTGCAACGGTCTACACCTATGTTGTGGAGGGGGCGCTTTCCGGCACCGTCGGCTTATTCAGCAGCATTGTCGGGCGTGTCATGCTGGCTGTAATCGGCATGCTGATGGTCGAGCAGCTATACCGTAATACACCAGCCAGCGATCGCTGGAGCATAAAATTTGCCTGCATGGGTATTGGCGGGTTGTTCGCTTACGATTTTTATCTTTATAGCGATGCCATGATGTTTCGGGTGATCAATCCTGAAATATGGACGGCACGCGGTGCAGTCAATGCCCTAACCATGCCCCTAATTGCGTTGTCGGCAGCGCGCAATCCAAAGTTGTCTTTAGGCCTGTCCGTATCGCGGCGTGTAGTGTTTCATTCCGTAGCGTTGTTCGGGTCGGCAATCTATTTATTGGCGATGTCGGCTGCCGGATATTACTTGCGTTATTTCGGTGGAAGTTGGGGCTCGGTGATGCAGGGCGCATTTTTATTTGGCGCTCTTGCACTGCTGGGAACAGTTCTATTTTCGGGAGCATTTCGTGCGTGGCTTAAAGTGTTCGTCAGCAAACACTTTTACCGCTATGGGTACGATTATCGTGAAGAGTGGATGCGTTTTACCCGGACGCTTTCAGACAAGGGGCCTGGGCTGGGCGAACGCACGATCCAGGCCATCGCCGAATTGGTCCAAAGCCCGGGCGGCGCATTATATGTAAGCCGGGAATCGGGCTCGTGTGATCTGGTTTCTCAGTGGAACATGCCTAGTGCGGCGCTGAAAGAACCGTTGTCGTCACCGTTTTGTCAGTTCCTTAAAAATAAGCAATGGATTATCGATGTGGCGGAATGTCGGGACGTACCCGAGCGGTACGATCACGTGGTGTTGCCGGCGTGGCTTGATGCCGTCGATGATGCATCCCTGGTCTTGCCTTTGATTTTGCACGCCGACTTGGCCGGTTTTGTTGTGCTGGCCCGCCCACGTAGCCGTATCGTATTGAACTGGGAAGTAACTGACCTCTTGAAAATTGCCGGCAGCCAGGCAGCAAGCTACTTAGCTCAACAGGAATCAGCAACAGCGCTCATGGTGGCGCGTCAGTTCGAGTCGTTCAACCGGATGTCGACATTCATCGTGCACGACTTGAAAAACCTGGTGTCGCAACTCTCCTTGTTATTGTCAAACGCAGAAAAGCATAAAAATAATCCAGAGTTTCAGCAAGATATGCTCGAAACCATTGAGCTTTCAGTGCAAAAGATGAGACTGTTATTGCAAAAGCTCACCCGTACAACATCAAGCGAGACGCCCTCACGGCTGCGGCTTGATAAACTGGTGGAGCGAGCAGTTGCCGAAAAATCGATGGCTGGGCGAAAACCATTACTTGATATTGTCGACGCAGATCTGACCGTCGTTGCCAATGCGGCGCGTCTAGAGCGGGTGATCGGTCATATTATTCAAAACGCACTGGAGGCGACACCTCGTGATGGCGTGGTCACCGTGCGCTTGGTTGGTCGCAATGCGCAGGCTGTCGTGGAGTGTAGCGACACCGGATCGGGCATGAGCGAGACATTTATTCGTGAGCGCCTGTTTAAACCTTTTGAATCGACAAAATCGGCTGGAATGGGCATTGGCGTATTTGAAAGTAAAGAATATGTTCAAGAGCTTGGCGGGCGCATGGAAGTAAGTAGCCGCCCTGACGAAGGAACAACCTTCAGAATTTTCCTACCCTTGCAGCAAGAGTTTAAGGAATTCGACGAAGGTGTCGAATTGCCCAACAATAGTGAAGTGGTCTTTCGGCCGGAGAATGCACGTGAATCCTGAAAAACTGAAACTGCTGATTATTGAAGATGATCCCGGCTTGCAAAAGCAATTGCGTTGGAATTTCGATGCTTATGAAGTGTTCGTTGCCGGCGACCGGGAAACAGCACTTGCCCATGTCCGGCGGCACGAGCCGGCAGTCATCACCATGGATTTGGGCCTTCCGCCGGATCCAGACGGTGCTACCGAAGGCCTGGCGACGTTACAACAAGTGCTTGCTCTCGCGCCCGACACCAAACTCATTGTATTAACCGGCAACCAGGATCATGACAATGCCGTGAAGGCTATTGGCATGGGCGCTTACGATTTCCATCAAAAACCTTTTGATCATGAAGTGCTGGCGCTGATCGTGCAGCGCGCTTTTTATCTGCACGATTTACAGCGGAAAAACCGGCAGTTGATGCAAAGTCAGGCTGATTCCCCGGTGGCTGGCTTGATCAGTCGTGATCCTGGAATGCTGAAGGTGTGCCGCAATATTGAAAAAGTCGCGCCGACTTCGGCAACCGTGATGTTGCTTGGGGAAAGCGGCACTGGCAAAGAAGTGCTGGCCCGTGCGTTACATGAGTCAAGCCGCCGGCGCGATAAACGCTTTATCGCTATTAACTGCGCCGCCATCCCAGAAAACCTTCTCGAAAGCGAATTGTTTGGCTACGAAAAAGGTGCGTTCACAGGCGCGGCAAAACAAACGCTTGGCAAGATCGAAATGGCTAATGGCGGTACCTTCTTTCTCGATGAAATAGGCGATTTGCCAATGCCGCTACAGGCAAAACTGCTGCGCTTCCTGCAAGAGCGCATTATTGAGCGGCTTGGTGGTCGTCAGGAGATTGCTGTGGATGTTCGTATTGTTTGCGCAACCCATCAGAACTTGAAGGAGCTGGCAGTAGCAGGGCGTTTTCGAGAAGATCTTTATTACCGGCTCAGTGAAATTGTTGTCACCATTCCGCCGTTGCGTGAACGGGTTGGTGATGCCGCTTTGCTGGCGCACCACTTCAAAAATAAATTCAGCGCCAAGGAAGGGCGCTCGTCTCTTAATTTTAGCCCTGATGCTTTGTCGCAAATCGAAGCCCACCCGTGGTCGGGCAATGTACGTGAAATGGAAAACTGCATTAAGCGCGCCGTCATTATGACCGAAGGCCCGCAAATTACAGTTGACGACTTGGGTTTGGGCGCACTTCATGTCGTGGAAGAGCCCTTGAATCTGCGCCAGGTACGCGACGAAGCCGAGCGCCTGGCGTTGGTGAAGGCGCTTGCCCGCTCAGACGGCAATATTGCCAAGGCAGCCGAACTGCTTGGGATCAGCCGCCCGACCCTATACGATCTTATGGCACGGCACAATGTACGCTAGGCGAGGTAGCGCCTTATTATCCAGCGTACGGGCCCCATGGGTGACAACCTTGTTACGCATGTTGGTGATTTTCTTGAGCTTGGGTAACTGTGCGCCAGGTTTTGCTAGTGATCTTTCACAAACAATTGCAGCGGTCAAGCCAAGCGTAGTAGGGATCGCAACGCTACAAAAGCTTCGTAGCCCAGCAGTGGTTTTTTTTGGCACTGGGTTTGCTGTTGCAGATGGTTTGACCATCGTTACTAACGCCCACGTAGTGGCACCGTTAATGGACCCGGAGAAATCTGGCGCACTTGGTGTGCTGGCCGGTATCGGGCAGTCTGCAGACTTTCGAGCCGCTACGGTGATTGCAATAGATAAAGAGCATGACCTAGCTCTCTTAAAAATTACCGGTGAGCCGCTCAGGGCGCTTGCGTTGGGCGATTCTTCGGATGTGAAAGAAGGCCAGGCGATGGCGTTTACTGGTTTTCCGTTAGGAATGGCGCTTGGATTTCAGCATGCAACACATCGTGCAATGATTTCTGCTGTCACACCAGTACTGCAACCTGCTTTACATTCCCGAAAGCTGGATGCGAAAGCAATCGTGCAAATACAAAAATCGGTATACAACGTTTTTCAACTCGACGGCACTGCTTACCCCGGCAATAGCGGAAGCCCACTTTACGACCCCGATACCGGCATCGTGTATGGCGTTATCAACATGGTATTTATCAAAGGTTTGAAGGAAACCGCGATTTCTCAACCCAGTGGCATTACTTATGCCATTCAAAGTAGCCATATTCGCGCATTGCTAAGATCCGCAAAAAATTAACAATTGTGGAATATCTTTGATGCAACTGCAGTGGATCAAAATGTAAAAATTTGCCTCGTTGGTTGACAAATAGACATGTAAGAGGTGAGTATCGGCGCATTGCTGACGCGGCTGAAATCCACCTTCTCGCTGTAGCCCCCTATTTTATTGACGAGGATACAAATCCTATGCAGTTTTTTATCCGATGTGTGGGCCGTTGCACAATTCTCGCTATTGCATCCGCTATTGCCTCAATAGGTATTGCAAAAGCTGAGCAAGTGCCTCCCGGTACCTCGACGCAAGCGCTGGTTGCTTCAGCAACCCAGTTCGAACATGCCGAGGGCGTGCCACGTGATTACCAGAAGGCTGCTGAATTGTATTGTGAAGCAGCCAAGCGTGGCGATGCTAGCGCACAATTCTCGCTTGGCTGGATGTATGCCAATGGCCGCGGTGTGGCCAAGAGCGATCCGATTGCCGGCAAATTTTTTGCCTTAGCTGCCAAGCAAGGGCATGAAGCGGCAGCTGGCATGATGCAATTTTCAACAAATTCAAAGGCCGTAGACCTGCCATCTTGCATGACGCCTGCTCCTGAAAAACTGGTAGCGGCGTTCGTCGTGCAGTCTAATGCTGTACCCCAAGCTTCCCCTGACCATCGTAGGATTTTTCAAATGGTGGAGAAAATTGCGCGAAAGCACAATGTTGACCCGCAATTAGTGATGGCGGTGATTGCGGTTGAATCGGGTTTCAATGTCAATGCACGCTCACCTAAAAACGCACAAGGGCTAATGCAGCTCATTCCTGCAACTGCACAGCGCTTCAACGTAAAAAACACATTGGATGCTGAGGAAAATATCAACGGCGGTATCGCTTATTTAAAATGGCTTTTGGCATTTTTCAAGGGAAACGTCGAAATGGTTGCTGCGGCCTACAATTCTGGCGAGAGAACCGTCGAGAAGTACCGTGGTATTCCTCCTTATCCCGAAACACAGAATTATGTGCGCAAGATTTCACGTCTCTATCAAAAGACCGAGCATCCTTATCAAGCCAGTTTGGTAAAGGCGTCTGCTTTTCTTGCCTTGCAGAAGCCAGCCCTGCAGTAATTCCCAACATGCACCTGTAGGCTAGGCATCTCACACGCTTGAAATGTAACAATAAGTTAATAAGAATTTTTAGCCGAAAATTCTGTCGAGTTTCTTTACACACAACAAAATGTTACATGCTAATAAAAATTTAATACTATTAAAATCAACAGCTTAATGATTAAAATAGAAGCTGGCACGCTAAATGCTTATGTGGGTTTATCCCAGCCGGGTATTTCTTTCTAATTTAATCAGGAGTTACTATGAAATCCAGCATCATCCGCACAGCAGTTGCAGCAATTGCTTTGACCCTCGGCGCAGCCGGTTCAGCTAATGCTTTTGTTATCACTGCAGGTCAGTACAAATTCACTATCGATAACTACGATTCAGGCACAACTGGCTACGGCGACACCGAAGGCCTAAAATGCACCACCGCAGCAGCATGCGATAGCGCTGCCGCTGCACCTGCACCAGGTAGTTTTGGTTCGGTCAACACATCGGCTGACACCATGGGCATTTTCTCCGTTGCACGCATCACCAATTCAACCACTGGCGCAACAGTGTTTCAAGCTGGTGGCGTTGACGGTTTCTTGACAGGCATTTTTGGTAACCTTGCCGACACCAACGTGTCAGTTGTTCGTGACATCACCCGTCTAGGTTCACCATTGACCACGATCGCTAATGCTGTTGGCGGTACATTCAATGTGTACCAAAATGCAACCGATTACAATCCAGCCCTGCGTCCTACCGTTGTTGCTGGCGTTAAAGATCTGAATGCAAATCTGTACCCAGGTATCAGCGGTAGCACACCGTATCTGACAGGTAATTTCGTTCCAGGCGTTATCGCTGGTGACGAAGTGACCACTTATCAGTCAATCTTTGCGAACACTGGCTTTGCTGGTGTGGGCAATGGTTTCATTGATCTGACAGGCGGCACCGCATTTGATCTGTTCAATACATCATCGTTGACTGATACAAACGGCGCTAAGCGCGACTTGTTCCTGACCACGACATTTGACGATGTCGACGGCGCTGCTGCAGCTAACGGTTTCACCGTTACCTCAGCTGGCCAAGTCAAAGGTGCGGCAGAAGTGCCAGAGCCAGGTTCATTGGCACTGTTGGCAATGGGTGGTTTGGTTGCCGGTTTCGCTGCGCGTCGTCGCAAAGCTGCTGCTAAGTAATTGGCAATAAGCAATAAGCAATAAGCAATAAGCAATAAGCAATAAGCAATAAGCAATAAGCAATAAGCAATAAGCAATAAGCAATAAGCAATAAGCAATAAATAGCACGAGCACTAGAGCCGACGTTCACGAGAAATGTAAAAACGGAACGTCGGCGCAGCCGCTTAAAAGTATGTAGGTTTGAAAAGCCGCCTTGGAAAACCCTGGCGGTTTTTTGTTTTCAGTTGGAAGGTTCTATCCAATATGAAAATTTACGCTCATAGTCGATCGACTGGCCGTATGGAAATGCTGGATAGTCGAAACATTCCACATCCAGCGGCAACATAGCATCGTCTTGCATTTCTACAAAAGCGCGTTTCAGCGCCATAGCAATATCAACGCAATCGGCTTTTACATCGACGCCACGCTGTAGGGTCCACAACACCCGCCCGGCGTTCATTGCGATTCTAAAGGCGCCACTGAGTTGGCGTGCAACAGCAGGTTCTCGATACAACGCGCTTTTAAAGAGATCGACATGCCAGCCTTCCGGTAATACGTCTTTTGCCCGACCATGCAGTGCGATTACCGGCAATGATGGCGCAGCGTAGGGCAGCTGATGTTTTGTGATGCAGGCTACAAGCGTTTCATGCTCGATCAAACTTGCACGGTCACCAGTGCAGTAACGCATTAATGGAATGGGTGCATGCAAATCAAGCACAGTAATAACAAGCTCACCAATCCCATCAGCATCCGGACGAATAATTTCTACAAACGTTCTTAACGGGTTAAACGCCAAAAAAGTAGGAAGGGGCGCCTTCGTCGCACTCCCGCCGCATAGTTGGGCCAGCAGCACTGGTGAATGGTCGCAGGCACGTCGTAGCGCAATCGTTTCTCGGGTTTCGTTAAAGAGATTTAAACCCAGCTCGCCAACGCCCATCGAACTGCCGACCATGCCGCAGCTATCGTCTTGAAGATCAATGCCAAGCTGAGCAGCGAGATAGGCGCGAAACGATTCAGAAAACGTTTCCTCGCCAACTACCACGTTCATCCGGTGTTGCCGCCAGTCCAGACCTTTTGCCTGGGAGTAGTCGCAAAGACGCTTTAAAAACAGGGGATCGCCACAAAGGATGATTTGCTCAAACAACCCACCGGCTTGTTCGACGATGGCACACGCCATGTCTTCCCGCACGCTCACGTTGGCAACACATACGGCATTGGATTGAAAAGTCACCCCCATAGGAAGACAATTAATGAGTAGCGTTCGATAGCGGTCGGTGTTGAAGGCCATGTCCAAGCCCAGATCGATCATGGCCGGTGTGGAAACCAACTGTGAACGTGTACTTAACCCTAGCGCATACCCGTTTGCACCATGACCGGAACTTGTAAGAATTGAGGCAATTTGCTCAAAACGACTATCTTTGGCGAGCAAATCGCTAATACCGAAGCGGCGAAAGGTGTTCGCTTTCTCCAATATCGGACAATACGTGGTGAAATCAGCAATCGTCCGAATACAATTGGGGTCAACCTGCGCTTCGTCCAGCAGCACGCGGTAGGCAAAAGACTGGCTGGCCGCGCGCTTAAAACAGCGCAACGCCTTTTTGCTGCCGATTGACAACAATTTGGAGGGGGTGGTCCGAGCTAGCTGGGCGCGAATGATGCGGCGCGAAAGTCTTGCAAAGATTTGTTTCATCGAACCATGCAAGATTTTATGAAGTTAACGTTTACCCACATGCAGAAGCAACCACATTTGCACCCTTAACCAAATCGGGATGGGTTCGTCGTTAAACCACGCAGCCAACAGCCGGTTTTCTTTTCTTAACGTGTCGTTGAGCTCGTTGAGGTCAACGATAAATGGTGTCACAGGTCCATAGTAATCGGTTGTTGGCCCGATAGGTATAAACGTAAAACCCATTTTTCTTAATGAAAAGGCAAGCGAGCGCTCCATGGCGGCATACCAGTAGCGTACGCCATTTGCCTTGCTATGCCGATACATTTCCCGATACAACCCTAAAAGCAGCCGGGGGCTATCGCCTTTTCGCCGCTTGGTGCTGCCCGGTTGTACGACCATCGGTCCTTCTTTTTCCAAAAATTCCTTTGAAACACCTTGCATATCGTCGCCGCGACGGCGGCGATACGATTTGCGCACAACCAAACGTGAAATCTCGCCGGTTTGTTCCCTTGGCGGGAATTGGAATGTATCGAATACCGGGCAATGCTCTTCAAACGGAAACACTTGAGCTGGGGGCGGTTGGACAAAACGCACAGATCCTACGATCAGGTTGTCCATGTTGTACCCGGCAAAATGAGTCGAGCAGCTGTCGTAGGCATCGATTTCCAGGCCACTGCTGAAGTCTTCGGCAGGCAGGTAGCCTCGTTCCAAGCAGTAAATCTCATAACGCAGTCGGAAGATTTCTTCCATCATTTGCGTATTCCCCGCATTGGCCAAAGCCTGCTGGAAATAAAAGAACGGCGTCAGAAGATCCTGTTTCGCATGAGATTTTTGCGAGGGTAAATGCTTTTCCAGCGAAACTGGATCAGACTGCGTGGCCGCCTCAATCATGATTACTGCCTTATAGTGTTTTTAGCAATGCTTTTGCATCGTCAAGTTCTGGAGAAGATTTTCCGGAACCAATCAATTGCTCCAGTTCTTTGCGGGCGCCGGCTTTATCGCCGGCCTTGATCAAACCACGTGCCAGGTGTAGCTGAATTTGTGATGCCACAGTAGTCAGTTCTGCTTCTTTTGGTAGCGACGAAACGGCTCTGCGCAACAAGGTGTTACCGCGCTCGGTGTTACCCTGCTCAACAAGAATCCAGCCCAAAGTATCCAAAATTGCCGGATTCTCAGGCGCGAACTGTAGTGCCTTTTCAGCAGTGGCCAACGCGCGCCCATCTTTTTCCTGCTGATAAGCATACGCAAGGTTATTCAACACTAGTGCGTTGGTAGGAACGGTTTGCAACACTCGTTCAAATATCGCGATGGCGGGTTTTGTTGATTTGTTTCGCAAAAACATTTCACCCTGGTACACCTGCGTGGAGAGATCTTCCGGATAATCTTGTATCCATTTGCCAAGTTTTGCATCGGCTTCTTTGGCCCGGCCGGCATTAGTAAGCGTTTGGTGCAATTTAATATTGACCCCTGGATTTTTCGATATCGCCACCGCTTTCTCATATGCCGCAGACGCTGGAACGAACTTTTTCTGGGAACTCAGCAAATCGCCTTCAAGTACATAACCAACGGCATCTTTCGATCGTTGCTTTTGTATTTGCCTGGCAATGTCGAGAGCGCTATCGATATTGTTTTGACGAGCTTCAAGCGTTGCCAATGCCAACTGCGCATCAAGATAATCGGGTTTGAGGGAAAGTGCTTTTTTAAGCGACGCAACGGCTGATTTAGTATCCTGCGAAGCAAGCTGGACCGAGGCAATGCGGAAATGCGCTAGTGAGGAATTTGGTACAGCTGCAACGACTTTGTTGTAGGTCGCTAGCGCACCAACCCGGTCATTATTGGCGAACTGCGCCTGGCCGAGCACGTCGAGCACATCTGGATTGGTTGGATTGGCCGTTTGCAATTTTTGCGCGAAGGCCAATGCCTTGGCTTTTTGCCCGGTACGCACATAATGCGTACCCAGTTGTATGCTTATTGCGACATCGTTAGGTGTTTCGGCATTGGCTTTTTCCAGCCACGTTGTGGCTTCATCCTGTTTGCCCAACGTCGTGGCCAAAGAGGCCAGCGCCAACATGGCACCAGTATTTTTTTTATCGACATCTAAAACCGTAGTGAAGCGTTTTTTTGCTTCGTCTGGTTTTTTCTCTTGCATGTCGAGTTGCGCCATATTTTGCACTGCAGGCAAGAAAGTCGGCTGTAGCGCAATTGCTTTCGCAAAACTTGCCCGGGCATTGGCAGTGTCTTTTAAGCCCATGTAGGCGCCACCCTTCAAGTTATAAATAAGCGGATTGTTGGGTTGATCTTTTTCCAGGGTATTTAACAGCGTCAGCGCTTCAGCAAATTGATTGAGCCGTAATCGAGTCATCACCAGTAAAATCGACGCGTTCGAGGATTTTGAATTCGACTTGGCATTTAAATCGGCTGCCAGTTCCAATTCTGAAATAGCTTTTGCGTCATCACCCTGGCCCAACTTACTCATTGCCAGTGCCGTATGCACAACTGCAGTGCCTGGAGCAGATTTACTTGCCGCTTCAAAATATTCAGACGCTTTGGCATAATCCCGTGCCCGCAAAGCGGTTTCGCCGGCGAGCATCATCATTTGTGGATCTGTCTTGTTTCCCGTTGATGCCGTAAGAACATTGGCTGCCAGATTGCCCTGGCCCGTCTTGGTTAAAACTGAGGCAAGTAATCTACGGGCGTAGATGCTGTTTGGATTAACCTCCAAATACCGTTTAAGGTTTTGCTCAGCCTGCTCATTGGCGCCAGTTGATTCTTGCACAGCGGCTGTAAGCAATATTGTCGGCATGTGATCGGGTGCTTTGCTCAACACTTGCTGCAGCGTTTCTAACGCAGCGGCGTTTTTCTTTTGGCTGAAATCGAGCAAGCCCTGTGTGTATTGAGCGATCAGGCTGGTCGGCGCAATCTTGCGCGCGGTAGCCACATCTTGGGCGGCTATGTCAAATTTTTGCTCCGATATATGGATCATTGCTTTTGAAATTAACGCTGCAACCAGATCAGGTCGTATTTTTAGGGCTTGGTCGAATACCACCAACGCCTCGGCGTTTTTATTCTCTGTACGCAGCAAATCCCCTTTTGCCAGTAGCGCTTCCACATTAGTGGGGTTTGCCGCAATGGCCTGATCCAAATGGCGTGCAGCACCAGCAGAATCGTTAGAGGACTTTGCGTGCTGCGCCAAGCCAATCAATGCTTCAACGGATTTTGGATCGATTTTTAACGCTGACTCAAATTCTTTTTTTGATTCGGCCTGCTTTCCCAAAGCCATGAAGGCAGCGCCTCTGTTGGCCATGAGTGCAACCGATGGCTGGCCTACTGTTGGCATAGGCATGGCGTCAAGTGCCTGCTGAAATTTATTGTCTTGTAAAAATGCTTTACCCAGCATAGGCGCCACCTTGTCGCGGTTCATCCCCAGGCTTAAGGCCTTTTCTAGCTCTTTTTGCGCAGAAAGCGGCTCACCAGAGTCTAGATACATAACGCCCAAAAGATAGCGGGCTTCCATGTCGTTCGGATTTTTTTGCAACGCATTTTTAAGCTGAATAATTGCCGCTTTTAGATCGCCTTTTTGTTGATATTGGCGTGCATCTGCAATGAGGCTTTGTGAAGTATCGTCCTTACTGCAGGCGGTTAAGCCAGCGACGGCTGCAGTCAACAGCATGGAAGCGGCAATTCGCCGGGTATTCGAATAGGTCATTTCATTCCTGATGATGAACTGCGTCCAGGCGCTGCTCCACAAGGTTTAGAGCATGCTTTTAGACAGCAGCAGATTATTTGAGGTGACACAGCATTTCACGTTGTGTCAATTACAGCATTTAACACGCTGAAATTAACTGCTTGCAACGAAACGTAATTTTTCGCCGACTAGCCAGTCCGAAGCCATTATTATTGCATTTCAGCTATGCCAAGGTGACGAAAAATTTTGCAGAAATAGTAACAAAATAATAATTTTTTGCGATTTAAACAAGCCGAAATATTATCAAAAGTTGTAAAAAACATATTTATATTGTGAAATTTGCAATTATTTAGCCAAATTTCGGCTATGCTTGCGCTCGGTGTTTATTGCTCGAAAGATCTTGTCATACCGCACGTTAACTTAATAATGATGTAATGGAGAAACAAATGAATGAGAAATTGATTCCTCTGGTTGCGGTCTTGTGCGTAGCGCTTACTGGATGCGGCGGCGGCGGTGGAGGTGGTGCAAGTAGTACAGCGCCGCCCCCACAGGAACCTGCTGCGCCTACTGCTCCTGTTGCGTCTGGTTCGCCGTCTGCAAGCAATCCTACTAGGTCAGCCACCCCTACATCGCCGCAGGTACCAATCGAGGCAGCAATTTCGAAGCTCTACACCACAAATGAAACTTATCGGTTGGTTGCAGATAAAGATACCGCCAGCGAGGTTTCCTACACGCGGCAGTTCGTAGTGCAGCCCAATACAGTATTTGAAAATAAAGCCGTGCAAAGCGTCGAAATCACCAATACCAGTCAGCCACGTTTCGGCAATGCAGTCACGTTAAAGCAAACCGACTACTTCACAACTACGCCGTATATTTTAGTTGGCCGTAAGTTTTCAGACGATACTGGTGCAGCACGAACGGTGGTTCAAGATCGTCGTTTGCTACCAACTATTGCAAGTCCCGGCGACGCCGATTTCTTTTATGACTCAGTAACGTACAGCCAAGATGGCCAGGTGGTCTATAACTCAAGGCAAACCTGGGACGTCACTGTTGATGCTGAAAGTCCTACAAACACTGCAACGTTTTGTGTTCTTCCAACCATCACATTCTTTGGGATTCCAGGCCAACGGGCAGGAAATTCAGATTGCTACAAAATCAACACTTCCGGTACCGTTACTGCGGTAAAATTTATTTCTGGTAGGTAATTTCATTGCCGGCGTGTATAACGCCGGCAATGTTTTGAATTACTATCGGTCGCGATCGATAGCAAAGGTGCAGAGATCTTGCAGAGATTGCTTGAATTGGTTGTCCGGCACATCGCACAGTGCGTCACGGGCTTTTAAGCTCGCTACCAGCGCCTGTTGTCGCGTATATTCCAGGGCCCCCGAATGCGTGATTAGGTCCAATATTTCGGCAAAATGCTGTTCATCACCGGTTTCGATGCAGCGTCGCACCAAGGCGCGCTCATCGTGGTTACCGTTTTCCATCAGATAAATCAAGGGTAACGTCGGCTTACCCTCTCGCAAATCATCACCGATATTTTTGCCAGTAGCGGCGGGGCTACCCGAATAATCAAGGACATCATCGATCAACTGAAAGGCTGTACCGATCGAGCGGCCATATTCTGCCGCCGCAACGGCGCTAGCATCGGTTGCGCCAGCGATCAATGCCCCAATCTCGGCCGCAGCCTCAAATAATTTTGCCGTTTTTGAACGAATGACTTGCATGTAACGTGACTCGGTCACATCTGGATCGTGCATATTGAGCAGTTGCAGCACTTCACCTTCAGCAATCACGTTGGTTGCGTCGGCCAAAATGCGCATTACACGCATGTCATCAACGGCAACCATCATCTGGAAAGCGCGCGAATAAACAAAATCCCCCACCAATACCGATGCCGCATTGCCAAATAGTGCATTGGCCGTCTCGCGACCACGTCGCAACGATGATTCATCCACCACGTCATCATGCAGTAGGGTGGCTGTGTGAATAAATTCAATTACCGCAGCGAGTTGATGATGATGGCAATTTGCAATACCCCAGGCATTTGCCATCAATAGCACCAGCACCGGTCGGATGCGCTTGCCACCTGCGCTAATAATATAGTCGGCAATCTGGTTCACGAGCGGCACATCGGACTGCAGTTCATGGCGAATCACCGCGTCGATGGCGCGCATATCACCGGCAATCGTCAGGGCAATGCTATTCTGGGTAAAAGGCATGGTTGCAGCAGAGAAGAAAAAGCCTCCAAACATCGCGGAGTGGCCGCATTATACGATGAGTGACGACTTCAATGTGGTACAGGCAACGAGCGTAGTTTGCGGTGTGCCAAAGGCTTGCAACACGTTGCCATCCCGGTTTTGACGTAGCCGCTAAGTACATGTATAATCTACGGTTTTCCCGAAATGATGCGACTTTTGCTGCCGGTGCATGATCAGGCGCTCTGTCGATTCCCGAAAGAAAAGTCCCTTAATTCATTCGATGAGGTTTCACATGTACGCGGTCATAAAAACCGGTGGCAAGCAATATAAGGTTGTCGCTGGCGAAAAATTTAAAGTAGAACAGATACCGGCAGACATTGGTTCCGAAATCACCCTTGATCAAGTGCTTGCATTAGGCGCAGGCGACACCATCCGTTTTGGTGCGCCCATGGTTGAAGGTGCTACGGTTCTCGCTACGGTGGTAGCGCACGGCCGCCACGACAAGGTAAAGATTTTCAAAATGCGGCGGCGCAAGCATTATCAAAAGCATCAGGGCCACCGCCAGAATTTTACCGAGTTACAAATCGTCTCGATCAACGGCTGATTGTTGTTGGTGCCTTCACCGACGTTTTGATCAACTTAAAGCAGTAACGGATATCAGGAGTTTGACATGGCACATAAAAAAGGCGGCGGCACGACGCGTAATGGCCGCGATTCAGAATCAAAGCGCTTAGGCGTAAAAGTTTATGGTGGTCAGGCAATTAATGCTGGCGGAATCATTATTCGCCAGCGCGGCACAAAAACGCACCCTGGTGTAAATGTCGGCATGGGCAAAGATCACACATTGTTTGCCTTGGTTCAGGGCAAAGTGCAATTTCTGGTCAAAGGTGCAGCCCAGCGGCAGTTTGTAACAGTCATTCCTGCAGCGGCAGTTGCTACAGAGGCAGCTGCTTAAATAAAGCAGCCTCATTTTTTGCCTCAAAGGTAAGCAAGGTAAGGCGCAAGCCTTAGAATGAAGGGCTCCGCTATGGTGGAGCCTTTTTTTATTTCAGGCAGCAGATATGAAGTTTATTGACGAAGCAAAAATTGAAGTGGTTGCCGGCGACGGCGGCAACGGCGTTGCCTCATTTTGCCGTGAAAAATTTAGACCATTTGGCGGGCCGGATGGAGGCGATGGTGGCAAGGGTGGCAGCATCTGGGCTGTGGCCGATCGGAACATTAATACATTGGTCGACTTTCGGTTCTCAAAACTTCACAAAGCGCGTAATGGTGAAAATGGTCGTGGCGCTGATTGCTACGGCAAGGGCGCTGATGACATCATGCTGCGGATGCCGGTCGGTACCCTGATCGTCGACCAAAATGATGGGGAACTAGTAGCCGATTTGACTGAACACGGCCAAGTGGCGCTGTTGGCAAAAGGCGGCGAGGGTGGCTGGGGTAATATCCATTTTAAAAGTTCTACCAACCGTGCACCGCGGCAAAAAGGTGATGGTAAAGAAGGCGAACGTCGCGAGCTAAAACTTGAGCTAAAAGTACTGGCCGATGTCGGTTTGCTCGGCATGCCAAATGCCGGAAAATCGACATTCATCTCAGCTGTATCAAATGCCCGCCCCAAAATCGCTGATTATCCTTTTACCACTTTGCATCCCAACCTCGGTGTGGTGCGCGTAAGTCATGAAAAAAGCTTTGTCATTGCCGACATACCAGGCCTGATCGAGGGTGCCGCCGACGGTGCCGGCCTGGGTGTTCAATTTCTGCGGCACCTTCAACGCACGGGGCTATTGCTGCACATTGTTGATTTGGCGCCATTCGATGACAATATTGATCCAGTCAAAGAGGCTAAGGCAATCGTCAAAGAATTAAAAAAATACGACGAATCCTTATTTGAAAAACCTAGATGGCTGGTACTAAACAAGCTCGACATGGTGCCGGAGCAAGAACAAGCCAGACGCGTGAAGGATTTCGTGAAACGGTTCGGCTGGAAAGGCCGGGTGTTTGAAGTCTCAGCATTGACGCATGACGGCTGCCAGGATCTCGTGATCGAAATCTATAACTATCTGGCTGAGCAGCGTGCCTCGCATTATCGTTCGGAAGAAACCCAAATGGTTGAGGAAGCGCGAGGCATTGTTTCGATTGATCCGGATGACCCCCGTTTCAAGGTCATGGATTGCCCACCCTAAATCGGCCGTTTCTTCCAACGGTTTCCCTCGCTGCCATGCAAGACGTTATTCAAAACGCCAAACGCCTGATCGTCAAAGTTGGCTCTTCCCTGGTCACTAATGACGGTAGTGGTTTGGATCATGCTGCAATCGCTAAGTGGGCTGCACAGATCGCCCAGCTGCGCCTGGCTGGCAAGCAAATTGTGCTGGTCAGTTCGGGTGCAATTGCCGAAGGCATGCAACGGCTTGGGTTCGAGCGTCGGCCAACGGCTATCCATGCCCTGCAGGCTTGCGCCGCCGTAGGGCAAATGGGCTTGGCGCAAATTTACGAGACCAGCTTTTCTGCGCATGGGCTGCGTACTGCACAGGTATTGCTTACCCATGCCGACCTAGCTGACCGTGAACGCTATCTCAATGCCCGTTCGACCCTGTTTACTCTTCTCGAACTAGGCGTGGTACCAATCATCAATGAAAATGATACGGTAGTCACTGACGAAATTAAATTTGGCGACAACGATACGCTCGGCGCGTTGGTGGCTAACCTGATCGAAGCCGATGTGCTGATCATCTTGACCGACCAAAAGGGCTTGTATAGCGCCGATCCCCGACAAAACGCCAACGCCCATTTCATACACGAAGGCCGCGCTGGCGATCCACTACTCGAATCGATGGCCGGTGGTGCTGGCAGCCCCATTGGACGCGGTGGCATGCTGACCAAAGTATTGGCAGCCAAACGGGCGGCGGTCTCTGGTGCACATACGATCATTGCTTGTGGCCGTGAAAATGCTGTGCTAACACGCCTTGCTGCGGGTGAAGCAATCGGCACCCGCCTGACGGCTCAAACGGCACAACTTACCGCTCGTAAGCAATGGATGGCTGATCACCTGCAAACCGCTGGCCGCGTCGTGCTTGATGTAGGCGCCGTCCAGAAAGTCCTTAAAGAAGGGAAATCGCTGTTGCCGGTTGGTGTGGTGGCAGTACATGGCGAATTTGGCCGCGGTGCTGTCATCACTTGCGTAAGCCAGGATGGATTGGCAATTGCGCGCGGTATCAGCAACTATGCCAGTTCAGAAGCACGACGCATCATGCGCCGGCCCTCCGCAGACATCTTGTCAATTCTCGGTTTTGTAGAAGAAGCCGAATTAATTCACCGCGATAACCTGGTGCTGCTCTAACGACTTTTACTTGCAGTCATAAAAAAACGCGTACCTAGTGCTTTAATTGCAACCGCTCGCCTGCGCCATGGCGGATAAGCATTGTTCTCGCGTTGATAACTTTCGTAGGCGAAATAGATCAAGCCTGGAACGGTCATACTGGCTACAACCAACAAAGTATAGACAAGATCGGCAGTCAAACCATAACGGGGTCCGATGCGCCAGCTAATTGGTGCAAGCAGACATACTATGAGTACGTGATAAGAAAATACTTGTAAAGAATATCGTCCGAGGAATCGAAACCACGGTAATCCTAGGTTAGTTGGCACCTTTTTAATTACATAGCAGAATATAACCACTTGGCTGATTGTATTGATAAAGCGCAGCAAACGAAAATCTGAGTTTTCAAAATAAAATTCCACGCTAACGGGCGGAACAATAAAATGATGCTTAGTTAGAAAGAATGCTGTAGCCCCAGCAATTGCGAAGTACAGATAGGCCGGATGGGCGAAGAAAATAGTGCGTTTGCGTACGTGATGTAGAAATCCAATGTAGATCCCGGTTACCCATAAAACCTGCCAGCCAAATAGGTTAAATTGCGCAGCCGCTGCGCTGCTGTCGGTAATGGCAATCAACCATTTCAACGGGTCATAAAACTGTCCAATCACCCATATTGTCAAACTTGCTGTTATGACAAGCCAGTCGTATCCTCGATGCAACGCCATCAAAATCAGTGGGCTCACCAATGACATCACGATATATAAAGGCAAAATGTGCATGAACGGTGGTTGATGCAGCAATAAGGCGGCATAAGCTATCGATGTGAAAATGCTACCGTCGCTGGTGTATAGGTACCCAAGATATCCTTTGTAGACACTGCTAAACAGGGTTGGTAATAATAAAAGAATGAATAGACCAATGTGATATCGGTAAATTTTTGCGGCACGTGTGCAAGCCTGAGCGACTAATGATTTAAAAGTGGGCGCTTTTGAAATGGCAGTCAGGGCATACATATATCCCGACAGCATGATGAATGCAGTAGCAGCGGTTATATAGCCTAAGGGTTCATTGGTAATCTCACTCAGGGTTCCACCCAAATGGTTGGTGGCCATGATTACCAGGAATATTCCTCGAAGGGTATCCAGGCGCAAATCGCGCGCTGGCTTTAGAACAGTGTCACTGACAGAAAGATGATTCTTTGACAACATTTTGCACCCATTTGGTCACACGTTGTGGAAATCAAACGGCGAGATTGAAAAAAGTAACAATTGTTAAAATTACTAGTTGAGTACTACCACTCTAGTTCGAAATATCTTTCAACGATTTAATTCGCCTGTCAGTGTGGCCCGGCGTTGTAGGCGATTGAGCATATCGGCGGCGGTGCCGGCAATGGTAGTGTTAGCGCAAAAATAATCTTGCGCCAAAGAGGCATGTTGCCGGTTTACGCCTAGCCCCCGTATTGGTGCCCATTGGCTATTGCGTGCCTCTGACCAACTACCGTCGATACGGCCGGACGCATAGATCTTGCGTTCATAGGTCTGACATCGAATGCCTTCGTAGCTGATATTTTTAGCACCCGATGGGCTTACGCTGACGAGCGTGTATCGCACCACATCATCTGCACCCAAGGTAAGAGATTTCGCATCGATTGAAAAGCGTTGGGTAGACGCTGCACTATCGTCGAAGGGTAAAAGATCAACAGCCTTTGGCATGGCAGGTAAGTCAATCGGGGCTTCTTGCCATGAGCGCGTTGCCCAGTCAGCCGTCTCGTCAAGTGGTTCCGCAGATTTTAATTGAGCGGAGGCCAACCCTGACATAATAAGGCCGAATGCGCCTGCCAATAGTGCGGGGCACGATTTTAATCGCATTATTAATCTCCACTATCAATCTTATTGCAAACCTCTATTCCTCGGTCGGTTTGGAGGCCGGGGCTGGGTCAATCTCTGGTGGCGGTTGATCCTTGGAGGCGCTTGACCATTGAGTCTGCCGCAGAGATTTCGTTGGAGCGCGTGACGCACCCGCAATTGTTGGGCGAATCAGGAAGCGTGACAGTTCCTGCAAAGCGCGCAAGTATACGTCACGTTTAAATTCAATGACAACATCTAGTGGTACCCAGTAATCGTGCCAACGCCAGGCATCGAATTCGGGATGTTCTGTCAACCGCAAATTGACATCACTATCGCGGCCCACCATGCGCAATAAAAACCAGATCTGTTTTTGCCCACGGTAATGGCCACGAATTTCACGTTTGATGAAACGATCCGGTACTTCGTAACGCAACCAGTCACGCGTACGGCCAATAACACGCACATGTTCGGCACGCAGACCAACCTCTTCTTCCAACTCGCGATACATTGCCTGCTCTGGTGTTTCGCCGAACTTCATTCCTCCCTGCGGAAATTGCCATGAGTGCTCGCGCACCCGTTTGCCCCACCACACCTCATTCCGGGTATTAAGCAGAATGATGCCGACGTTCGGGCGAAAGCCTTCACGGTCCAGCATGTTATACCCCAAACTTTCTGCGGCTAATGCACCCCGGGGCTTCGTGCAATGGCCGCGCCCTGAACACTGTAATGGGTACAACGGCATGACACGGGCAATGACGATTGAATCAAATGTACGAAGTAAGGGTGCATCGGCCAGCTAATCCTTTAAAATTGCATCGATTATAACGCTCTCTTTTTAAAAAGAAGACCACGCATGCGCGCCTCACGTTTTTTTGTTGCAACCTTGAAGGAAGCCCCGTCTGATGCTGAGATTGTCAGCCATAAACTGATGATGCGTGCCGGGATGATCAAGCGTCTGGGCTCTGGCATTTATACCTACATGCCGATGGGGCTGCGTGTGATTCGCAAGGTCGAGGCGATCGTGCGCGAAGAAATGAACCGTGCCGGTGCGATCGAACTACTGATGCCCGTAGTGCAACCGGCAGAATTTTGGCAGGAAACCGGGCGTTGGCAAAAATATGGCGCTGAATTGATGCGCGTAAAAGATCGGCATGGGCGAGATTTTATTATTCAACCCACTTCTGAAGAAGTAGTGACAGACATTGCCCGCACGGAGTTGCGTTCCTATCGGCAGCTGCCGGTTAATTTTTATCATGTCCAGACGAAATTTCGTGATGAGCGCCGTCCGCGGTTTGGCTTGATGCGAGGGCGCGAGTTCACGATGAAAGATGCCTATTCTTTTGATCGCAATCCAGCTGGCATGCAGCAGTCCTACCAGCTGATGTTCGATGCCTACGTACGTATTTTTGACCGTTTCGGTTTGCAGTTTCGTGCAGTCGCGGCCGACAACGGTGCAATCGGCGGAACAGGCTCACATGAATTTCATGTCATTGCCGAGACTGGCGAAGATGCCATTGTTTATTGCCCGGATTCGTCCTATGCGGCAAACATGGAGGCGGCAGAAGCATTGAGCGAGCTTACGGCCGCACCATCTGCAACGCGGCCGTTGACGAAGGTCGCGACTCCGGGCAAAACAACCTGCGCTGATGTAGCAGCATTGCTTGAAGTGCCGCTTTCGCAAACAGTCAAGTCGCTGGTATTGGCTGTGGACGCGATGCCCTCCAGTGGTGGCAAGCTTGATAATGGCAAGCTGATGAACTCAACCAACAGCGCAGAAACAACGCTGTGGCTATTGCTGTTGCGCGGCGACCATGATCTTAATGAAATCAAGGCGGCAAAGGTGACGGGGCTTGCCAACCACCGTTTTGCAACCGACGCTGAGATTGTGGAGTATTTTGGTGTCAGGCCAGGTTTCTTGGGGCCGATCAGCCCAGTGAAGCCTGTTACTGTCGTAGCTGATCGTAGTGTCGTGGCAATGTCTGACTTTGTATGCGGCGCCAATGAACTTGATGCGCATTACACGGGGGTGAACTGGGGCCGCGACCTGCCATTGCCTGCAGTCCACGACTTGCGCAATGTAGTAGCCGGCGATCCTTCGCCCGACGGCAAAGGCGTGCTGTCAATCCAGCGCGGCATTGAAGTAGGCCACGTATTCCAGCTCGGCACACGTTATTCGGAAGATATGAAAGCAACGTATCTTGATGAAAACGGCAAACCCCAACTATTGCAGATGGGCTGCTATGGCATCGGCATCACGCGCATATTGGGTGCTGCAATCGAACAAAATTTTGATGCCAAGGGCATCATCTGGCCGGCCTCGATTGCTCCTTTTGCAGTGGTGCTATGCCCCATGGGTTACGACCGCAGCGAGCAAGTCAAAAGCGAATCAGACCGCTTGTACAAGGCCTTGCAAGAGACCGGTGTTGACGTAATTCTTGACGACCGGGGCGAACGTCCCGGTGCGATGTTCGCCGACTGGGAGTTGATTGGCGTGCCTCACCGTATCGTCATTGGCGAGCGTGGCATCAAGGACGGCAACCTGGAGTACCAGGGGCGGCGTGATACGGTTGCCACACCGGTAGCAATCAACGAGATGGTCAGTTTTTTACGCACGCGTTTGTCTTGATGAAACACTGGCATTTATTGGCAATGTTTTGTGCAGCCTCGCTGTTGACCCTACCTACTGGCGCGAACGCGGGCAACCAGAAGGAAGAGGCATTGGTAGACTCGGTGCGGGTAGCACTGGCAAGATCGATTGTCGATGCGACGCCACCTGTACAGCGCAATGTTGATATTGAAGAGCGCATAAAATACTTGCATTGGCTGGCAGAGATGTCGCATCGGTTGAAAAAGAAGATGCCGGATATGCAGGTTCGCCTCGAATTTCTTAGGACCACCTGGTACGAATCACGTCGTGCAGGGCTTGACCCCGGTATGGTATTAGGATTAATTCAGGTGGAATCGGCGTTTCGCAAATATGCCATGTCACCAGTCGGTGCACGCGGCTTTATGCAGGTTATGCCGTTTTGGACACGTGTAATTGGCGACGGCGAACCAGCCAAACTCTTCCACATGCAGTCGAATTTACGATACGGCTGCTCGATTTTGCGCATGTACATAGATATCGAGCGCGGCAACTTGTATCTAGCGCTCGGACGCTACAACGGCAGTCGCGGCCGGCCCGATTATCCGAATGCAGTATTGAATGCCTGGAAAAACTGGGAATATCGCAGCTAATACCTACTTTTAACCACCGGCCCGGTGACATTCAATTACTCGCTCAAACAGACGGATCTGGCCCTGCGTCGTCTCTTCCCAGCTAAAATTTTCTGCATAGCGCCGGGTCGCTTCGTGCGCCGGATAATCCTCTCGCAAGGATTTTACAGCCGCTACCAACCCTTGTGGCGTTCTTGAAGGCATTAAGACGCCTGCCTCGCGAGTGGCAACCACTTCAGGCGTACCCCACACATTCGACGCCACGACTGGCGTTGCACAAGCCATGGATTCCAGCAGCACATTAGCCCAGCCTTCCCGACTTGAACAAAGTACCAGCGCATCGACTGCCTGGTAATGGCGTACCAATGCATCCTGGGCCAGTCCTCCTAAAAAAGTAACGCGTGTTTCCAGACCCAGCTCCCGAACCAGTGCCTCCAGTTTTTTGCGCTCCGGGCCTTCTCCGGCAATCAGAAGATTGACCCCTGGCAGCTCAGGCAATGCCTTGATCGGGATGTCATGCCCCTTGCGTTCGATCAGATGACCAACCGACAGCAGGGTAAAATTTTCTAAGTGCAACGCTTGGCGTAGGGCTGCGCGATCGCCCGGACAGAATATGCCCAGGTCAACGCCATTACGCAATGTAGTAATACGCTCACCATCAATGCCCAGCTTGATCATTTCATCTTTGAGCGCACCGCAAACCGTAATTAAACCCTTTGCTTGGCTGGCGGCCCAAAGAATCAACTTGCGCGGCAAAGCGTGTTGGGGGATCAAATTGATATCGGTGCCACGTGCAGTAATTACCACGGGCTTGTTGAAGTATTTGGCGGCCATAATTGCGGCGACGCCATCCGGGTAAAAGTAATGCGCATCGATTGCATCGAAATCATACCCCTCATCGATCAGCCGGGCGATGGCGGGCTTGAGCGATGCGGCCAATAATGATGGGGCGATCGTCATGCCGATTTTTGGAATGACGAGATATCTTGGATGAGCAATGTCAATGCCAAAACGATTTTCGTGCGAGGGCACCCGTGCAAAGGCGCCATACACGCCAAAACAAGCTTGGCCGGATGGAAACCATGGCACGGGCGCAATTACTTTCGAGGCAACATGACCCGATGCAAGCAAATAGCGCAAGCGGGTTTGAACAAAAATCCCGTGGTGGAGACTTTGCGAATTAGGGAACAACGTACTAACAGTAAGAAGCTTCATTTGCTGCCATTTCTTTCGGAGCCGTGTGATGTGTTGACATTTTCACATTCCGAAACTGCGGATTATTTCAAATCATTTTCATCACGGCCGAACAGTAAGAGCCTGCAGCCGGCGGACTGGCAAGTTAAATTAATTGGCCTATGTGTGTAGAAAGTGCAACAATTTAACATGGCCGGCGAAATTATCGGGCCAAAAATCAGGAAAATATTGTGATTATTGACATTTTTCAACGGAATTGCCGGGTAGGATGTGCGGTGGCCTAGGCGCCGTTTTCACTAAATAGGATTGCTAAAAATATGAAAGTTACCGTTATTGGTACTGGGTACGTTGGCCTTGTCTCAGGCGCATGTTTTGCAGACGTCGGTAATACGGTGTTGTGTTTGGATGTGGACAAAAGCAAGATTGATCTCCTTAACAATGGGAAAATTCCGATCCACGAACCAGGGTTGGATGCAATTGTTGCTCGCAACATTCTTGCTGAAAGAATATTTTTCACAACCGACTATGCCCAAGCGGTCGAGCATGCAGAAATAATTTTTATTGCAGTCGGCACCCCACCGGATGAAGACGGCAGCGCCGACATGCGACATATCCTGTCTGCTGCCAAGAGCATCGGCCAGCTGATGACGCGACCGATCGTCATTGTTGATAAATCGACTGTGCCGGTTGGCACTGCCGATGCGGTGCGTGAAGTGGTTCGTAAGGAATTAGAAAAACGTGCAGTCAATATTGCGTTTTCTGTAGTGAGCAATCCAGAATTTTTAAAGGAAGGCGCGGCAATTGAAGATTTCATGCGGCCTGATCGCATCATTGTCGGCAGTGACGACGCGCAAGCGACCAAGACGATGCGCCAGCTCTATGCGCCTTTTAGTCGTAATCACGACAAGTTGATCGAAATGGATGTGCGCAGCGCAGAGCTGACCAAATATGCTGCTAACGCCATGCTGGCAACACGCATTAGCTTTATGAATGAATTGGCCAATCTGGCTGAAGTGCTCGGTGCAGATATCGATGCCATACGGCTCGGTATCGGTTCTGATCCGCGTATCGGTCCGGATTTTTTGTATGCCGGTATGGGTTACGGCGGCTCATGTTTTCCTAAAGATGTAAAAGCTTTGCTGAAAACCTCGGTAGATCATGGAAAAAGCCTGCATATTCTTGATGCAATCGAGCGCGTCAACGATAACCAGAAAAATATTTTGTTCGACAAGATCGCACGCCATTTTGGTGGCGTAGAGCATCTTAATGGCAAGACTATTGCCGTTTGGGGTCTTTCCTTTAAACCCAATACCGACGACATGCGCGAAGCGCCCAGCTTGGTTTTAATCAAGCAATTACTGGCGGCAAACTGCCGGGTGCAAGGCTACGATCCTGTAGCGTCAACGGAGGCGCAGCGCATGCTGGTGCAAGAAAACGGCGAAGCAGTATGCAACAAGCTGCTGACGTTGGCGCCTGCAGCCTGGTCTGCTGTGAAGGGGGCTGATGCTCTTGCAATTGTCACGGAGTGGAAAGAATTCCGGTCACCTGATTTTGAGCGTTTGACCCAGTCTTTAAGCGCTAAAGTCATTTTTGACGGACGTAACCTTTACGATCCAGCGATAGTTGCTATGGCGGGGCTTGATTATTATGCGATCGGCCGGGTCAGCAAAGGTGCGGTCAAGAGCGCTGGCAAAGGGGCAGGCCGGTGATTGGTCGCAGGGTTCTTGTGACCGGCGCTGCAGGTTTTATTGGCAGCTTCGTTACCGCGCGTTTGTGCAATATGGGCTTCGAGGTTGTCGGCTGCGACAATTTTAATAATTACTATGCGCCGAAGCTAAAGACGGATCGCGTCAGTAGCTTGCTCGCACCACTTGGCGTTGCTTGTGTCACCGTCGACATTGCCGACCCATTGCAGGTTCAGACATTGTTTGCAAAGCATCGCCCTCAATTAGTCGTGCATTTGGCGGCACAAGCCGGGGTGCGTTACTCGCTGGAGAATCCATCGGCCTATATTGCTTCAAACCTGGTGGGCTTTTCAAATGTACTTGATGCATGCCGCGCGCATCAAGTCGAGCACCTGGTCTATGCCAGTAGTAGCAGTGTATATGGCTGCAATGCCAAGGTGCCGTTCCATGAAGACGATCGTACCGATCATCCGGTATCACTTTATGCTGCAACGAAAAAAGCCAACGAAGTCATGGCGCACTCGTTTAGCCACCTCTACGGCGTGCCGGCAACGGGCCTACGTTTTTTTACCGTCTACGGTCCCTGGGGGCGCCCGGACATGGCTTACTTCAGCTTTACGCAAAAAATGCTGGCTGGAGCAAAAATCCCCGTATTTGCAGAGGGGCTGTTACAACGCGATTTCACTTACATCGACGATATTGTCGAAGGTGTGGTGCGGCTGATCGGCAAGCCGCAGCCTGCCACACCTGGCGCTGTTGCCCATGCCGTTTTCAATATCGGTAACCATCAGCCTGTGCAAGTACTTGAATTTATTAGAACACTTGAGCGCGTTCTAGATGTGCGAGCGGACATAGAGTTTCTGCCAATGCAGCCTGGCGACGTGCCGGCAACCTATGCCGACACTGACCGATTACGACAATGGGTGGATTTCGCACCATCGACTTCGTTAGAGGATGGGTTGGGACAATTCGCAAAATGGTATCGGAGATGGTCAACACCATAAACAAAAAAGCCCGCGATTTGCGGGCGTTTTTGTTTGGCACATGGGAAGAATTATTGTAAGTGGTCAGAGATGAGTTTGGTCATCTCGAACATTGACACTTGCTTCTTACCGCCAAATACAGCTTTCAGTTTTTCATCTGCATCAATCATCCGCTTGTTTTCCGGATTTTGCAGATTAAGCTTCTTGATGTATTCCCAGACTTTCTTCGTCACTTCCGTACGCGGCAAAGGATTGCTGCCAACAACTGCAGCCAATACTGCTGACGGTGTCATCGCCTTCATAAATGCTGCGTTTGGCTTGCGCGGCGTTGCTGATTTCGCAGCGACTTTCTTTGCAGGCGCTGCTTTTTTAGCGGGAGCGGCTTTTTTAGCAGGCGCTGCCGACTTCACTGCGTTTTTTGCAGCTGGTTTGGCCGGAGCAGCTTTTTTAGCCGGAGCAGCTTTTTTAGCTGGAGCAGCTTTTGCGGCCGGTTTTTTTGCAGCGGGCTTTTTTACGGCTGCTACAGGTTTTTTGGCTGTTGCCATCGTTACGCCTCCTTTACAGAGAGTGTTGGGGAATTGCGCCATATCACGCAGCGACAATAGTGGTGTGGTTTTCATGGGGACGCAAGTGTTTTCTGCAACAGATGCCGCATTCTTTGCAAGCATCTGAAACTGGTTTTCTCATAGGAGAAAATTGCCCTCACATTCCCGGCAGCATTCCCTTCATCGAACGCATCATTTTCATCATGCCGCCGCCTTTGAGTTTTTTCATCATTGACTGCATCTGGTCGAACTGCGCCAGCATGCGGTTGACTTCTTGAACTTGCACGCCAGCACCAGTGGCAATACGTCGTTTCCGCGACGCCTTGATCAGTTCCGGCTTGCTGCGCTCGGCTGGTGTCATGGCGTTAATCATGCCTTCCATACGCCGAACCTGTTGGTCGGCCATCCCCATGTTGGCGCCAGCTGCTGCCTGCTGGAATTGCGCAGGTAGTTTGTCGAGCAGACTGGCCATGCCCCCCATCTTTTTCATTTGCGAGATTTGCGCTTTAAAGTCGTTCAGATCAAACTTGCCGCCACCTTTGATTTTTTGCGCAAGATCCTTTGCCGCGGCCACATCCACGCCTTTGCGCGCTTCTTCGACGAGGGCTAGAATATCTCCCATGCCCAAAATGCGGTCGGCCATGCGTTGGGCGTCAAATGCTTCAAGGCCGTCAAGTTTTTCGGCCACGCCTGCAAATTTAATTGGCTTGCCGGTGATATGGCGTACTGAAAGCGCCGCGCCACCACGCGAATCGCCATCGAGCTTGGTGAGCACAATGCCGGTTAGTGGCAGAGCATCGTTGAAAGCTTTAGCGGTGTTAATGGCATCCTGCCCAAGCATGGCATCGACTACAAATAGCGTTTCGATCGGTTTTACCGCAGCATGCAAGGCTGTAATCTCAGCCATCATTGCCTCGTCGATACCCAGGCGCCCAGCAGTATCAACGATGAGCACATCGTGATAATGCGTCCTGGCATATTCCAGTGCGGCCAGTACAATGTCGACCGGTTTGTCGGTGGGTAGGGAGGGGAAAAAATCTGCACCTACTTGGCTTGTGACGGTTTGCAATTGCCCAATCGCCGCAGGCCGGTAGACGTCGGCTGATACGGTCAGAACTTTCTTCTTTTTTTGCTCACGCAGATATTTCGCCAGTTTACCGACGGTCGTTGTTTTCCCTGCGCCTTGCAGGCCTGCCATCAGGATCACCGCCGGTGGCTGTGTCGCAAAATTAAGCTGCGAAGCCCCTGGGCCAAGGTCGGCACCCATCAAAACCGCCAGTTCACGCTGTACCACGCCCACCAACGCCTGGCCTGGCGTAAGCGAACCGATTACATCCACACCCTGGGCGCGTTCTTTTACTCGGGCAATGAAATCGCGTACTGCCGGCAGGGCGACGTCGGCTTCAAGCAAAGCAAGCCGGACTTCACGCAACATGTCGGCGGTGTTGGCATCGGTCAGGCGTGCTTCGCCCCGCATGGTTTTAACGACTTTGGCGAGGCGCTGGGTCAGAGTGTCGAGCATGGGATCCTGGAAGTGAAAAGGCGTCATTTTAACTGATGCAGCCACGGGTTTTGCCGCTGGTTCGGAGTCCGAAATGCTGTCGAGTTGGTGTAGACTCGCCGCATGCAATTGACTCTCTTCATTCTTGCGGCAGTGCTTTATCTGGGTGCGGCGTTTCTGCCCGCCAGTCAGGTCCGGCTGATTTCTGCCGGCACTGCGCTGGCTTGGTTATTTCACGGTGCCACGCTGGCTTTGGATCTGCTCACGCCAAACTCGCTGCGGCTTGGTTTTGCTGCCGTGCTTTCAGCGACGCTTTGGGTATCGGCAGCCGCTTACTGGCAAGAGAATCGTAACTTTGCGCTCGACGGGCTTCGTGTGTTGATGTTGCCGGTTGCCGCGGTTGCCACGATGCTGCCCTTGGTTTTTCCGGGCAACGTAGTCTCGCTTGCTGGAAAATCAGGTATGTTTTCATGGCACATTGCTATTGCGATCCTGGCTTACAGCACCCTTACTGTAGCCGCATTTCACGCAGTGTTGATGGCATTGCAGGAATCGCGATTGCATGCGCCAAACCAAACTGCCAAGAGCGGCTGGCTAGTCGGCGCAGTTGAGCGGCTACCGGCATTGATGACCATGGAACGGTTGCTGTTTCGACTGATTACGTTTGGCTTTATTTTTTTAAGCCTAACGGTTTTGTCAGGCATCCTGTTTTCAGAAGAGATTTTTGGCATGCCATTGAAATGGGATCATAAAACCATTTTTACCCTAATGTCTTGGGCGCTGTTTGGCATTCTGCTTGCTGGCAGAAAATGGCGCGGCTGGCGCGGTAAAACGGCGCTGAGTTTCACACTGACCGGTTTTGCCACCTTGTTTCTAGCCTATGTGGGTAGCCGCTTCGTACTGGAGGTGGTGTTGCATCGAGGTCTGGCATGAAGTTTGGTTTATTTGTCCTGGTGATTCTGGCTGCGGTGTTGTGGTGGGGCCATTTGAAAAAACAGCACCGTGCCAAACGCCGAGAAGCCGAGACGGTTGCGCCGCCAGAGTCGATTGTTGCCTGCCTCGTTTGCGGCTTGCATGTGCCAGCTTCGGATGCGATTGTCAGCACCTCCGGTGCCAGCTTTTGTTGCGAAGCGCATCGCCAGCTGCATCCTGACGCATGAGGTTTGCTCTGCAAAATAACCACAATGCGCCACGTGCGAGTTTTTGGCAAACGCTCACAACCTTTACAGTTACTCGTCTGCTCATTGCAGCGCTGTTGCTGGTTTTTTTGAGTTTGAACAGTGCCAGGCCGTTCATCGATACGGAACAATTGCTGTATTGGCAGACCTGCATCCTGTATTTACTTCTGTCGATTGTTTTTGTCGGCTGCGCCCTATTTTTCCGACGAGGTTTGCTTACTCAGCTGGCTGTACAAATCAGCGCAGATATCGCGGTTATCTCGATCCTCTACATCTCTGCGGGAGGAGGTCGGAGCGGCCTGGCTATCCTTTATCTGTTTCCCTTGGCTGGTGGGGCAATTCTGGCGCCCCAAATACTGGCTTTTTTCTTCGTCTCAACCGTCACATTGATCTTGTTAAGTGAAAGCGGATATGCCTTTCTTCAACTGTCTGGTGACCCCGCTATTTTACAAGCTGGCTTATACGGCGCAGCATTTTTCGTTGCGGTGTATGCCATTAATCGGCTGGCAGCAAAACTTATCAAGCAGGAAGAGTTGGCTGCCGAGCGTGGCAATGAATTGAGACTCCAGGAATCGATCAACCGCCTTGTCATCGCCGATACCGGCGACGGCATTCTGGTGCTAAAACACGACGGCACGGTAATCACTTCCAACCCGGCTGCAGAAAGAATGCTTGGCATTGAAGTACCCCGGCGCCCGCCGTTACTCACCCTCTCTGACCATGCCGCACTCGCGCCGATTGCCCAGGCGTTTCACAGCTGGTTTCACAGCCGGGTAGCAAGCCCTGAAAAAAACGTCGGTACCGGTACCGCGCCGGAGTCGACCTTTGTTTTAATCAAGCCGGATAATTCTCGCGCCGCCGCATCAGAGGGAAATGCATGGGCTGGTCGACGCGAACTAACGGTGCATCTAAAGTTGCGCTTTGCCCGTATCGACACTGACTATGCATTGAATGATCGCTCAGTGATATTTATGCAGGATGTGAGTGATATTGACAATCAGGCACAGCAGCTCAAGCTTGCTGCAATGGGCCGCCTGACAGCAAGCATTGCGCACGAAGTTCGTAACCCTCTGTCTGCTATTTCATATTCCGCCTCGCTGTTGCGCGAAGAAAACCGCGATCCTGCGCAAACCCGACTGTTGGAAATCGTCACCGACAATGTGGCACGCATGAATCGCATGATTGAAGACATCCTACGACTCTCACGTAAAGCGAACCGGCCTGATGCGCCTTTGGCGCTGGCACCAGCCGTTGCTGGAACGCTGGCTGAATTTCTTGAAACGCGCGCGATTTCGCAAGAGATAATTTTTGTAGCGCCGATCGGTACTCACTACGTCTGGTTCGACGTTATCCACTTGCAAGAGGTCTTGGTTAATCTGTTATCAAATGCGTTGCGTTATGCCAGCGGCAACCCGGGAAGCATTCGTATCGATATCGTGGCGCCTTCTGCACATCGACTCGAGCTGCATGTTAAAGACGACGGTGCATCTATTACGCCACAAGTACGTGCACACCTCTTCGAGCCGTTCTACACTACTTCCAGCAAAGGTACAGGGTTGGGGTTGTATCTAGCGCGTGAACTTTGCCTAAACAATGATGCAGTGCTCGATTATGAATATCGCACCAGTGTTGCCAGCAATAATGTTGTACCTGCTGAGCCGGGCGGACGTTTTGTCATTACCTTTGCTACGGTCATGCCAGCTTAAATAACATGGAAAAACGCTAATGGTTTCCCCACGTGTCCTGGTAGTCGATGATGAAGCTGATTTGCGAGAACTGGTGGAAATTACACTAGTGCGCATGGGGCTCGACGTCGACAGTGCCGGCTCGCTGGAGGAGGCGCGCCAGCATCTGGCGAAGCATGATTATGCACTGGTACTGACCGATATGCGCCTGCCCGACGGCTTGGGAATCGAGCTTGTGCATGAAATTTCCGCTGGCCAAAAAAATATGCCAGTAGCCGTCATTACCGCCTTCGGCAGTGCCGACAATGCTGTTGTGGCGCTCAAGGCAGGCGCATTTGATTATCTTTCCAAGCCAGTCGGGCTAGACCAATTGCGTATGATGGTGCAATCTGCGCTACGCACGAGCGTGGGCAGCAACACTGGCGCGGGTGTTCCTAGTGCACCTATACGCAACGGCGCGCTGCGCCTGCGAGGCCAGTCATCTGCCATCCAGGATTTAAGGGCACAGATTGTGCGACTGGCACGCAGCATGGCACCGGTTGCCATCAATGGGGAATCCGGCAGTGGCAAAGAGTTGGCCGCCCGTGATATTCATGCTTTAAGCGCCCGTGCTGACAAGTCTTTTATTGCTGTTAATTGTGGCGCGATTCCAGAAGCGCTGATGGAGGCGGAATTTTTTGGCTATCGCAAAGGTGCTTTCACTGGCGCCGTGGATGATCGTGACGGTTTTTTCCAGGCAGCTAATGGCGGCACGCTTTTGCTTGATGAGGTAGCTGATCTGCCATTGGCAATGCAAGTCAAGCTGCTACGGGCAATTCAAGAACGGCGGGTGCGAAAAGTGGGTGCCACTACCGAAGAACCGGTCGATGTGCGACTGATCAGTGCTACCCACCAGGATCTTGCTGCATGCGTGGTGCAGGGCAAATTTCGCCAGGATCTGTATTACCGTCTAAACGTCATCGAATTGAAGTTGCCGCCATTGCGTGATCGCCGGGAAGATATAGCGTTGCTGGCTGAAACGATACTGGAGCGCCTGGCTGGTACCACGCCAGCCACAGTATTGACGGCTTCCGCGTTGGAAGCGTTAATGAATTACGGGTTTCCCGGCAATGTGCGCGAACTGGAAAATATTCTTGAGCGGGCGTTGGCGTTTGCCAACGACACTACGATTGAAGTAGCCGATCTGGCTTTGCGAGGCAGCGCCAGATTTGCAGTAGATAGTAGTATGGCGCCAGCGGATGCAATAAGAATCACGGAGCCACCTGTTTCACCTGTTTTTATTGCCCCTACTGTCCCCGTTGCGCCCATTGCTAGTGCAACACCGACACCTCTGTCTGCATCTGAGCCAGTCGTTTCGCTGCCATCTATGTCTCTAGCGACTTATCTTGATGACGTGGAACGCCGGATTATCCGCCGCACGCTCGCGCATGCCCAATCCGATTTATCGGTCGCCGCCGGGGTGCTGGCTTTGAGCATGCGACAATTGTGTTACCGCATGCGCAGGCTCGATATCGTAGTGCAGCTCTAGAGTATGAGCTTGCAACCACTTCCAGCTTCGCAGTTCGTCATTGATCGTCATGGCTGGTGCACAGTTGCTGAACGCTGCCCATCACCAAACTGTGATTCACGCACAGCAGGTACGGTTGTTGATTTGCTGATCGTGCACAACATCAGTCTGCCGCCGGGCGAATTCGGCGGGCACTATATAGAGGAGCTTTTCTGCAACAAGCTTGATCACACCGTCCACCCTTATTTCGCGCAGCTTGAAACACTGCGTGTATCGGCGCATTTCCTGATCCGGCGCGATGCCAGCCTGCTACAGTTTGTTTCCACCCATCAACGTGCCTGGCATGCAGGCCTATCCACGTTTGAACGGCGCGGGCAATGCAATGATTATTCCATCGGCATTGAGTTGGAGGGATCGGATTTTGTGCCGTTTGAGCCAGCCCAATATCTAATGCTGGGAAGCCTTACCGTGGCTTTGAAACGGTATCATGCGCTGAGCCATGTTGTTGGTCATGAAGACGTGGCACCTACCCGCAAGACCGACCCGGGGCCTTTTTTTGACTGGAATGAATATCGCAAATCTTACCTCAATGCAACTTCAGCCAGTGAACTGACGGCCGATTCCCACATCGCCTTGCAGTTTGTGGGCGATGCGCCCAAAGCTTGACGGCGAAGCTACTTTAGCACCCGTAACGTCGACAAACACAAGAAAAATATTGTTGAGATATGTGCAGATTGCCGTTGCGCGGAGCTCTTCACGGTACTAGAATTAGTTCCAATTCTCCAAAAGACACTATATATAGTATTATCAAGTGAACAGCATTGTGCTTCTACTTGGCTTTACGTTCTTCAAGTTGTTACCGTAAAAAAATCTTTAAGCACGCTTTGAGTATTCGCTTTCGCGGACATTCCGATCAATCACTAACCGGGTAATCACGCTGTCGATGGTGAGATGCCCCTTGGAGCCTCAATGCAAACTGGTCTCGAAACTTCCATGAAATCTTCCACAGAATTTATCTCTCCTGGCGTATCTTCCAATATGGTTTCCCCAATTTCCTCGGCAAATGCCGTCACCCTTGCCGATTACCGGATCATCCGGCGCAACGGTAGCGTCGTGGGCTTTGAGCCGTCGAAGATTTCCATTGCCGTCACCAAGGCCTTCTTGGCAGTCAATGGCGGCCAGGGCGCAGCCTCGGCAAGAGTGCGTGAGCTGGTAGAGCAGCTGACTGCCAATGTGGTCAGTGCGCTGGTGCGCCGCCAGCCGGCCGGCGGCACCTTTCATATAGAAGATATCCAGGATCAGGTTGAGCTGGCATTGATGCGCTCAGGTGAGCATGATGTCGCACGTGCTTATGTGCTGTACCGTGCCAAACGCATGCAAGAGCGGGCCCAGCAGCAGGCGGCACAGCCTGCTGCCCTCAGCACCCAGTTGCATGTAATTGACGGCGGCGTGCGCACACCGCTCGATATGGATCAGGTGCGTAACCTGATTGCTGCCGCCTGCGTCGGCCTTGAAGAGCATGTCGATGCTGCCGCGATCCTGTCCGAAACGCTCAAGAATCTTTATGACGGTGTGCCGGTTGAAGAATTGCACAAGTCGGCAATCCTGGCGGCCCGCGCGCTGATGGAAAAAGACCCGGCCTACAGCACTGTTACTGCCCGCTTGCTGATGCACACTATCCGTAAAGAAGTGTTTGGCCAGGAAGTTGCACAAGACGACGCGCCGGCACACTATAAAGAATACTTCCCGAAGTACATCAAAAAAGGTATCGGCGCCGACCTGCTCGACAGCAAACTGGCGCAATACGACCTGGCAAAATTGGCAGCAGCTTTAAAACCCGAGCGCGACCTGCAGTTCAGCTATCTGGGTCTGCAAACGTTATACGATCGCTATTTTCTGCACATTCGCGATGTACGTATCGAAATGCCACAAGCGTTTTTCATGCGCGTGGCCATGGGCTTGTCGCTGAGCGAAGTTGATCGCGAAGCACGCGCCATCGAGTTCTACAACCTGTTGTCGTCGTTTGATTTCATGAGCTCGACACCAACGCTCTTTAATTCCGGTACCCAGCGTTCGCAATTATCGTCCTGTTACCTGACGACAGTGTCCGACGATCTTGAAGGCATCTACGACGCTATCAAGGAAAACGCATTGCTGGCTAAATACGCCGGCGGCCTGGGCAACGACTGGACGCCGGTTCGCTCCTTGGGCGCACACATCAAGGGCACCAACGGCAAATCGCAGGGGGTTGTGCCATTTTTGAAAGTGGTCAACGATACGGCTGTCGCGGTCAATCAAGGGGGTAAAAGAAAAGGTGCGGTCTGCGCCTACCTCGAAACTTGGCACATGGATATCGAGGAATTCCTCGACCTGCGCAAGAACACCGGTGACGACCGCCGTCGTACGCACGATATGAACACTGCCAACTGGATTCCAGACCTGTTCATGAAACGCGTCATGGAAAAAGGCGACTGGACGCTGTTTTCGCCAAGCGATGTGCCGGACTTGCACGACAAGGTGGGCCGTGATTTTGAAGCAGCTTATACCGCTTATGAGGCAAAGGCTGCCCGTGGCGAATTGCGCCTGTTCAAGAAACTGGCGGCGCTCGATCTCTGGCGCAAGATGCTGTCGATGCTGTTTGAAACCGGTCATCCATGGATCACTTTCAAGGATCCTTGCAACATCCGCTCGCCACAATCCCATGTCGGTATGGTGCATAGCTCCAATCTTTGCACCGAGATCACGTTAAATACCAACGATTCAGAAATTGCCGTTTGTAACCTCGGCTCTGTAAACCTGCCGGCGCACATGCAAGATGGCCAGCTCGACCACGTAAAGCTACAAGCCACGATCCGCACCGCCATGCGTATGCTTGATAACGTGATCGACATTAATTATTACGCTGTCAAAAAAGCACGGGATTCAAACTTGCGGCACCGGCCGGTTGGCCTAGGCATCATGGGTTTCCAGGATTGCCTGCACATGATGCGTACGCCCTATGCCTCCAAGGACGCTGTTGAATTTGCCGACCGTTCCATGGAAGCGGTGTGTTATTACGCTTATCTGGCATCGACCGAGCTGGCAGAAGAGCGGGGCCGATATAGTTCCTATCGTGGTTCGCTCTGGGATCGCGGCATCCTGCCCCAGGATTCCTTGAAGCTGTTGGCCGAGGAGCGCGGCGGTTACCTGGAAACCGACATGTCGCAAACCATGGATTGGGAACCCCTACGTGCGCGCATCCGCGAGTTTGGCATGCGTAATTCGAATTGCGTGGCCATTGCTCCAACGGCGACAATTTCCAATATCATCGGTGTGGCCGCGTGTATCGAGCCGACCTATCAGAACCTGTATGTGAAATCGAACCTTTCAGGTGAATTCACTGAAATCAATGAATATTTGGTGCGCGACCTGAAAGTGCGGGGCCTGTGGGACGAGGTAATGATTTCAGATTTAAAATATTTTGACGGCAGTCTTGCAAAAATCGACCGCATTCCACAAGACCTGCGGGAAATTTATGCCACGGCGTTCGAAGTCGAGCCGTCCTGGCTGGTGGAGGCAGCATCGCGTCGCCAGAAATGGATCGACCAGGCGCAGTCGCTCAATATTTATATGGCCGGCGCCTCTGGCAAAAAGCTTGATGAAACCTATAAGCTGGCATGGCTGCGCGGCTTGAAAACGACTTATTACCTTCGTACGATGGGCGCTACCCATACCGAAAAATCAACTTCCAACACCGGCGCCCTTAACGCCGTGTCGGCAGACGGTGGTTTGTCTGGCGGTGCGCAAATGGTACCTGGCAGCGGCTTCGCAGCCTCGTCCGACCTGGCAGGGCCTGCATGCATGCTGCGTCCAGGCGATGAGGGATTCGAGGAATGCGAAGCGTGTCAGTAAAAATAGTTGAGAAAACCTCTAAATAAGTGCTGCTCGTGAATAAAAAACGGGCAAGCGAAACAATGATGCAACACCAAAACGAAGGAAAATACGATGCTAACTTGGGATGAAGAAACCGTACCGGTAACCAAAGCTGTACCACCACCGGAGCCAGCACTTGTAGCCATGCCTAAGCCTGCCCCACTGGTGTCACTGGTACGCCCTGGCAGCGCCGTCAATGTTGCAAGTGCTAATAATAACGCTGGCCAGGTCGAGAGCGCGCCAATGGAAGTAGACGCACCGGTTGTTGACCCAACCCGGCGCGTCAATGCGTCCGACAAACGCATCATCAACGGCAGTACCGATGTTAATCAACTCGTGCCATTTAAATACAAATGGGCGTGGGATAAATACCTGGCCGGTTGCGCTAACCACTGGATGCCGCAGGAAATTAATATGCAGCGTGACATCGAGTTGTGGAAAAACCCGAACGGCCTGACCGATGATGAGCGTCGCTTAGTCAAGCGCAATCTCGGCTTCTTTGTCACAGCCGATTCTCTTGCAGCCAACAACATCGTGCTCGGCACCTACCGCCACATCACGGCGCCTGAATGCCGCCAATACCTTTTGCGTCAGGCGTTTGAAGAGGCAATTCACACCCATGCGTATCAGTACATCACCGAATCGCTTGGCCTGGATGAGGCTGAAATCTTTAATGCTTACCATGAGGTCAAGTCCATTCGGGACAAAGACGAGTTCCTGATTCCATTCATTGATACCCTGACCGATCCGCATTTCACGACAGGCACGACCATCAATGACCAGAAACTCTTGAAGTCATTGATCGTGTTTTCATGCTTGATGGAAGGCTTGTTCTTCTATGTGGGCTTTGCCCAGATCCTTGCATTGGGTCGGCAAAATAAAATGGTCGGCGCTGCTGAACAATATCAATACATCCTGCGCGACGAATCGATGCACTGCAACTTCGGTATCGATTTGGTAAACACGATCAAGATGGAAAATCCGCATCTGTGGACGCCTGAGTTCAGAGATGAAATCAAAGCGTTGTTTTTCAGCGCGGTGGAGTTGGAATATCGATACGCAGAGGATACAATGCCGCGTGGAGTGCTTGGCTTGAATGCACCAATGTTCAAGGGTTATTTGCGATTCATCGCGAACCGCCGAGCACAACAAATTGGCCTGGATGCGATGTTCGCTCAAGAAGAAAATCCATTTCCATGGATGAGCGAAATGATCGACTTGAAGAAAGAGCGTAATTTCTTCGAGACCCGGGTCATTGAATACCAGACCGGTGGTGCACTGAACTGGGAGTGATCTTTTCAGGAAACGACCGCATGAAAACGAAAGGCTTTACCTGAATTAATGAACAGCAGAAGACCGCCTCGATCTTATCTTCTCACGCCGCCCCATCTGACTTCGTCAGGTAGGGTGGCGTTTTTTTCGAGTGGTGGTAAGGCTGGCAGGATGTGCTTTGTTGTTGCGAAGCTTCCATTGTTATCAATGGCTGAAGTGCTGCATGAGTGAGGAAATGCAGCAGTTCAGCTGGTGCCGAATCCATTAGCGCAAACAAAACACGCGTTTGTGCCGATGAATAATCCACCTGCGTCACCGAATGATGCAAGGGATTTTAAATAGCTGGATTTTTTCCATCACGTGAAGGAGAAACAAAATGGCAACAGCAGCAAAGAAACCTGCAGCAAAATCCTCGGCAAAAAAACCCGCTTCCAAAAAGCCGGTGGCAGCGGCAAAAAAACCAGCCGTCGCCAAAAAACCAGTCGCAGCTAAAAAGCCTGCAGCCAAAAAGCCGG
>Ga0326733_1000030_pt1 | contig 77583 bp, 76 predicted proteins | sample 14_GP2_308_FD_207946 | JGI IMG/M metagenome (GOLD analysis project Ga0326733, IMG submission 207946) | Glacier ice microbial communities from Ngari, Tibet, China - 14_GP2_30.8 | ecosystem: Environmental > Aquatic > Freshwater > Ice > Glacier | place: China: Ngari, Tibet | collected 2018-07-17
AACAGCACTGACAGCAGAGCAGAATGCCAACGCTGTAAACATAACCACAATCAACACATTGACAGGCAATGTGACGGGATTGACGGCACAATTGCAAAGTGCACAGACAGCACTGACGGCAGAGCAGAATGCCAACGCTGTAAACACAGCCACAATCAACACGGTGAATGGCAATTTGACTGCATTGACAGCACAATTGCTAAGCGCACAGTCAGCACTGGCTGCAGAGCAGAGCGCAAACACTGCACAAACTACCATCATTAGTACATCAAATGCCAATGTGGCTACATTGACAGCACAATTGCTAAGCGCACAGGCAGCACTGGCTGCAGAGCAGAATGCCAACGCTGTAAACATAGCCACAATCAACACATTGACAGGCAACGTGAATGCATTGACAACCCAGCTGCTTGCTGCACAGAATGCATTCACGGCGGAGCACAACACAAATACTGCATTACAAAACGCAATTATTGCAAACGATGGCACAATCGCTCAACTCAATACAGATTTGCAAACTGCGCAGTCAGCTTTGACCGCAGAGCAGAATGCAAACGCAACCAGCAGTGGAACGATTAACACATTGACTGCCAACGTTGTTGCACTGACGGCACAGTTGCTTGTGGCACAAACAGCATTGACGGCAGAGCAGGCCTCAAACAGTGCGAATACGGGCACAATCAATACATTGACTGCCAACGTGACTGTATTGACGGCCCAGCTGCTTGCTGCACAGAATGTATTCACAGCGGAGCATAACACAAACACTGCATTACAAAACGCAATTATTGCAAACGATGGCACAATCGCTAAACTCAATACAGATTTGCAAACTGCGAGGTCAGCTTTGACCGCAGAGCAGAATGCAAACGCAACCAGCAGTGGAACGATTAACACATTGACTGCCAACGTTGTTGCACTGACGGCACAGCTGCTTGTGGCACAAACAGCATTGGCGGCAGAGCATAACACAAACACTGCATTACAAAACGCAATTGATGCGAATAATGACACCATTGCTCAACTGAATGATGATGTTCTAAACGAGCAGGCTGCATCGGCTGCACTGACGCAGCAATTGAACGATGCTCAAGCGGCACTAGTTCCACTGACACAGCAATTGGAGATTGCACAGGCCACCATTGTAGAAAATACAGTAATAATTGTACAAAATACAGCGACTATTGCTGCGAATGCAGCGACGATTGCGAATTTACAGGCAGTGGAGACCTCACTGAGTGCAGACCTGAATGCCAGCAATGCTGAAATTTTGCGCAGAACAGAGGAATTGGAGGTTTCACAAGCAGAGTTGACAGCATCGACCCAGTCAAGCGTTGCTTTAAGCGTGCAGCTCACTGCTCGTGATCAAACCATTACTGAATTAAACATGCGCATCACACAGTTGGAGCGAGACATCAGCACTGCTAGAGAGGCAAACGCGGCCGAATTGGAACTATTAAATGCAGAGGTGACGAGTTCAACTGCCACTGTGGCCAACATTCAGCAGAATTTGGATGACTGTACTCTTGAACGTCAGCGCTTGCTCGCAGAAAATCAAATCTTGAAGGACCGGTTGATTGTACTGCAGAGCGATCATGAGGCCAAGTCTATACTACTACAGCAAGAATTGGTCGATACAAAATTGGCCATGGACCTCTTGATGCAGCAGCAAAGAGAGGACTTTGAAGGTAAAAAAGCAAGCCTTGAGGCAATCGTTGGTGCATTGACCAATGAATTGAAGGCAGAACAAAAAAAATGTACTGGTAAATGTGACGACACAGTCGCAGAATTGTCCAGAGTACAGAAGGCATTGGAGTCAGTAACGTTAAAATTGAATAATTCCAAAGCTAGTCAGAGCAATTTAGCTCAAGCATTACAATTGAAGGTGACACAATTGCAAGCTCAATTGGCGGTAAAACTAGAAAACTTGTCCGAACAAAAAAGCCATAGTAATGCTGAACTGGATCAGTTGAGATCCCTTGTTACACGATATCAGGTCAGGGAAGAGTCGATGGCCTCATCGCGTGCTCGATTTCAGCAACACTTGCGCATGTTCTTGAACAACGCAGAGCAAAACAGTGATACACAGCGGCTAGGTGCTTTGCTTGATCAGGTGGACGGCGACGGCCACGCGGATGCAGTTGCATTACTGCAATCTGCAAACACACTGCATTTGAACACTGTAATTAATGATATTGGGAAAAAGTTGATGAAGATGGACATGAACACCATGATGGCGCAGTTGGATCATCACATGAAGTTGAACAACCAGGAGGCTATCGTGAACATCACAAACAAGTTGGAGACCCTGATGCGCACTCAATAATTATTTTATTTATTACTCGTGAAAATACCGCGTGTCGTGCTTTTTTGCGTTCAGTATTGTCAGCAATGCCCTGTTCAATGGTCTTGTGGCATACACTATTTCCAATACTGTCTGATACCGTTCGCAGTCGTCCGACAACACTTGTTCGTTTCTCTGTATCAAATCCAAGTCCATGAACTTATGCCTGAACTGTGATAGCACATTGTTCTCATCTTCCAAATGATATCCTGCCGCCATTGTGTGAAACGGCTTGAGCAGATAGTACTCCAAACTCTCGGGATCCAACTCTACCCGACTCAAAGTGTGTGCGGAGGTAAGTTGTGTCCAAACTGGATCTTCATCAATATCCGTGGTGAGTGAACTTTGAAACATATCAATAAATTGCTCGCCTGGGGGGTTGCGGTGGCAAAAAATCATCAATGCCAAGTCGGCAACTGTGATGCCGATCTCACCAAATATCTTGATCAATGTCGGCCTTCGTACTGAATCGGCCAGAGCGTAGATGTAAATTGCCTCGTCTTCACTGTAAAACGAGGAATCCTCATTGCCAGATTCCGCAATGACCAGCTCAAGCATTCCCTTGCTGCGTACGTGCGTCATGTGTGACAACTGAATAACGTTGGCGTGCCAATCATGATCTTCTGCAAATGACTCTGAATCTTGATCCGTTGGATAAATCCTGAAGCAGTTGAAAAAGTCTTTGGCACCTGCAATATCATCCTTCTGAAATATCCGTCGCCAAACATTCTCGCCCATCTCGAATCTATTCTTTGATGTCACGTGCTGATACCAATGCTTGCCAGCAGTTGGACGTTTGGATGCTGGTAATGATGTTGTGTGCCAGTCGGTGGTGTATTGGTACAATGCATATTCTTGAGGCATGATATTGTAGAGGCTTGTGTTGATTCTGTACATGTCGTTGCAGTCTCTCAATGCAAGGCCATGCAACATGATGGATAGGACGCTGCTGGTGTCAAACACGTCATCAAACGTCTTGGCCTGCATGATATCTGAGAGTGTTGTGATGGGTATTATGGGCGAGTGAAATTTACTATTTTTTTTACTACTTTTTTTCCTTCTTTTTTTTCAAATATTACTATAGACTTTACTACCCCCTGATATGGTAAAATTCATGTTTTACATGTTTAAAAGGGTCTGGCCACCCGTAACATTCAAAATTATCAAAAGACCATTTGTGCGTAATTTCATACTTTGGCCATTATGTAATGACGAAACAAATGTTACTCTCGGCGTAACTATGGCCACTTTCATTGTTCTATAGAACAATGTGGTCAATTAATTGCCAACTATGAAGTTTTGATAGGAGGTACTTGAACAAGTATGGAATTGTTAATGAAAATTACATGTTTCGGTAAAAAGAGGTTCCAATAATTTCTGGGGCGGTGTAGGTTTGTTATTGTAAAATTGGTTGATTAGGGTCTTTTTTTATTACTGTAAGATTGGAACTTTAAAATACAGTATTAATGATTGTGATAAAGACACGTTTCGTTCGCACAGTGCAATCATTGCAGGAGAAATTACCAAGTATTGCAAAATAAAGAGGGAACGCGGCAAGATGTTATGAAAGTTTATATTCATATTCATTTTTCAGCGGCATCCCTCAGCTTCTGTTCCCTTATGATCAGTTTGACCACAGTAGTCTGCCCCTGAATGATTGCAATCTGTAGAGCGGTGTGACCTTTGTGCAGTGTTGTCAGGTCGTAGTTCATCTTTAGCACTGCGTAAATTACTGGCGCCGGAGCCTTCTGCAGCACTGCATGGTGAAGAAGACCTGGCTCTCGCGTCTTAATTTCTTCATGATCTTGTGAATTCATTGCCCTGCTTATTTTCATGATTGTCTGGTATTCGCCGACCAGTAGTGCGGATGATATTTCTTCTTTCCAGGCACTGTAAAATTGCTCGCGTAATTCAGGGTCATCGCCCATCATCCAGCGGGTCATTGGCATGTGGTCCAGGTAACTGAAATTGTATTGAGTTGTCATGACCATTGCTCGATCAATGTCCTCTTGAGTGTACATGATTCTTTGTTTGTGAATATATCCCACCCGACTATTGAAAAAAGTAGTAAAAAAAAAGTAGTAAAAAAAAAGGATAAAAAGTAGTAAAAAAAATACTTTTGCAACCAAATCTTCACTGGGGTGTTCTGTATTTTTTTACAAACCAGCATGAATCATACAGAGTTTACCGTAAACGAAAATGCTAAACTGATATCAGTACATATGTGGACACCACAAAACCGTTGCAGTCTGCCCAAAGATTTCTCCTTGATTATCAAATGCAAAGATCCTTGATATCTTCCGGTTTGACTTGAGCAATACAAATTTCCTTCAACGTCTTCACTTGAAATATTCGGATCAATTCACGTCCGATGCCAGACCCGCTTTTGTCAATATTGAAACGTGGCTGCAAAGTATAGTCCAGTGGCATGTCAACCATCTGCTCCAACAACATGATCTCCGAAATCACTGGCCCGCTGTCAAAGATACTGATGACCGCCACAGCTTTCATGCCCGTTGTCATTGCCTTCATCTTCAGCGGTTGAAACGTTGTCGCGCATAATCTAGACTGCTTGGACCAAAATAGTTCCGCAATGCCTTTGCTATTGGTCCACGGAATGGTTTGAGCACTTGCAAAATCGACGGTGATAATCCACGGTTGCCTCGCGTGACGATAGGGTTGTTGTATGTTGACAATGGTGAAGACAGCCGTCTGATAGTTCATCGTCAAGTTGTAAACAAACAAACAAAAAATTTTGAAAAAGTAGTAAAAAAGAAGGATTCAAAAAAGTAGTAAATGGAAGTTTATTAACGCTTGGTGGCTGCAAGCCCGTACACCTTGGTCGAAAGGGAATAAGAAATGTCCGCGGCACTCACTGTGGGTGACACAGTTTTGGAAGAGGCAGTACGGCGTGACATGACAACAGACGTAACATTCTGCAGTACGGCAGTCAGGAACGTCACAATGCATCGCTCGGTCTCGTCATAGAGGTCGCTGCTGGCCCTGTCTACACCCGCAGCACGGAACAGTCGCATGAGGTTGGCTTTTGGCAGATGCTGCAGCTTGTTGTTATCCTTCTGGTCTACAATAAACTCTACCTCGCTGTCCAGAGTGTGCACAAGTTTGAGGTCGGATGCATTCACAGTACCACGCTTGTAGTGCTGTACAATGCGGGCAGCCTGTGACAGATTGCTAATGATGTGTGCCTCACAGGCTTCCTGCAGAGAGAGCAGAGCTTGAGCGGCAAAACGCAGACCGTCCTTGGCAAAGCGGAGGAAGACAATGTCACGGCACAGATTGGCGAAAGGCGTACGCTGCAGACAAAGCACAGTCTTTTCAGTGCTGGCCACTACAGATGGCTTGGTGCTGCGTACAATACTGCGACTTGGTAGAGCAAACGCACCCATGATATTTGATGTTCAGTAACAACATTTTAATTGGCACAAACAGTCTAAATCCTGTTAATTTTCAATGTGTCACCCTTCACGCTGATGGAGGTTTTTGTGCTGCTATCCGCCCCTGCAGCTGCTTGCAATTTGTGTTGCTTCTGCAAATACTCCTCTTCTTCGCTGAGGAATCTCCTGTTGTGGTATACCCACGTTTCTGGAGCACCAAACTTGAAGTCCAAATTGAAGCGGGCCTTATAGTAGTTAACACAATCAGAAATCGCATTGCTCTTGGCTTTACGATTGACACAAAAGGCCTCGTTGTTTTCAGTACAATCTGCAAACGTCCTATTGAACGTATAGAAATCGCTAAAGCAGCCACAGAAATTGTTGAAGATGCGTTCCCTATTCTTTTGATTTGTGTCGTTCAGGAACACGCCAATGTCGGCATTTGATCGCATCGAAACAGGCAAGTCCATAAGATATTGAAGAGTCATGATAAGGGTGATGGAGGAGTGTCGACCGTTTAAAAACACCTCACGTAGACTGGGTGATGCAATGAGCTTCTTGTTGAAGGCGGCATCATCCATGACCATCATCAATGAAATGTTTGTTTCAGGTGGAAGCTGTCCTATACGTTTTTTAATTGCTAGCTCCTTTTGCGAAGCCCACACATTAGCTACTGCTTCCACGGTGATAGGGCAGTGCACACAAATTCCTGGCACAAAACTTGCAAAGTGTGAATTTGCACCCTCTGTTTGACTGAAAACGACACACCGAGGTACGCCAATTTTATGCGCTTCGAACATAATGTCTTTGACCATGACTGACTTACCGCTACCTCGCGCACCGCAAATGATGATAGTTGGATGTAACTGCAGCAGTGGCCCCCAATTGATTTGCGATATAGTTACTTCTGTTACTGCCATGTGTTTAGTTCTACACAATTAGGTTTTTTTAATTATGCCGACAATGTCACAGCATATATTTATGCGCGCGAAATTGCACGATTGAGGATATTTTGCCCCTGACTACGAGTCCGTTTTGATTTGTGTAATAATTTTTTAGTCTTGTCGATCCGTACCTTTAATTCGTCCGAAGCCAAACAACGAACTTTGGGACAAGATTCTATGATCTTTATTATTGTCGCCGCGTCCGCGACTGGTGTACTTCTGCCAATATCATTGATTTTGACACGATGAACTGTCAAACTGCTGTTTTTGTTTAGAATTAATGCAAGTAATGCTGCTGCGTGGTTGGAAGAAACATTATTGACTGCTCGTAGTACATCCAGTACTGCAGGTCTATCCATTTCGTCTTTTCGTACATTGAGCTTCATGATGCACAACAACGGGGTTTTGCGGGTTGTCAATTTTAAAACTAGTCACGATTGAACACATGATTGTCAACGTGATAACCACGAATAAGTAAAAATAAATGGCACAATTAAAAAAAATCATGAACAACGACACAGTTGTCAATGACCCTATGAATGCACCTGTGCTCCGACGAAACCCCAGCAGGATATGCAGGGATCGACCGGTCCTGACAGAGCAGCAAAGACATAGCATATTACATGGTGAATCCGACAGCAGTGACGACGAAGATTTAAATTATTCAGACAATCGCTCTGATTTTTCTTCGGACAGCAGTTCGGGGTCTGACATGGACACAGACGTTACGGACGACACCAGTTCATCGGAAGGCTGATTAAATGACTCTGGCATTTGGTAAATCCATTTTTTCAGCAACAGTATAGTTCAGTGTAGATAGAAGTGTAGTCATATTTCGAACGTGTTTTCGACCATTATAACTTATGATCAGCTGCGATCGATTGCATTTCTGCATCATTGCTTTTACAAGATAGCAGTCACCAAACATTGACATCAACTTAAACACAGTGAGATATGCATTGTCTAGCGTATTGACTGCAAAGTAACTGGTCATGAGTGTCTGTGATTGGCGGTTTACAAATTGAGTGTACTGAATAGGCCAATCCTTGATAGTCTGTAAAAATTGCCGTCTGATCAGTTGTATATATTCGGTTTGATTTCCGGCAGTATTCAAATACCGTGTATAGTTGCCACGACCCACGGTCACAATTCTGGCCATACATTTGTAACATGTTTTGTAAAAATTGTGTTCTTGCAGTAGACACATACCTCTGACTCTTCCAAAAACGTCCGCGTTGTAAAAAAAAACGGTTTCTATATCCTTACACCTTATTTTTTCCAAATTGGCCAGTGTTGCATAATTTGTTACATCCGCAATATTATGCCGCACAGTACCAGATGCAATGCTTTGCGGTGAACTTGAGATATTGGCCTCCACAAAGCAATGAATCGGCAGTGTATTGGGTCGATGTCGTCGTCGACAGTCTGGTAATAATGCGCGTAAAATAGTTTCAAAATTCGTGCACAACGGGTTTGATGCAGTATGATGCGTTTCGCCAAACATCATGATTGATGCGTTGAGATCATTCGACGTCATGACCGTAACGTCACTGGGTCCATTGACACAAGTTGCTAATTTGAAAGCATCAATGATATCTTGGCCCAGGTTGTTGCTTGATTGAGTAGCCCCCATTTGCTACTATAGCAATATTATCTAATTTTCGCAATCGAATTGCACATAGAAGTCGCTACCTTGACCCAAAATGCTTGTGAACCCTATGCGGCCACTTAATCGATCTGCCAACAATTTTGACAAATACAGTCCGAGGCCATTGCTGCCGTGGCGATCAATGTCTCTATGATTCAATTGCACGTGACTCTTGAAAATCAGGTGCTTGTGCACTTCTTGAATACCCCGTCCTGTGTCCCTGCATCCCAATGCTTTGATTCCGTCGACTGCAGTCCATGCGTACAGAGTGATTGTGCCGCGTGTAGTGTATTTAATTGCATTGGATACAAAGTTGGTCATGATTTGCCGCAGTCTAAATGGATCTGTGTACAACTGCATATCAACAGGGCATTCAATGATTAAACTGAGCGCTTTGTATTCTTCAATCTTTTGACGCATCGAGTCTTTTATTTCTGTAAACAGTGCATGAACGTTGACCATTTCTTCATTGATTTTGAGCACGTGTTGCTCCAGTTTTTGAATGATTAAAACGTCGTTGACAATGTGCTCCATAAATTTGCATGAAGAATTCGCCACTTTCATATCGTGCAATGCCTCTTTAATGAGCTCTAAAGACGTGCCTGTGTTCCAGTTAGCAATGATATCGTCAAGACGTTCAATGTGAAAGCCTACTAGGCCACTAATTACGTTGAGAGGATTTCTTAGCTCGTGATGTGTGTAGGCCAGTAAATCATTGGTATTCTTATGCAGTGCCTTGATCTCTCTCGTTTGCATAGCGTTACTATACCAGCGCAGCAGAATGAATATCGTAATATTTAAAATTAAAATTGCTGCTGCCAGCGCTAAGGGTATATAATACACGTTGGTATTTTTGGCGGTTTTTTGATATTTTTCACTAAAAAGCAAGAGGAGCGTGTATCTTCGATTGAAGTTTGTGAAATGGAATACTACTGATTTATGCAACACAGAGTTCGGTACATCTGCAAGACAGCGGTACGACTGGTACGCCTCCTCATACAACACAGAATATTCGATACTTGCAGTCAGTTCAAAAAGCATCACTGACACTTCCTTCCGCGGCACATTAGCAAAATCTATAGCTCCGTCATACAGTGCTGATATCCGTACTGCAATGTTTGCATAGCCCATTAATGTGCTATTGCTGTAACGAGCAGGAAAGGTGATATATACCGCAAAATTTCCGGATGGGTTTTTTTTTAATTGTCTTGCCAGCATTAATCGACCGGTCAAAATAGACGTATTACTTTCCCTGGAGTGGCTCATTTGATGAAGCAATCGTCCACCATCAAATGTACTGGAGTTGAGATTCAGTCCCAAAGCATGACGCACCGCATTTGATGTTAACGAAGTCGGATATGCATAAATGACGGGATAGTAGGTTGTATTGGCAATAATTGTTTCGTTTTCATAGGGATACATGGAGGTGACAGAAATGTTTGCTCCAGGAATAATTCGTTTCACATTACATGTGGGTCCAAAGTCCTTGGAGCACCAGCTATTGAATGCTGGAACATTTTCTGCGGTGACTACAGGCACAAAATTACATGACTCAATCAGTTCACTGTGTGAAAACTCGTGCAGCTGTATCATGGTCATGTAATCGGAAAACGGTACCCATGGCCTACCGTGTAATGATAAATACGCAGCATTGCGTTGATTCAGGTAGTAAAAATCACGCATTCGCGCATTTATAAAACTGACAATGGTATTTGCTTTTGCTTGCTGGAACGATTCTATCCGTTCATAATTCTTGCCTCTCAAGACCACGTAGGTGACTACAATGAGGGCAAGTTCAACTGATAAAATTAAAAACAGCGCTATGAAATAGGCGTATTTCATGTGTTGCTCGGCTGTTTCAGAGCAATTTTATTAATAAATTAAATAACTCGTAACGTCAAAGAATATGCTGTGGTTGCTGGTGGTGATTTGTATTGTGATCATTGTATATCAAGACGATCTCGCATTTTCCGCTGTACAAGCTTGGGACCGGTTCTCGCATGCATTCAACAACTTTAATCCTGTCTCTCCCCGATTTGAAGAGATATTAGTTCTTGCTGGTTCCTGTGCATTCTTTTTGGCTCGGACGAAAGAGTTGCGCAAAAACTCCCTGATGCATCTTAACAATCGTAATCTTATACTTTCAGCGTCGATAGGCATTGCCTTGGGCCTGCTTCTCAACATGGATGAATAATGTTTTGCTAGGGTATCGTCACCAAAAGCATGGAAATCAACATTTCATGTAGACCGGGGACTGTTGTCTGTGATCATTTGTTTGACATGGTGTGGATTGATAGCTCTGGATCAGTGGAAAAAGACTGCAGTTATCTTTACGGCCGCTATAGCGACGTTTTAGCTGCTGCAATTAAACACGCACCACGATTCGACGAAGGCGTGGCACGCGTTACCCGTACTGGCTACTTAACAAGCAACTTGACTTTCAACTTTCTCAAAAATTTGTGCCACAAGAATGAGATTTCTTTGAGGCGAACCGACAAATTTTCGGATCTGTTGGAAATTTATAAAATGGTCAAGTGCTACGATATCGCTGGCACAGTAAGCGAAACAGTTCTACGTGCATTAGTGTCCAAATTGGATGCGAGCAACACAGTTCATTTGCTGCACGACCTGGCTGATGCTCTATTCTGCACCGACTTGCAGACTCAAGCTCAACGTTTTTTTTACCTATTTCCAATCGACTGCCTTACGAAAGCGAAAAACATTGATGACACGATTTTAAGTCTCTGCTGTGGCAATGACCTCAACACCAGTGAAGAAGCTCTAATGACCATATTGGTTGAGAAAAATCAAATTGCAGCAATTTCCTCTGTTGTGAGGTGCTCAGAACTGAGCTTTGATTACCTCATGCGATTTCGAAGTCAACATCCCAATTCCTTTACAGATGAGTGGTACATGACTGTGTTGTCAAACATACACACGAATACGGAGTCAAAAGTTGCAGCGCGTACCAAAAAACACCTCTATGGATGTTATCCGCATTATCTGAAGCTGAAGACAGAGGTCGAAATTACATTGCAAAGTGTTGGATACACAGTGGTCTTCTATACAGTGGCAGTTCAGAAACACACGACAATACTGGTTCCAAATTTTAACACCTGTGCTGGCGTCATTAGTCTTCAGACTGAAATGACGTCCACACACATTGGGATTCGGGGAAGTTTTAATAATGGTTTAAGCAGCAGCGGATCTGCAGAGGGTACTAAGTCAAGTGGTGCTGTGCATGTTGAGTGCAGAGTACTCAATTATTTGAAAAACACCAACAAGACACATAGCGTCGATAGTGGAAGGACATTCCATTTGGAACGGATCTTGACCTTGAACACATTGTCCACGGAGGGCTACTGCTTTAGCAAACGTCACTTTCCTGAAATGGTAGCAGGCAGTGATTTATTGATTAGAATCAACATTTCAAAGGAATAGACGACAAAAAATCTTTACGTATTACAAATCATCATGCCAGACCATAATTGTGTATCCATCATGGCAGCAACTTCAGGCATGTTGACGTCCATCACATTGAGCTCGCAAAGTAGCGCATTCAAATGCAAGAGCGGAGTGGGGAATGCACTGATCATTATGAGCTCTGTTGTCTCTTTTATTGGATTTAATATGATTCACAACCCAAAATTGGCTAAATACGCTGATGGTATTAACCAGGCATTGATCTGCCTTCCACCCACGCTTCATACTCTGACAGATATGTATAGCTGTCCTGCTAGATCAGCTTCTGACTATAGTCAGGCCTTCAATTGGATCAGTATCTTTTTAGCTTTTGCGGTGCCTCTTGTGGTCTACCGTATCACTGCGACTGATAAATTCCGTACCATGATTTGCAATTTCTACGCCAAAAAAAGTTTTGGTGTATACAACAAACCCGTACAGGGGCCAATGATGCCTGCAGATCTAATGAGCGGTGTCGACAATGCTGCACCTACTGACCTGCGTACGGGTGGCAATGTTGACCTCGAAGCTGCACGCAAACGCGCGATGGACGTGTTGCATCGTGCGATGCAGTCGATTAAAGACAAGCAGTGATTGATATGTGTTATAGGTTTATATATGATAATATGTTGAATAGTTGTTGACCATGGGTGCTTATTTCTCAGTTGAGGAGCTTGAGATGGAAGTCGAAGAGATGCGATGTAGAATCAAAGACATCGAAATTCTTCTTAATAAGGTCGACCTATTTCAGCATGTGCAGCAAGAAAACATCGAACACCTAGGAGATTTAATTCAAAATTTTGGTGACGACATTGACCAATTGAAATCAAGATGACGTATTAATTGCTTCTTTTTTACTACTTTTTATCCTTCTTTTATTTTACTACTTTTTATACTGTTTTTTTCAGCCATTCATTTTTCAACCACACATACGTCGAACATGGTGAAGGCTAGCAAGCGTAGTTATGCGACAGCGTTGGAGCAGCTGCATGCTGAGAAGATCCACGATCTCCTTCCTGCTGACTGGGCTGGGGTTGCACCCGTCTTGCTTATTGAGAAAGTTTGCACTGGTTGCGGTGTCAGCAAGGTGCTGGGAATGTTTCACCAGGAACAAAAAGGAATATACGGACGAAAAGCAAGCTGCAAGGCCTGTATCAAACAAGCTGCACGCACGTGTGCTCAGTGCAACACAAGAGCATCATTTGGACTGGCAGGGGAGGGAAACACTCATTGTGGACAGCACAAGACAGAAGACATGAAGAGCAAGCATAACATGTGCACAGGCTGCAGAAGCAAGCAGGCAAGCTACAACATCATTGGGCTTCCAGCACGCTACTGTCGCAGCTGCAAACTGGCGGACATGATCGACGTACGGAGCAAGCAGTGCGAGCAACAGGGGTGCCGGATACGAGCATCGTACGGCTACGACAAGATGACCCACTGCGTCGCTCACAAGGATATCGACATGATGTATATCAAGAAAACTGGGTGCAATCAGTGCAACAAGATGGCCAATTACGCGCTGCCTGGCCAGAAAGCATCCGTCTGCGGCGACCATGCTACGGCCGGCATGATCGATGTTGTGAACAAGCGCTGCGACGACCTCGACTGTGACATACAAGCACACTTTGGGATACCTGGCGTATCAAGAAGCACCTGTTACGAGCACAAGACAGCTGGAATGATCCTCATCAAGCACCTCCGCTGCAAGGCTGGCGGCTGCAGCAACGCAGCGACCCACGGCATTAGGTTCGCAGACCGCTGTGAAGCCTGTGCGCCTGAAGACTACATCAACCTTGTTCTGCAGAACTGCTCCTCGTGCGGCCTTGAAGACGTTTTGAACGGCGACAACCTTTGCAGCACCTGCGTGCCCGGAGCTGGAAAGACTTGCCTGGTGAAGCAGACGACCTACGTGGCCATCCTCAAACATCAGCACAAGATTGAGCCTCATTTTGTGGACACCTTTTTCAAGCTGGACACTGAGGTGAAGTGCTTTCGGCAGTACAGGCCTGACCTGACCTTTGATTTCAACAAGCACGTCCTGATTGTCGAGATTGACGAATTTGCCCACAAAGGGTACAATATCCAGTGCGAGATCAACCGCATGATCAACATAGCGGACTACTTGCAGAGGCCAACGGTCTACATCAGGATTAATCCAGACAATTACAAGCTCAACGGCATCAATCAGAAAGCATCAGAGAATGACAGAGTAGCTGAGCTTGCCAGGTACATTGCTCACTATTCAGAGTTCAAGAACGTGCCAGAGGGGGTTAGCGTGGCGCACCTATTTTTTGATGAGTTCGACAAAGGGGACAAGGGCTTGAACATCAAACAAGTCAGATACGACGAAGAGATGTAAATAAAAAAGTGTACATATCAAATTCTTACAAAAATTTTTTTAATAGTAATCAAAATTACCCTCTATTGTACAGCATTTCAAATTTTGCTTCTAGCTCTTGAACCCGTTTTTTCAACTTTTGGCTCTCCTTTATCAATATGACAACAAATCTATCGTACGAAAGGGCCTCAGGCCTCCCCTCAGTATCGTACCCAACCAACCTTGAGTCAATGAGATCGACTTCTTCGGCGATAAACCCAAATTGTTCACTACCAGATTGATCTCCTGTTGTCAGTGGGTTACTCTTGTATTTGATCGGCCTGAGATTATCAAAAATATTTTCGCTTTCAACGTCTTCAATGTCCTGAATGTCTATCTTGTAGCGTCTGGATGAGGCATCAGTCCCTATATAGCCATTTTGATCCATTTTTAAGGTAAAGGTGGGTGATGGCTTGAAGGCTTTGATGGTATTACTGGCAATGGCTCCGGTCGTGCACTCAATCCCAGCATTATTCGGAAACTGAATGCCACCTGTCAATACTGTGTTGCATTTCATATTACCGGAGAAGACTCCATTGCCGCCTTGATCGAGGCTCATCAGTTGAGCACCTGCTAGATTTCTATAGAAGAAAATTCCGCTGGTATCCGAGTAACTATTCCCTTGAAAGAAAAAATCTCGTCGATGCGATGCCCCTGGAGTACCAAATGCACCGCCCAAATAAATGCTCGAACCACTTGGAATATTTAGAGATCCCAGAACATTTAAATTACCATTTGTCTCTAATCTGAGCAATTCAGTTGCATTCACATTTCGCCAGAAAACAGTTCCGGTATTGTCGTAGTAGGTACTACCATTTGAAAAGTGAATCCTAGTATATGATGTTCCTACAGCACCGTAAGTGCCGCCAATAAATACACTGCCGTTGTTTGGCAAATTGATAGTGTTAGACAAATTCATGGAGGATGCATCAACCCGCATGCACTCCGTAGCATTCACACAAAAAGCGTGCACTCCGCTAGTATTGTACCACAAGGTGAAATTGTTAATTCCAATGGAGTAATCACCATTGGACGTTGTGGTGGTGCCAATACTGTTATTGCCTGGATAAAGAAGCAATTTGGTACCCGCTGTCGTGCCTGGAGCACCGACAGATGTAGAGAAGGACACAAAATTATTGGGTCTGGGCAACACTATTCCCGCAGAATGTGTGTATAACGACTCTATACCACTGACATAGTTGGAAATTCTGCCAGCAGCATTTAGAGTCAAATCGCTGTTTACGCCAACACCGATGCAATAATCATTGAGTGAAACGGTATTCGCGGTTTGAGAATAGAGGACAATTTTCGTGCCTGAGGCACGACCAGCGAGTGTAGTGGGTGTTCCAAAACCTTGACCGTTGAATGCAAACAGGTTTGCCGACAAATTACCGTAAGTGCAACCTCCAGCAGTGATCAGCACAAAATTTGTGAAACTGTTAGTGGTCGCAACGGCTACAGTGCTGAGCACAGGTGTAGTTTGTGTGAAAGCAGTTGGTAAAAAAGTCAATCCGTTTTGGACTACTGCTGTAGATAGAATGACCCCATTATTTGTAGTGCCAGGATCCGTGATGTATGCAAACAAGGTCTTTGTGGAATAGTTTACCACAAGATCAGTGAAGAATGCACTTCCAGCATTATGAGTTGTTGCGTGACGTACAGTCACTGTCGGAGTAGTACTGGCGTGATTCATTATGTCAATGGTTATCACATCGGAATGACCATTGCCACTGAGCGCAACATTGACGGTGCCCAAAAATTCAGTCGTGTAACTGCCCACATTGACAACAAACTGTGACCTGGCATTAGCAGTCCATAATGATGCTAAGCCGACATTTGGCAGCACTATCAAACTATTTCCTGCAAGCTGTGTAATTCCTGTACTTGATAATGTACCACCGGAAGTAATGTTTGCACTGAAGGCGACTCCGGGCACGACAACTAGGCTGTTGCCATTATCCGGCGATTGACCACCCGCGTCCGCTGTGGAAGAGGTCACATTAGTGACTTGTGGGGTAAACTGCCCAGTTCCGCCGTTTTGGTTTGTCCAGCTGACAGTTGTAGAAATTCCACCTGGAACGCTGTTGCTATCGGCGAGATAGTAGACGTAGACTCGGGAACTTGTGACACTGACCTTTTTAATAATCAGACCAATCACGTAGGACTGTGGTTTTGTGACCTTGAACGTCACTACTCCAGTTAAATTGAAGTACAAATCAATGATGACACTGTCAACATTGTCAGGACCGTAGCACGAAACAGAAAGCTGGCCACTTGTAAAGTCACCGTAGGTGCCTACACAAATACAGTACGTGCCCGCAGGAGTGTTGGTGGCAAACCCAATCAATGTGCTAGTTGTAAAAGGCTTTGTGGACAGGATTGATCCAGTCAATGTCAACGCGCCGGCAGTCAGTGTGTTTGTGCCACTGACAGCTACATTACCGTTAAAGGTGCTTGCGTTGGCAGTCAAAGTATTCAGCGCTGTTGCCGCGCTCGCCGTCATTGCAGTCAATACTGTGCTACCACTTACATTCAAAGATCCACCAAAAATTACGGCACCGGTGCCCGTCGTCAAGGTATTGGCTCCACTCAAAATTAGGTTTCCACTGAAAGTGCTTGCGTTCGCAGAAATTGTATTCAATGTCGATGCTCCACTGACTGTCAAGGCAGCGACTGTAGCTCGACCACTCAGCCCAATCGTCCCTGCAGTAACTGCTGCTGTTGCGCTAGCAAAGGACAGTCCCGTTGCACTCAACGCCACATTGTTGGTTCCAATCGTCAAGGCAGCAGTACTTGGACCAAAACTCAAGCCTGCAGTACCCCACGTAGATCCTGTGGCTGCAGTCGTGTTGGTACCGCTCCCAACGTAGTACGATCTGGCGTTGGGAATGTTGAAGCTTGTTGCGCAATTGAATGCAACCAACGTATTGTCGAATGTGATTCCCAGCCCTGCAGTTCCTAGTAGGAATCCACCTCCGTTGACCAGTGCTGGGTCGCTCTGATCGTTTGCAAGATGAATGATTTTGTCCGTTACATTCACAGAATTTGAATTCACGCTAGTCACCGTCCCTGTGATGCTGAGATTGCCAATTACTGACAAATCGCTATTCATCGTCACAGCACCGGCTAGGAGCGATGTGCCGCCAATCGACGCGTTGCCTGAGGTGCTGAACAGTCCTGTGCCCATAGTGAGTGTATTGGCACCCAAAACCCGCACGCTGTTGCTGAAGTTGCTGATACCACTCACCCCTAACTCGCCACTCACATTGGTGGTGAAAAACGAATTGGTGCCCAGAGCAGTAATATTGCCATTGAATGTTGACAATCCGGTGCCGACTGAAAAGGTATTGGTACCAGTAACTGACACATTATTGTTGAAGGATGCGACACCAGCAACACCAAGAGTCCCAGTCACGCTTGTGTTCACTAAAGAGGTGGATGTTCCTTGGACTGTCAGATTCCCACCAACTGTGGTCAAGGCTGTACCGGTAGTCAATGTATTGTTAATCTGCACAGGACCCGATAGCGTGGCAGTTGAACTGACATTGACGGTTGCTAAATTGGCAGTTGTAGCCGATGTCAGATTTCCACTGATTGTTGCACTCGTCAATGTAGACAGGCCTGATGCAGTCAAAGTGCTCAAAACAGTTGCACCGCTGATTGTCAGTGATGCAGCAGAAGCCGATCCGAGCGACGAAGTTGTACTGGTCAGGCCGTTCACAGTACTATTGCCAGTATTTGTGGAACTGGTTACTGCTATTGCAGAAAGTGTGGAGAGACCTGTCACGTTGAGTGTTGGTACATTGGCTGCTCCAAATAAATTCAAATTACCGGTGCTTGCATTGAGACTCATGAGCGCTTGATCTGTATCGTTCTCCCAGACAAACCCGTTTGTTGCGTTGGTAGCAACGCGAGTGCGAATGGCGTAGCCGGTCACATCTTTGAATGACGCAATCGTGCTCGCAGCAATGCTGTTGCCTGCACCAGGCGTGCTCATGTAAATGGCATAGGCTGTAGAGCTTGGAGTCGAGAAGAGGTAGCCTTTGGCGGCAGAACTTACTGTTCCTGCTGCATTGATAGTGACAAACGAATTCAATTGCAAACTTTTGCTCAAAGTGACTACATCTGCAAATGCAGCAGTGCCAGTTGTGCTCAAGGACGAATTGATGGCCAATGGAGCCGATATGCCGCCGTTCAATTGTGTCGCACCGGCAACGAGCAGTTGTCCGCCTAAATTTGTTGTGCCTGTGCCAGCAGAGGTTAATCCAAATCCGCTGGCGATGCCCACGTTTCCGTTGAAATTGGTTGTGCCTGAAACCCCACCACTCAAAGTGGAAGCGCCCGTTGCAGAAAAGGCACCCGTGGACAATGATCCAGTACTACTAGCACCCGTGACCGTGGAACTTGGTGCACTGATGGCGCCGGAAAAAGCTGTACTGGATTGACCGCCATTTGCATTGATTACTCCGTTAACCACCAAATTGTTACTGACTGTCGCAGAGCCTGTGGTGAATGCAGTAGCAGTCAAGGTTGGTGTAGTGACGGATAGGCTGGTCAGGGCAGCCGTGATGTTCACTGCAGAAGTAATATTTCCAGTAAGCACTGTAGTTCCCGTGACGCTAACGCTGCCAAGTGTCGTTGCGCCTGCAGTCAAACCACCTACGGTTGATGTATTGGTCACCACTAAGCTGTTTGTATTTGTTGCGCCACTGCTGACCAGCGAAGTAACTGTTGCCGCAGCTGCGGATACATTTTGCAGGGAACTGACTCCTGTTGCAGTCAGACCACTGACTGTTGTGGTACCCAAATTAGTGGTTGTTGCAGTCAATGTTTGAAGTGAAGTGGCTAAATTGACCGTCATGTTTCCAGTCACAATCTGATTGCCAGTGACTGTAGTTGTACTCGTCGAAGAGTCATAGGTCAAGCTTTGTATCGCGCCTTTGCGTCCACTGTACAACCAACAGGTCACTTGAATGGGATTAGTCGTTGAAAACCAAGTTTGTGTGGTTGCGTTGGCAATCGGGAACAAGTTGATTACCGTGCCACCATAACTGGCCACTGCCGCTGAATCAAAAAACTGTATTACACCGCTCTCCGGCTGCGCAATCCAATTGCCTACAGCAGGTGTTGTCAGTGCATTGACACCGTCGGTGACTGTGATAGGGTATGCGGTAATCACGTCCAGTAAATTATTTGAATAGAAGCTGGGTGAAATCATTAGTGTGCCATTCAAAAGCACCGTCTGTACCTGTTGCACAAAACACACTGCTGCACTCAATGCCGGAACAGAAATACTGGCTATACTATTTGAGAACAATGCTGTCCAGAGAGACGCTGTTGCGCCATAAAGGTTGTTCAACTGAGCCGCGGTCAAATTGATGGTGACAGGGTTGACTAGTGTGCCATAGTTGTACATTGTGAGTGTGGTGGCCGTTGCTGGCACAAATGTATACAGTAAGGTTGGCAGATTGCTGGGGATGTTGGATGAATAAATGTCGTTCTGATACACTACTTTATTGCACGGCAATAATTTCTCCAGAACGGTGGAGGATATATTTGCATTGGTGCTCGGTACCCTTTGACTTTGTTTAAAGAGTAAATTTGCCTGTTGATTGGGCGTCGTTGCCATGCTTTACTATGTAAGCTACATTATTTGCGACCTTGTGCGCTCTAATTATAAAGTATATTGTTTTCAAATTCCAATGCTTTGTTTTAAAACCCAAAGAGCGTCATTGTGTGCGCGAAAGTATTAATAGTACATTTTTGACATTTTCTTTTGTTTTAGGGCGCATGCTTTGTTGATTTGCGCAACGGTCATTTTTTTAGCGACGGCAAGTGGACGGCAATACGGATAAGGTCCACCTTGTGCCTTTGCGCGGCCACAGGGTTTCCATCCTGTCACTTGATCTTTACTGTTCAAAATAGGTCTTGTGAGGTCTACCCATCGCTCGCCAAACCACTTGGTCAGTCCAGTGTTCGGCCTTGTTGTGCTGGATTTTGAATATGTACCACCACGCTTCTTGTACTCTCTGACTAGCCAAGCGCTCTTGTAAGCACTGGTAGGAGCGGCAAACTTTCCATCTGCCTCCTTCTTCACCGTTGCATATAATTTGCTATTGAGCGGTGTTGCCATTGTTTTCAGTTTTCACATGGCAACATAATACATGACAGTTTTTAAATAAAGTGTACATTGTAAAAATGGAACGCAAACAAATTGTGATTGCAGTGGCCTGCATAGTTGCCGCTGCCATTATCATCTCAATCGCGAACGTCAGTCGGTGTGGACCAAAACAAGTTCAAATCATCATCTTTTCAGCCTCGTGGTGTCCCCATTGTCAGCAATTGAGACCCACTATAGACGCATTGCAGGAAAATGCGAATAATCCTCTATGCTCTTATACAATCATTGTTATCGACACGGATGATGAAGGTGCGAAAGAAATGCAGGGCAGGTACAATGTTAATTCTTTTCCCACTATTTTTATGGACGAGCAAATGTACAACGGCAACAGAGACTACGACACAATTCTTGCACAGATTCGTTGAGTGTTATTCGTCAAACTCTCGTCACCTTAATAGACAACGTTGCAGCATGTCGGGACAGTAGAGCATTCCTCCACTGCATGCTGGGGTGCATCTGCACACTAGCTTGTCGGTTGACTTCAGCTGAACTTGCTGACTCTCAGCTCGGGCGACATGCTCGTCTTCAATTTGTTAAAACACAGTCTTCAGGTGTTTGATGTATTCTCCCTCGTCAAACTCTTCGCCCGAGGATTGAACTATCTGTCTTCTTTCTTCAATCATGGCTATGAGATGCTCGTGAGGTCCGTGATATTATCAGGTGTGTGATTTGTAGTTGAAGACGCGCTCCAGTCCTGCACGGTACTCTGGCATCGGTGGATATGTCATTATGAGGTTGTTGTGACTGATTGCAGGTGAGAACTGTAAAAAGTAGTAAAAAAAGTAGTAAATAAATAATGCCGAGCAATAAAAATTGTTTGGTAGTGCAAAAAAGCAATTAGGCCGTCAGTTTAATATACGTATGATAGAAAAGATGACTTCTGTGCTGTCCATCACGAGCACGGTGGCCGATGCAAGTGCGTTTCAGGCACTTGACGGTAGTGTTGCAATCGTCCCGTTTGGTGGTACAGCTCCCTACAGCTTTCTCTGGAGCAACGGTGCGACGACATCCACAGTCACGGTGGGTGCAGGTGTTTACATTGTCACTGTAAACGACGCCAACAATCTCACGTTGACTGAGTCTTTCACGGTCGAACAACCTATCAATTTTAATGTGGATTCTGCGTTGCCCGATACAGGATTGCTTTCCGATGTATTGTGCCGTGACCTGTATTCGCGCCAAATCAATACAAATGCTCAATCAATTGTCGGACGCACCGCTGCGGTGCTGTCGCACAGTTTGTTCACGTCCAGCACATCGTACAAGATGGCTAGCACGTTCAGAACAGTATTTGAAGGCAACGGAACATGCGGGCAGTATCTGTCACCCTATGATGCAGCAGGTGTTGCGCATGATGTCGTGCACATCACTACGGACGGTGTTCAAATCAATGGTAATTTGCTCATCAATGGTGGAGCCACACAGGTGCAGGTAAATGAGATTGTGGTCAATGACAAATTGATTGTGCTCCAACAGAATGCCGATACCCTGACTGCCTTGGATGGAACTGGTGTGCAATTCGGTAAAGGTGAATTGAACAGAAATTTACTGTACAAGAGCGCCACCGATGCTCTTGTATGGTCCGGAAAAGTAGCAGCCGCTGAGTTTGCGTCCGGCACAAATAAATTGAGCCCCTCTAATCTTATTGCAGCATCGGCAGCTGGGTCCATTGTATTGAACGATTTCGGCTTCACCATTACCAACGCCAAACTTGTGAATGCTGTACCAACCACAGCACATATCATGACTAACGGTGGTGTGCTTGTGCGTGCCACAGGGCAGCTTTTTGGGTACAGCAGTGGTACACAATCATGGAATACAAGCGGTGATCCGATCGCAGCCGGTGGTTTTTCTATTTTCAATGGTCCATCATTCACATCCAGTAGTGTGTCATACGCGTCCGCAAACTCGTCTCAAAATACATTTGGGACCAATGGTCTAGTCATCGGAGGGTCAGTCAGCTGTACCAATGCCGGTGTTGATATAGTTGACCAAAATGCGTGTCTATACTTTGGAAATAGAGCGTGGAGAATCAGCTATGACAGTATCGAAAACGCACTGAATTTTGAAAAGCTTGAAAATGGTACTTATATCAGCAAATTGGTCATTGATTAGAAAATGTTGAAAATAAAAAAAAGCACATACAAAACAATCATGAAAGGCAGCAAGTGTCGTCATACCATCGTGACTTTGATGCGATCAGACAAGCTATTTATTGTTGGACAGAAATGGTGCGGTTACACACAGAAAGCAGTCAATGCATGCGCACATGTACCCGTGGTGTATCTGGACGAATACGAAGACGCAATGTCCACTATTGATTGGCTACATTCCCATTATACTCAACGCACTGTCCCAATGATTTTCAGAGGAAAGGAACTGCTCGGCGGGAGCGAATATTTTGATTGATGCTCATTCGGATTTACCACATGTCTACATGTTGTCTGTATTTGTGGGTAAGACATTTTCGTACCCGTGATTCAACACGGACAAAATAATGCACTCATCATAATAGTGCAACTGAATAAAGGTCACAATTTGTGATCGTTCTGCATTCAGTGTGACCAATATTGTGTTTTGCATCTGTAATACAAGCGTAGGAGTCAATATTTGCACTCGCAACATAAATTGCAACCTATAATTTTCAAACGTCATGTTTTGCTGTAAACAAACGTGTTGCAGTTCGAACACTGCGTTTCTGCAGTGTTGTGACATTTGATGTGCCGTTTGTATCAACCCGTTAGTCATGAGCTGCGAGATGGGCAAGGCAGGATTGTTGCATCGTTCGAGGTAGATGTATCGACCGATACGGTAAGCATCTCCTTGAAGAATATGTATTGCTAATTTCATGGCCAAGCACACTTGACGTTCTCTGTCATGCAAAGTGTTGATTGGGTACCCAATGATTACTACATGATTGTTTTTTGCACGCCCTGTTACTACCTGATCCCATTTAACAGCGCCTAAGAGTTCCACAAACTTTGTGCTGATGCATGTGCTGTATCCATAGGCCGCAATATTGAGATGATTGATAAATTGCCCAAGCAGAACTTTTGCTTGCCATGTCATTTGCATCAAATCATTCTTGGTCATGTGTGGCATCAGTCGTACACCTAATCTGCCTAATCTTCTACACGCAATCCAGTTTGTTGCTCGCAATACTGCAATTAGATTGTTCAATACGTTTTCAATCATAGGATTGGTCATGTACTGACAGCGAATTGTTTTGAAATTTTCATTTTCTGCGTGATGGACAGATCTGTAAAATCGATCAATGTGTTGCAAATAGGGCAAAATAGTGTTATCGGTAGCATTTTGATTTGTATTTGCAAGCACAGATACGCACAATTGGGCAAATTGCTCATCTACGGCCTGATGAAAATTAAGTTCACAACATTGATGATCTGCATTTTCAAATGGTGCTCGCATGGTACAGCCAATTCTCTGCTCCGCTTCACGCATAATTTCGTCCGCAAGACTGTCAGGACAGAAGAGCGATCTGCGAGTAAGACCAAAAGCAGTAGGGTCCGACGATAATGCGCTCTTCAAATTAGGTGAAATTATCATTGATGTACGTTGCTGTTGCTGAGAATTATTTTCTTGCTTTGTCGGGGGTGTTACGTAAGCACTCGATGAGGCTGGTTGCAAAAATATTGGAGACGCTGTTGACATCTGTGTTTGACTGTGTTTGATATAGAGGCAGTATTAAAATAATTATAAATATCAATTCATTACAAGTAAAATGCCTGATCTCTTTTTCAACAATGTTCTCAATCGCACCTATGTAAAAACGACCACCTCCAACGGGGCGGTCGCCTACGTCAAAGGGGCAATCGTGACTCTCTCCACAGGAATTACAGCATATAGCACTTCAAAACTCGAAGGCCTACTGCCTCTGTACATCAATCAGGAAGATCACGCAACCGTCACTGCCTCTTCGTCATTCACCTTGCATAAAAAAGGGGTCACTCAATTGATGGGAATGGGAGACTGTGAAAATGGTGCTTTGTTGGGTTTTATTGATGATCAATTTGGTGTGTATATTACGCGTAGTGGTAGCAGGCAGTACTGGCAACTGATTGTAGCACAGGGTGCCAGTGCACCGGGAACAATCACCTTGACGCTTGACATGGGACCTGTAATGTCATTTTCAGTTGTGGCTGGTCAATCTGCAATGCAAATTATGCAGCAGATCACGTACGGACCTCAGATGCTTGAACAAAATCTCAATTGCTTCATGGGTACCGACCGTGTGATTATCATTTCATGCAACTGTGATATGGCGGGGGACATCAGTATCAATTTTGGCACCACAGGGGTGACTGGTGTCTGCACAATAGCCGCACCAGCAAAAACACCAACCAGAACAGAATGGATACCAAATAACCAGTTCAACCGAAACTCGCAAATAATTTCCAAAACTGACATGTCTATGCTGAACATTTTCGAAATTAAATTTTCCAAAGTTTGCAATGGCAGCATCGAGTTCAGCTTATTTGACAAGAGTGTCAATGCCATGGTCTGTCTGCATTCCTGGACTCCTACTGATTTGACCGGATTCAATACCAGTATCACCTACATTCCAAACATTGCTTTGTATACTACCACGCCTCAGGACACTGTGTGCACAATGAACACATCGATGGCGTCCATTTCTTCCGGCACACCGGTTTTGACTGCTATGCACACGCCCTATTCCAAGACATGGTCCATCACTGATTTGATTGTAATGGCAAACATCAATACGACAATCGCTACTCTTTTGAATCCAGTCACCAAGGATAACAATCGCAACACTCTGCTGGGGTCCGTAGCAAAAGTGACAATCAGTACGGATAGCACAACTCCGTTGCGTGCAGTACTCAGATTAAATGCACAAGCCAGCACAAGTGTGCCTACAACATCGCACCTGCCATGGAGCTCGCTCAAATATGTGGCGACGTCAGTGGGGACATTTGAGGGTGGTTATCCGATGGGAAATATCTACATCAAGCCAAGCATGAATGATGTTGTGGAAACATTTGACAGCTTTTTTATGGTTCCAGGTTCAATATTTACAGTCGGATTGACTGTCGGTGATCGTTCATCCACTGCCATCTGCAACAATTTGAACATCACAATAAAATGGAATGAGTATTAAAGGTATCGGGTGGTGTTCAAACTGTCAACTGCGCGTTTCTGATCACTAGTGGGGTGCAAATGACAACTGTGATTGGTGTTGCTGTGATGGTTGACATCAACGCTGTGGATGAAAGGAAATTATTGTCTGCACTGATCCAAACTTGTTGTTCACCCGTGGATGAAAAACACGATTGATATTCTCGCTGGGTAAATTTGACTGTAAAACGATTGTCCGTGGATAGGAGCATAGTGCCAGTATCAGATTTAAATACAATTTTCCTTGTGTATTGCGCATCATTGGCAATCGGCTCCCATGCATTCTGATTCTTCTGCAAAATACATACCACGGATGTTTTCAACAAGGCGATAAAATTCTCAGTTTTCAACGTGATCCCACCACACACAAGATCCCATTTTGAGTCGACCGAAATGGGTATGAAGTATGCCGTCATCCTTGCAATCATTTGTGTGCACGATTCACCAAATATATGTCCAGCAGCCAATGTAGACCCGTCTGGCATTGAGACTGTAAAGTTAAGTGGTACAGAGGTAGAGTCAATAATTGCTTGTTTAGCTTTAATTGCCGCCGCCGCCAATTGTGCTGCATTATCCGGCCGTGTCACTGAACTTGTGTCTACCGCCAACGCACCTGTCAAGGAGACCAATGCACCTTTGATTGTACACCCTGTACCGACCGACACTGCCGCATAGCCCAAAATGGTGCCTACCATACTCACTCCAGCACCGACGGCAAATGCACCGGTGACCTGAAATGTAATGTCTTCTGCAACCGCGCCATTGATCATCACCATTGACATGGACGCAGCTATAGACATGGCTGCACCGATCCTGAACACGTACAAACCGTTTCCGTTGAACGTTAAGTTGCCAGTTGCTAAAGTCATTGCGCCAGTATTGTAGTATGTGTTGGGTGTGAGTGTCAATCCGCCCAGTTCACCCGGTACGTACACCGCAGGCGAAGTGCCGTTCTTCACAGTATCATATGCAGTATGTGCATCCGCCAAGGCTTGAGCGCAGATACTTTGGTCATACACCAAAGATGCACCGTTTGATAATGTTGCAGGTGGAAAGCCTGATATAGTACTAGTTCCACCAACTTTTCCATTACTGACATTTGTTGCACCGGTGGTGCTCAGCGCAGCAGCGCATAAGAGAGCAAAGTCGGTAGCAGATCGTAAATCAACCGACATTGTTGAAGGTACTACATATTTTTTGAACAAACAACGGGTCAAGGGAAAAAATTAAATGTATGAAGTCAGTACAGACTAGCACACATGGCACCAGTATTTGTTGAAGCAGTCATGGTCGGTCTGATTACGCTCATTGTAGGAGTTCTAGTTTCATTGTTGTTCCGTCTATTGCCTCAACCAAAAGATCCCAAAAATTGGAATCAAAACCACATCATGGAGCTGTCACTATTCAGCACCGGCATGTTAATTCATTTAGGGTGTGAGGTGACAGGTTTGAATGCTTACTATTGTCGGACAGGAAGTGCATGCGTTCGAGCCAGATCAAGGTCTGGCAATTAAAAATCAGCAAACAAACCAAATTATACTGCTTGTGCAACATGCAGTATTCCAAATGCTTGAATCCTAGATCGCCGTGAACTCGCGTCAGTACACGAAAAAGTACTATATCATTACCCGTGATGGCATATTCAAGCAATGATGGCAATGATAAAACAGATCTTGGTATGGCTAATTCGTACATCAGATGATTGCCCAGATCGGTTTCAAATTTCGTTTTTTTTCGGTAGTGACTGATATTGTTCAACACGTAAATAGCAGCCAGAAAATGGCATGCATGCCCATCCGCAAGCATCATAATATTAATTGCGCGCAAAATGGAGGCACGGCGACCTCGAAGTAAACAATTGTGTAGATGTTTTTGCGCATTTTTGATTTGTAAAGGCACGAATGGCGCAACAAGCTCTCGCCACAATACACGCACATTACCCTGAAAATCCATTTTTTGCACCGTGATGCGATTGTCGAATTCTCTGGTCATTCATGTTTGCTCAATTACACCTATTACAAATTGTTCAATGAGTACTGTGCTGCAAAGACGCCTATGAGATTTTGCGGAAACGTAGCGGTTGGTACGATAAGACCTTGATCGTCGTGCTGAAGCATTGTTTCAGGATCAAGCACGAATCGACCCACCTTATTGTGCAATGCATAGTGCATGTGGTGTGTGACAGTGTAGGGGACGTACCCCAGTTTCGCATGGGGGTAGCAACGGTCCGCGAATGCTTGAACGGACTGCTTGTATCCTTCCGTCACACGTTCATCCAAAATTGTGAATGCTTTTTCCCCTATCCAGCAGCTGGCCATTTGCTGCTCCGCGCATTCTATAACGGAAATTTCCAGCAGACCACCCATTTTGGTATAGAACTCACGCGTGCAGGCCCAAGCAAATCCCGGATGATAAAGATTGATACCATCATCACGTTTCATTTTGTTGACATATTGATAGGCCAGACCTTGATGTATTGCCTCTGCGTTGCCCTCTGCATCCATGCTGATTGCATGCGAAAACAACTGAACAATATTGCATACTTGAAGCACTTTGAGCGCATCGGTTGCCCAATTGTTCGGTGTGGAGTTGACTGTGTCGCTCCACTCCAGATCAGCATCAATCCAAGCCATATATTTCCAGGTCTCCGGTAACAACTTTGCAACTGCACAATTGACCATTGACTCCTTGTGACTCAATGGTACATCTGTTCGCATTTGTAGCTCCCGTTTCATTTTTGCATCCGTCATTTGAAACTCTTGATCTCCGTAGACAAGTTCAACAACATACAGCGCGACGCCTGGTGTGTCCTTGAGACGCTTCAAGCATTCACACGCCAATTGATACTTTTTTTCACACTTGCCAGGATTAGTGATTGCCACGACAACATGGAGCACCGACGGAATGTTTGAAAGTTTTAGTGTCTTCTGTATAGGATTCGGACCCGTATGCTCCACATATTTTGAACGTTCATTATCAGTAGTCATCGTTTGTCCTTTAGTAGGAAAGAACATTTTAAGGTGCATGCCAAAATCATGAATGATTCATAATTTTTCAAACGCGATTTTTGACTGCGTTTCACTCGAGTTCAAAAATATATGCGCTGCTCTCAACTAATCCACCCACCTCCAACAATGAGCATTGTAGCAGTTGACATGCAGAACTTTGGTGACCTGCGCGGCAAGGATGTGTACCACCGCAACCAGTACCACAGTGTTGCCGCCGCCACCGCTGCATCCGCTGTCTCCGTTGGAAGCACTTACTTTGGTGTGACCGCTGCCGTCGGATCCGCACACACCGCCAACACACCTTTCCAGCTGGCCAGCCTTAACGCCGTGGAGAACACTGCCGATGGATTTGAGTCCAGTCTGCAGCTCAGGCTCAACAGTGGAGCAACCAGCAGCATCGATACCCTTGTGGCCAACCTCTCCGTCCTCAACTCTCAGTTTAACTCCACAAACGTGACATCCAACTTTGGCACCAGCTTCACCTCCGTGCTCAACAAGGGCGTTGGTCGCGATGGCACCAGTGCTGCCACTGTGCAGACCTTCAACACGGGCGCAACTGGTGTTGCTTCCTCCATCGCCGCCTCCGGTGACGGAAACCTGTACCTCAAGTCTACTGTGGCACAGGTGGCTGGTGAGCTCTCTCTGATCGGCAACAAGATTTCTTGGGCCCAAAACGGAGGGACCGCCGGCTACAAGAAGTCCACTGCAGGATCCCAGTACACCTACGCGCACAACGCAGGAACTGTAGGAACCTCCACTGGTGTGGCTAGCTGGGCTCTTGACCCTCTCAACGTAGACGGTGTGGCCATGGCCAGCAGTGCCTTCTCCTTCAACTCCTACAACAGTGCCGGAACCGCAGAGGAGGTGCTGCGCATCAACGCCGGTGGCGCTGCCGGCGCACAGGCAGTGGCTATCACCAACGCTATTGTTAGCATCGGCCAGCAGCCAGTGGCCGGACAAGCCCTGAGTGTTACCGGCGAATCCAAGTTCACTGGTAACTCCACCGTAACCGGAAACATGGCAATTTTGGGAAATCTGAATGTCACCGGAACAGTTGAGACCGTGAACAGTACCTCCATCAACGTTGGCGACTCTGAGATCCGTCTTGCTAGCGGGGCTACGGCATCCAGTCAGTTCAACGGAGGCGGCCTGTACATTGGACAGAACGCACAGGGAGGAGTGTCTTGGCTGTACGACGACACCCTCAAGGCTTTTACCTCCAGCATCAACCAAAATATTGTATCTGGAAAGTCATACTTTGCTGCATCTGGAACTAACGTAACTGCTCAGACCGGTCTCTCTTTGTCTGAGACTGGCCTGACCTTTGGTGCTGACACCGCCGCTCTGGCCCTTGGCAGCAAGCTGACTATGAACCAGAACCTGCTTGCATTCCAGAACAACAATGCCGAGATCACCATTGGTACTGGTGCTGGTAAGCTAGTGCTCAACCAAAACGGAATCTCGACTGGCTCCGATGCCGCTGCTATCTATTTTGGGCTAAAAAAGAACTGGAGGGTTCAAATGCAGACACTGAATGCTGTGGAGTACTTAAGCTTTGCATATGTAGCCGATGGAAGTGTCGCCGCACCAGCTTACGTGACCAAGTTCTCTATCTCTCCTTAAAAATTTAGACTTGAGGTTCACAATTTATTATTCAAAAACATTTATTATCTATTTGTTGCGTTGTCTTTTTGTCGTTTGTTTGATAGTGTGAAAAAAATGGTATAAAAATGATACTGCTTGAAAACTAGTATAAAAAAGACACTGTTTCGAAAGCTGCGATTGGAAAATCACAACCATAATCTTGCCACTTGTCAACAAATAAAATGTCAGTTTCAGCAATCACTGTGCGGCCTTTCCCTGACTTTGTTGGAGGTGACACCAATCTGGCATGGCTACCTGATTTTCCTGGGTACTACGCAAACAGTAGCGAAGGAAACATTTACAACGCTAAAGGAAATGTTTTACGGTACAGCTGGGACAGACGAATTACGTTATTTCTTAACACAAAACGATTCAAAACAGGTGTACACATACAGGTATTGACCGCGTTTGTGAAGAAAATTGATGGTGATGATATTACGGTGGATCACATTGATCCAGCACGCGGCGATTGGTATGCATTAAAGAATCTGCGCTGGGCAACCAAAAAAGAGCAGCGGGCAAATCAGATGCCTTCCAAGCCTCTGAAAAACAACAAGAAGGCGATTGTTGTAACTAAAAATGGCATCTCTACCAAGCATGATTCCATTAAGATTTGGTTAGAGTCAATCGGTCTACCGCCATCAAAAGTTGATACAGTTGCAACCAGGATTAAGCAAGGCAAACTCTACGACAACAACGCCATCAAATGGTAAGTGATGCGGGCCCTGATTAATTCTATATATAAATCACAATGAAGCTACTGACATGTTAATCTATTTTTTCCCAGGTGGACTCCTGAAGATTTCGGCTCATGGAAACCAATCCCTGCAGAGAAAATATTCGGCAAGACAAATTACTTTGCCTCTGAAACAGGCGGGTACATTAAAAATTACGAGAACTACATTTCGAAAGGATCTGTATCAAACGATGGCCGATCATACTTTGGCGTAGGAATCCTGATTGATGGTAAAAAACATGTGAGAGGCTGTTTGGTATACAGGTTGGTGGCGTTTGCATTTCTCCCACAGCCACGCTCTGACCAGGATCAGGTCAATCATATTGACGGCAACAAAAACAACAACGACGCTAGCAATTTGGAATGGACCAGCAACAAGGAGAACAGCAAGCATGCAAGGGACACGGGCCTCAGCAAAGCATTGGTACAACCAATCAGCATGTATCACATGACGTCAGGCGAAAAGCTGATTGATTTTGATTCCATTCAGCAAGCTCATCAATACCTGATAGATAAGGGAATTACTAGCGCCATCAAACCTGCAAGTATACAAAGAGCTGCGACGGGATCCCTAGACCAGGCATTCGGGTATCACTGGAAGTATCATTACGACGACAATGGTCAAGTCAAAAAGCAGAGACGTAAATAGTAAATAAACAATTTTTTCACCTCAATCATTTTTAAATCGTTGTCAATTGTATCAAATCATGCACGAAATCATAAAAAATATTTGGATTGGCAACTACCATGATGCCCTGGACGCCAATTTATTCAACAGGCACAACATCTCTGCGGTTGCCAACATTACTAAAAACATCCCGTTTTTGAAAAAGTCGATGGACCGTTTGCATCTAAAAGTTGAAGACGACGGCAATAAACACGACTACAAAGTAATGGCCAAACGTTTGCCGGAAATTGTTGCCTGGATAGACGACATGCTACAGCAAAATAAGGTGGTGCTGGTGCACTGTGCAGCGGGCATACAGCGCAGTGCTTGCGTGGTGGCAGCATACCTGATGCACTCGAATTCAAAATTCTCAGTAGCAAATGCAGTGAATTTTGTGCGCAGCAGGAGACCGATCGCTTTTTCGCCCGCTGTGAATTTCAAATCATCATTGGTGATGTACCGTCGATATTTACACAATGGTCACTGAAAATGAAAATCATGCAATGCCAAAATTTTAATAATGTCGACAACCAACATGAGATTGCCTGAAGATCAAAAAAGACTGGAATTTCAGTGCGTGAACATGTACAGAACATACAAAGCAGCTTGTACTACTGCCCAAAACTTGTTTCAACAAAAACAAATGCCGAAGGAGGTTGCAACTGGTGCATTCAAAAAGTTCGAATGCGCAGCACTGGATATATTGAATCTGTTACAAAACTCGATCAAAAACAATCGAGAACAGACCCGCCAAAATTACACATTTGTGCTTGAATTAAGCATTGCTCTTTGGCAATGCTTTACCAACCGAATGCACTACACAAATAAATGCATCAAAGGGAATGAGCCAGTGTTCAAAAAAAACTCGTATATGCAAAGTCAGCATGCGAAAGCTGAAGAAATGTATCGCAGGATGTGGATCAAAACGTTTTCAACATTGAAGGCATTCCAAGCATTTCTGGAGTTTTCCACAGCTCAACAAAAGCAGATTGAGGACAGCTCCATCACCAGCATTGTGAATATGAATTATAGAAATTCTAGAGACATTGGTATTGATCGCGTTGAATTCGGTGGAAGCGATAGTGCGACACTGAAAAGGATTCGCAAATTCAACGCCGATGCCATTAAAAAAGATAGCGAGCAAGATTTGGAAAGCATCACACGCGATGTGAACCAAATGGCATTGGTGTCTTTACAGTCTTCAGAAAGACGTGCTGCCGAAAGTCAGGAGCAACTGTACAATCATAAAAAATTACAACATTTTGTTGAATCAACAGACACCATCAAGAACTTTCTGGGCACCATTGATAAAGATATTGACAAAAATTTTGTTCCTGTGCCGTCCATGCTGCTGAGAAATGTATCAACAAGTGTCTACTACATGTGGCGCGGATGCCCCAAACCATTGCTTTACTTCACGCTGGACACATGGATGACCTTGTTAACCATGTTTGAAGCAAAACCATTGTCATTGGTGAACGCGTTGCAAAATATTGGATTATGGACCGAAAAATACTTTGTAAAAAATACCAGTGCCAAATACCAGGGCAACAACATCAAAATTATTGAGATATATGCTCTGGCCTATGCTGAAGTGTTTCAAAAATTGCATTTTTTCGCAAAGATATTCTTCGGCATTTTCAACAACAACTCTGACTTGACCGGATATTGTTTCAATAGCAACATTGATTTGGCCAGAAACACTGTAAAAATTGTACCATTTGCCCTGATCAATAATTACAATTTGGGGACGTACTGTTTTGCAAAAAATCAAAATTTTCACAACATGTTCATGCCCCGCGCGGAAGTGATCAACAGCTTTTTCACCTTTGACGATCAGATCACAAATCATTTGGTAAAACATGAGCCAGAGTTTAATAGACGAATTTATTCGCAAGATGAAATTGAAATTTGGGGAAAGCTGTTGATGTTCCTTGACTACTTTATTTCGCGGGAGACAAAGAGAGGTGATGCGATACCAAATGTCCATTTGCGCTGGACTAAAATCGAGGCCATCATACATCGATTCGAAATTCCTAACGGCTCAAGATCATTTTTCAATCATCCTGAATTCAGGGCTTTACTGAGTAGGAATTATTACAATATGTTCAATTCTGTAATTGATTCAGAGGTTTTGGCTGGCATTATGAGTGATCCCGATGACCTTGGTGAGGTTGCAAGCAATATTGGGATCAGAAGTACATCCAGTGTAGTTTCATCGGAAGAATTGGTTCCCTGTAGAGTCACATGGAAAGAGTTTACTGATGCTGACAATCAGACTACCGAAAAACTTGTACTGATTATTTCGTTGGTTTATTTCACTCAGCTACAGGATTATGGAGCCGACGATAAAGTGTATATTAGAAATCATTCACCAGTAATTTTTGAAGATTTTGCACAATATCGAGCTTTAGGACATACAAACGAGCCGCTGAAAGTGTTTGGTTGGGACAAACATTCAGGTCCAACAGACGTTTTGCAAGTTTTCAGCGTAGGCGATCATTTGAAAGATCTTTTGGAGCTCATGATTGATCATTACAATGTATGTGCTAAGTTTCAAAGGGCACAACGGCCTGGTGGACAATTGCGTTTGATGGCCTGAAAAAAGTTCGAATTATTTTTGGTGACGTTTCATCAATTGCCACTGTACTCAAATCTCCAAATTTATTACACATTTTCAACATTTAGCATCCCTGGTTCAGGGGACAAACATAATGATTTTCAATGGTATAAATCATGCAAAATAATATTTTGCTAGTATACTACAGCCACATGTGCGTTACAAAGCACACGTTTGAACCACTGATCGAGCTGGCAGTCGACCAGAAACAACAGTATACGCTGTTTCCGCTGCAAAACACAGAAATATTTGCAGCCTACAAAAGAGCTGTTAGTTTGTTTTGGTCGTGCGAGGAGCTTGATCTGTCAGCAGATCGCAGTGACTTTGAATCGCTGAGCCCATCCGAACAGCATTTTATATGTACGGTGCTTGCATTTTTTGCAGCAAGTGATGCCCTTGTAAACGAGAATTTGATTGGCAACTTTTGCAATGAAGTGGTGCTGCAGGAGGCAAAGCTGTTTTACCAATTTCAAGCAGCCATCGAAGGCATCCACTCCGAGGTGTACTCACTGTTGATTGATACATTGATCCGTGACGAAGACACTAAAACCAAATTGTTCAATGCAGTGACGACAATGCCTTCAGTCCAAGCCAAAGCTAATTTCCTATTCAAGTACATGGATCCCGCTCAAAACACATTTGCAGAGAGACTGGTTGCCTTCGCCAGTGTTGAAGGCATATTGTTCAGCAGCAGTTTTGCGTCCATTTTCCATTTCAAAAAACTCAACAAGATGCCAGGTCTATGTTTTTCGAATGAGTTGATTTCCCGGGACGAAGGCCAGCACACTGAATTTGCAATCCTGCTGCACAGTCATTTACAGCCACAAAACAAGGCACGACATTCTCGTATCACTGAAATTATAAGGGAGGCTGTGAGCGTTGAAAGCACGTTTGTTAGGGAGGCACTCAAAACTCCTATACTGGGAATGAATGCCACGGCCATGATTCAATACGTACAATTCATTGCCGATCGATTGCTACAAAGCTTTGGGGTCGACAAGTATTACAAGGTGGTGAACCCATTTCAGTTCATGATCAACCAATCCCTGCAAGGCAAAACAAATTTCTTTGAAAAGAGGGTCGGTGAATATGGCAAAGCAATGATCGGGGATACAGTAGAAGAAAATAATTTCGATTTGAATGCCAGTTTTTAAAATACATTATACCGCAACCTGATCTTTATTTGATTTTGACTTGTATGCTTTTACCCCCACGGCGATTGCCAGAACTGCAATGATTCCAAGTGTAACGTAAAGACCTATCATTTTATCGTCCCTCACTGGCGTTGTATCCTCCATTTTCGGTGTCTCTTTTTTTGGTGGCGGAGTCACGGGTGCTTTTGGAGGCACCGTGTTAAGGACTTGAGCACGTGGTGCGGCGGGTGGAAGAATACATCTTTCGTCACCATCCAATTTACCTCCCTTGCGATTGCAATCGTCAAGCGCAGCTTGTGCGTCTTTCGCGCGATCACCACAGGAAGCAGTTTGCTTTGAAACGCAAGTTGCACCACCATCACAAGCAAAATCATTAATATTTTGACAGATTGTACAGGTGATGTTAGGTACCTGAGGCAAAAGCTCCACTGCATTCTTGTCATTGTTTTTCTTGTCTGCATCGGCATTTTCCATTTGCAGATTTTCCCATCGAATACGCTCTGCCGTCTTGTAGCAGTACGCAGTGACATCGGTGCTGTCCTTGCACGTATCCTTGCCTGTTTTGATGTCCACGTAGTAAATGTCATTGACCGACAACGGAGAAGGATCATTGGATGCCCAGGTAGTATTGGAGGCAAGCATGGACCGCAATGCAGCTGCAAAAACCGGAGGATTGTATTGAGGTCCCAGGTTTAGAGATTGTGTGTAGCATTTGACGAATGCGCCACTTCCTGTACGCTTGCGCGATCGGGTCATGTAACCTGCGTCGTTGTAAATATCGGTGAATCCATTAATTGCAACGTAAAACGGTCGGACGTTATTGAAATTTTGGCCGTATCCTGCCTTCACCAGTCTGACTTTGAGCGCTGCGGCCAAATCTGCGCGATTTGTATAAGCAGTCACTTTCTCAGTATAGCTGTCTATTGCACGATTGGCAGTGGCCACTTGTGTGGCACATGCATCCAATTGACGTTGAAAATCAGCTGCACTGGTTGTACTCATATTGTCGTTTATTCTACAGTATCATATTATTTTAACTGCACGCTCATGAATAATAGAGTCAGTACCAAGATTTGAGTTGTTGCGAGTCCATTATGAGGGCAATAATATTGTGAGAACACAGCGCACTTTTACACGCACCGTCATGTCAGCTTCATACACGGATACGCGCACTGTGCAGGATACGAATGCCTTTTTATCCTACATCTCTAAAACGCTGCCTACAGTCATCAGTGTTAGCAATACAGGAGGGGTGAGCGTGATAATCACGTTTTCCAGTGCATTGACTGCTGCTCAACAGACGCTACTGACCGCACTTGTGGCAGCATACATCGATGTGGCTACCGGGGTAGTTGATAGTGTCAATTTAAGTGTTTATAATAGCACTACCGCACCATTGGCCCCTTCCGGTAATTTTACTGGCGGTTGGGACGACGTATCTCGTTACGGGTCTCTCTCCATCACTGTCTTATCGTCTGCTGCATCTATAGGCAGTGGTTTCAAAGTACAATTTGGTATTTTATCACAGCAGGCAGATATCAGCCGTTCCTTCAGCATTGCTGCGGCAACCGCATTCACAGTTACTACGGCTGTGCAAGGTAGATTTTTCCGCGTTGTATATACAAATGGAGCGGTAGCACAGACAAGTTTCTCGTTGCAAACCAAATGGATTGTATTTGGTGCAACCTATATCACGGATGGTATTACTCCTGCTAACGACTTGACTCAGACACAGATGGTGCGATCAGTCATGACCGGGCGCCAGGACAACAACAGCTATATTGCATCTCGTGTGGACGAAGAACGAAGATTACGTTTCAGACAAGCAATTGATAATGCATTGACACTTCCGACACCCATTGCAGTTGCACAGCTTAATTTTTCCAATATTATCAATGCTGACACAACTGCATCCACTGTAACTGGTGGGGGAACCGTGACTAGTGCAAATGGATGTGCGGTAGTGACCTCCTCTACAATTGCAAACAGCTCTGCTACATTGACCTCTCGCCGTTTCGTGACTGTCGGAGCAGCACGTGTAGTCCGTGTGTTCGTTGCCACCAGCTTTGCAGCGGCTGCTGCAGGATCCAATCAATTGATTGGTGTTGGTACATCTGAGGCAGGATTTTTTGTTGGTTACAACGGCACGGCATTTGCAATCAGTATTCGGTCCGGTTCTACAGATTCATTCACAGTACAATCTGCGTTTAATGTTGACCCACTCAACGGGTCAGGTCCCTCTGGTTTGACCTTGGTTCCAACAAATGGCAATTCCTTCATGATATGTTACGACACATCGGGGTACGGATCTGTCTCCTTTTCGCTCTGTAGTACCAATACATCTGAAAACCTAGTATTTCACCGTGCGACATTGAACACGACGTCAACACCGGTACTGCGTACTTATTCGTTTCCACTGATGGCAACTGTGATCAATAGTACTAATAACACCAGTTTGAGCATGCGGGTCGCAAGCATGGCTGCACTGGTCAACTCGCCACCCATACGCATCGGATCATTGCGCTCTGCTGATGTTACAAAGACAATTACGTCCCTTGTGTATGTGCCAATCATGAGCATTACAAATTCCGTCACATTGAACTCGTTGCCGAACACTGGCAGCTTGATTGTAAAGTCGATCGGTACGAGTGCGGAAGGTCAAGGTGGATCCGTCGTGATAGCATTGTTTGACAACACAAGTCTAGCGAATCCCATGTTTGGTAGCGTAAGTGCCGCCAATAGCAGCGCACAAATTGACACCACGGCAACGGCAATGACCGGTGGCGTGCAAACGGTCACATTTCCACTCAACAAACTAGCGTCGACTACCTTTGACTTGACCCCTTTTGATATCTGTTGCGCGCCAGGTCAGACATTGACGATTGCGGCCAAATGCTCAGCTGCATTGTCAACGTCTGCTTTATCAATATCACTGATGTTTGTCAGCGATTGTTAAATATTATAGTTAGTATCATACAAGGTTAATTATGCGTCTGCTTCTTGTTTTACCCTGTCTTGCCACTGCAGCGTCTCAGTCGAATCGTACTAACTCTACCGCATTCGTTCCAGTACTGGCCAATCGAACCGTCATTCCCAGTTGCAATAGCAACAGCAGCTTGATTACAAGTAGCAATTCTACAGTTGCCAAATGTGTAGCACAGGTCATTGCCCCTTACAGTAACGACACGTATCAAAATGTCACCCGTGTTGCACAAGGCAAGCTCAATTGCACCGCGTTGAATTTGTCACCAGACATGCGTTCGTTCAACATTTCCATATTGAACTATAACTTTACATCGTTCAAAACTTCCTTCAATTCTTTTCCATTATTGAATGACCTGTACGTATGGAACGGTGCACTTAATAATACCCTAGGATTTATGCACGTAGTGTGGGATCTGTACTGTAGGGTAAAGTACTTTCAGCTGGACATCACATTGCCAGTGGTAAATCAGACACAAACATTGCTGACCACACGCCCCTGTAAAAACTCGACCGTACCCAACTGCCTGTACACCGTTGCTCTCGTGCAAAAAATCAGGCCTGACGAACCATCTGAGCCAGTCGGGCGCCTGCTCGCAGATGTGAATCTTACTGCAGATCTGGAAAGTGCACGTCAAATGCAGGTGAATCACGGCAGTTTGGAGAGAGCAGGTGGCAGGCGACTTACCAACAATCAGTTGCTTATGCCATCTGGTCGAGTGCTGGATGATGGATCTACTGTCCGCGTTCTATACTTGTATTGTACTCGCACTCAGCAGAGGTACACAGATGCCACAGCTGTATCCATGATCACCTCAGCACACGTCGTTTCGAATCAGGCACTATCGAACAGTAATTTGAAGTTTACACTTGAGATCGCTGCTATTGCTAAGGTGGACTATGTTGACGTAAGTTTTGAACAAACTATTGCTGACATGCAGAGTGGTGTGGTGACTGGCGTTAGTGCACTCAGAGACCGTTACGCGGCAGATCTTGTACAGATGATTATTGAGGTTTCAACCTACTGTGGATACGGGTATTTGATGAACAATGCAAATGCCGGGTTCGCCGCGTATGGATTTTCCGCAGTGTATTCATCATGCTTGACGGGATTTTCCGGGATCCACGAGATTGGCCATAACATGGGTCTGCAGCACGATCGACAATCGGCAACACAGCAAACAGTGTATTACAATGGGTACGCTTACCGTTACTGTCAGGATGGCGTCACTGCGCAGCCCGTTGGAGGCTATTTCCGCAGCATTATGGCCTACGCGTGTACTGCGTCAACCCGTGTTCCCTTGTTTTCCAGTCCTGCTGTTTCCTACAACGGGCTATCGACCGGCAATAATTTGAATGATAACGTCTACGTACTGCAACAGACGTACATGACTGTGGCCAACTTCAGACAAGGCACTGGAGCAGGCACTGCTGTGGTAGCACCTACGCCTGCTCCTGTACCGGTGGCACCCGCACCGACAAATCGTCCTGCTGCACCTACGTCCGCGCCAACTCGTAGGCAGCGCGGCAATGGTAAAGGCTTGCTGTAATGCCGCAAAATAATAGTGTAAGATATGAAAGAAGGAATGACATTTGACACTTCCGCGATGATCGTGTCTTCAAAACCTATAGCTGCTGCAGCAGCTCTGTCTGCTGCCCAAGACGTTGTTGATGCAATTGTATTGCCGGTAGTTGTGACTGTGTTTGAAGCAGAAGCAATCGCGTCAGAGGCGATGGCAGTTACAGTTACACAACCTGAAACGGCATCAGAAGAAATTGTTGCGGATGCACCACGTGCAACTGCACCTGTCGTAGAGGCTAAGCCACAGCTTGTAATGGCTGCTGAGTCAGTGCCTGAGGTGGCTGCTGAGTCAGTGCAAGAAGTTGCAATTAAAGCGGAGGTTGTGGCTGAGCCAGTACAAGAGCAGCAAATGAGGGTCAACAGACGCGCGCGCAAGTCGAGAAACTCTAGGTAGAATAGAATACATTCAGAAATCGTTCGCGTCCATGCCTAACTCAACAAACCTATGTACAAACTTTTCCATCAGTGGCACGCTCATGGCTGGCGGCACGTTATTGTCCATGTAGTGCCGCACTTCAGCCATCCACCTTTTGTTCCTTGCGTTGTTGTAGACTGCCATGGACATGGACAAGTGACCGAAGCTGGGGTTGTCCTCGCACTCCCTTATGTGCTCGTGGCACGCCTGATTGCTGTCACACTGCAGGTTGCAGTGCGCGCAGAAGATTGCTGAGCACCAGCCACAGGTGAGCGCGCAGCAGGCAGTAAAACCCTCCCACTGCTGGTGGCAACCAGGGCAAGTGTGCCGTAAAATGGCAGTCACTGCAGTCACGTGACGCTCTAGTATTGCTGCCTGCGTGTCCTCTGCCTCCCGCTGCGCTCGCTGCTCCCGCTCCGCCCGCAGCGTGGCCGCACGATCCGCCACACTGGTGGCATTCTGCTGCAGCGCCAGCATCAGTGGCTGCAGAAATGACCGTGGGATCTGGTCCAGCGCCAGGGTGTGGTCGCAGCAGCTGCACTTGAGGCCGAGCACTGCAACCTTGGTCAAAATGGCGATGCGGCTGCACTCAGCCTTGACGCAGTTTTCCACGCAGTCAGTACAGATGCTGTGGCCGTTGCCGCAGGTGAGCACTGCGCTGGTGTCGTTGTCCAGGCAGATGGAGCAGGGGTCACCGAAGATCTCAATGACCTCGAGCACTGGTGCTGGTGCTAATACAGGAGAAGCCTCCGCGATGACGGGATTAGCTGCAGCATCTGCCGTCAGTGCTGGCGCTGCGAGTGCACGCGGCCTCTGCTGCAGCCCTGGCGTAGCGCTCTTAGGCCTGCCGAGCCGTGTTGATTTGATCACGACACGCTTGGGACGAGGTGCGGCAAACATGTTGATGTTGTGTGGTGTTGTGTGGTTATGGTTGTGAAAAAGTAGTAAATTCCATAAAGACCCCTGAATATTACTGGGGATTCCCTTCTCTGTGGATGTAAAAAAAAGACCCCAAAAAAGGCTGGGGATTCCCTTCTTTACGGATGTACAATTGTAACCCCTACTCATAGTCTCTCCGGCGGGTTATCATTCACAACCACATCACAACACAACACACACAACATCACAGCAGCCATGTTCTTCTTCTGTCGCATCCACCAGCTGGTCAACAGTGACGATGAGAGCATCCACTGGAGCAGCAACAATGTGCTCGGCGACTTCTTGGTCGTGCATCGAGCGGGTTTGAGCCAGCTGGTCAAGTCAAACACAAAGCAGTGGCTCGCGCACTTTTACCGCGGACAGTTTGAGATTGTCACCAAGGCTACATCATACGATCCACACTCTTTTATCTGCTACAGATCATGCCTGATCAACAGGACCTCCACTGAGGGGGAGTACCGCTCAATCTTAAGTCGTGCAAAGGCATCAAAGCAGAGCAAGACCAACAGCAAAAAGATTATTTACCTGACGCCGCTGGTGCAGCCAGCTGCTGCCGTGGTTCCATTTGACGACTATACCCTTGACTTTGATAACTACATACCTGACGAGCCTGTGGATGACAATTTTCTACTACAAGCGTTTGTGGAAGATACAAGTGAAGTCAGCATGTCTGAAGAGGTGCAGCCTGTTGACATTATTGAGTTTGACGAGCCGAGTGCTGATGAGACGGTTGAGGAGGATCTGTTCCTGCTCGCCTTTGTTGAAGATGAAGATCATGAAGATATGCACGATGATGAGGAGAAAGAAGTGGGGGAGGAGCAGGGGAGACTGAGGTCCTGCAGCTTTTATGAGAATGCGTTAGTCTTTTCGTTTTTGAATTAATACGCACTCAAAAGAAGCACAGTTTACATCTTTCGTGCGTGTTTAATTGTACAAACGCTGACGTTTTGTTGCTGATATGATATCATACAGAAGGATGATCCTGCAGTCGTTGCAATTATTCTGTGACACGCCCACAATAAATACGACCTGACACTGCAATCATTCTGTCACGTACGATCGTATTGCTGACGTTGCAATTGTTCTGTTTCACGCCCACAATGAATACGACCTGACGCTGCAATCATTCTGTGGCGTAAGATTATGTGACTGGCGTTGCAATGATGCTTGTGCGGCAATACAACAAACAGCACCAGGGCAGCTCAAAGGCGATAGGATCAAGTGGTGTGCTGCTGGAATGTGTATTTAACAGTTGAAGTAGTCTTGGTCAATGCCGAGTCTCTCAAAGGTCATTCTGAACCGCATTAGTAGCGGATCCATCAATTTCAACGTCACGTTGCAGCTGCAGTACTCAACAATGTATTTGGCCCATCTCGCGTTGCGCAGGATGGTGCTGTCCAGTACTGTTGCACGGATGCGCTGCTTGGCAAGGCAAGTGTGCTCGTGGCAGGCGTCCTTGTCGCAAAACTGGAGGTCGCAATCCTTGCAGAAGATGGCGTCACACCAGCTGCAGCTCAGCGCGCCCTGGACGTCGGTGTCGATGTCACACTGCTCGCACAGTGGACATGCTGGTCGTAGGATGCCGGCTATATTGTTGGCGTGGTGCTGAAGTGTTGTGCGCAGGACCTCTTGCTGCCGTAGATTGTCTTGTTCCTGGCACGGGGGCGCGGCATAGACGCTCTGCATGTTGACGAAGAAGGGAATCTTTAGTGATGCGTGCTCCGAGTCTGCGACCATGGTTGTTGATGGAGTGTTGGTAAAGTTGTGATGATGGTGTTGTGTGTGGTTGTGAAAAAGTAGTAAATTTAATAAAGACCCCTGAAAATTACTGGGGATTCCCTTCTTCGAGGATGTACAATAAAGACCCCCACAAATATGCTGGGGATTCCCTTCTTTGTGGATGTACAATAAGGACCCCCACAGAAACACTGTAAATTTTCTTTTACGCTGATACACACTGTACCATTGCACGCTTTGGTAGCAAGATCACATAAATAACTGCACTGCAAACAGAAAAGATTGGGCGACTGATTCGAAAGCCGGGTATTTGTATTTAAAAGTTTTTGATGTTAATGCCAAGATTAGTGAATGTCAGCTTGAACCGGTTCAGCAGCTGCTCTACCATTGTTAGTGTAACACTCTGATTGCAATAGTCAATGACGTCGCTGGCCCACCGTGCGTTGCGAGTAATGGTGCTCTCCAATACTTCTCCTGCCTCTTGACACTTGGCCATGCAAATGTGATCGTGCAAATTGCACTTGCGAACGAATTGTACATCACATTCGGCGCAGAAGATAATGTCGCACCAGCTGCAGGTCAAGGCGCCATGCATGTCGGTGTCTATGTCGCACTGCTTGCAGCGTGGACAGGTGGGACGCAGGATGCCATTGATGACTGTGGTATGATGCCGGAGTGTGGCTCGCAGTTGATCTTGCTGTCGGTAGTGGTCTTGCTGCAGGCACGGCGGTAATGCCCAAACGCTCTTGATGTCGACGTGGAATGCCGACTTGACTGCTGCGTGGCTTGCTTTGTGTGCTATCACCATGGTTGATGAGTGTTGAATAGGTTGTGATGCTACTATTAAATGTAACGTTAGGAAAGTAGTAAAAAAAGTAGTAAAAATAGTGACCCCAACAAACGACGGGTTTCAATACGTAGCCTTTCTATTTTATTCCTTCTTTTAATATGACGTCAGAGTAAAAAATATGTACAAGTGGTTGCTGGCGGCAATAACCGCAGCGGTTGCAATCAATGCAATCGTTGAAACTGCCAAAGACGCTGAGACCAGCTCCAGGCTGGGGTTCAAAGCAAGTGCATGGGGCCCTCATGCTTGGATCATGCTTCACCTGCTGGCCTTGAATTTGCCGTTGGAGTTTGGCACCGCGGCAAGAGAGTTTGAAGCCTATGTATATGCGTTGCAACAAGTGCTTCCCTGTCAAGAATGTAGAGACGAGTTTGAGATTGTGCTGTCAATCATCACACCGCGTGCCTTCTTGAAGCGTGGAAGGATTGGTGCTATTGCCTTTGTCTACTCAATTCACTGCATCGTGTCCAGCCGGGTCAAAGCGGCAGCCTGCACAGTTGAATTTCTGCAAAGCGAGGAGCAGTTCCTCCGAGAATATCTCAAGGATGCTAGCGAGGAGCGTGTTCAAAGCGAAATGCAAAACCTGCGCGATTCTGCAAAGGAAACCAACATCCAGCTGTTGATTGATGATGCTTTGCTTAAATGGAAAATGCACGTACATGAAAAAAACATGTTGAAAAAAGACACCTAATTACGCATGTGAGTCCAGATCAGAGTGCTGGAAGTTTGCACATTTGAATGGACAAAATAAACCGCTGTTTTGCTCCAGCCACGAATGCATACAGGCAACATGAAATACATGTGAACATTGCAACGTTGCTACCTTGTCTTCTAGAGTAAATTTCTCCAAGCAAATGGAGCAGTCTTCATTGAGCAGATCTTCCCTGTGATTACTGATTGCAATTGTGCATTGCGGCGGTGCTATTGGAGTGGGTGCTACATGTGCTGTGAATGTGTGCAGGTACCTCAAAACTATGCCCATTATCGGAACAGAAATAACGGCAGCACAGAGAATCAAAATCAGATTGCTGTCTCGCAACATCGTCACCATCAACCAAATACCGTTGAATAGAAGGACAAGAAAAACAGACATAGCACAGACTGCTTTAGGGTGCATCAGTCATAGTGTTCAAACGCTTCTATTTTATTCATATCGTTGATAAATAATGTTGCTATTGTGGCAAACAACATGGATCTACTGCAGTACACGCAAAGTCCTGAGGCGCCATTTGTATTCAATGCTGCAATGTTCGGACCCGCAGTCGAATATGTCGATCTGAACAATCACAATGTACCGCGTTCAAAAAAGACGTGTGGCGATAAGGGGCGCGACAACTACGAAACTAAGAAAGGAAGGTGCATGAAGCCCGACCCTTACAAGGTGTTTAATAGGCTCTACAAACTTAAAGACTGGACCAAGGAGTGCCGCAAGACTAACTATTTCATCTGGAAAAACCACCTCATTATGGGCTGCAATGCAGACGGCGAGCGCATCAATAGCACATTGGTCGAGCTGGTCAAGCAGTACAAGCTGAATCCTAGTGAGAGCGGTACATCCGATGATTTCTGCACTGCACCCAACTGCTACTGGGATCCAGAACTTCGTAAGCCTGCCTGTGTAATACCCACTGATAAGAGCTTTAAAAAACTGACTATTGGTCAGCCCGGATTCAAATTTTTACCCGCCTACAGGCAGCGCCAAATGAATGCTCTGGTTGATGATGTGTGGGCACAGGCCAAAGATGAAGGCAATCAGTGCAACTACATTACCATGCTGCAGGGCAACCGCGTAATCAAAAACGCCTAATTGACTAAATATATACACCGTTTTTATTTTTTGCTGAAATAGTTCTGGATGCCGTTTGCTTGCTTTTTCGCCTCCACTTTCTGCTTCTTGCTTGCTCTCACACTCACTGCTACATCCTTAATTTTGAAGCTCTGTGCCAGCGTCTTCTGCAGGTTAAACTCATTACACAACAGTCTGTGCAGTGTGCTCTCACCCCCTACACCGACCACTGGTCCTATCAGCTCCACTATAGGCTTCAAAATCTGAGTCTCAAAATACCACCTAGTGTCAATGCAAGCCACTGTAGTGTCCTGTGGTCTCATGCTCTGCTCACTCAGCTCACTGTTGCGTCCACCTGCTATGATTACGTACTCAACCTTGCTACCAAGCTGTGGTCGATCCAGTGGGGCTAAGCGTCGCACTAGCTCCACGTGCGGGCTCTTGGTTGCAGGTGTCAGTGTCTTCAAATTTTTAGACAACACGAAGTCCTCCATTGGCAACTTGTGTTGCCGCAGCTTACTGACCTCCTGCATCAGATACTCAATGGCTGCCTGTGACTCACCATGCCGTATGCTCAAGTTGAGCACCTCGTTGGCGATGCGCTTGTTCATCTTGCTGCGGTCGTTCCTGACCGCACAAATGCCCTTGAACTTCAGCTTGGCCTGTGGCCCATCAGCAGTCTCCCAACTCTGGGCCACGTAGCACTTCTTGCGGTAATAGCACGATGGGTACAGCACGCCCTCCAGCTCAAACTCCAGCTCCTCTGGCAGCCGGGATGAGATCAGGTCACAAATCTCTGCGCCCTTGCGGAAAACGTACTGCATGCGCTCTGCAATAGTGGTGATGCCGTCAGCAGCAGGAAGTTTGAACATTACTGAATCTGTAGAAAAGCATTGACGCAGTGCAAATTAGTACATTGTAGACAATTGCTATTGTAAAAATAGGAGGTAGTCACCTGTATCTCCAGCAACGGTGAACCCGCCAAATTCTTCTTCAATAATTCTTTGGGAAAATTGTAGTGCCATCCGGCCAGTGAAGGTTGTTACTGCAGCAAGTGGTGGTAGTGACAGGTACCCCGTCTTGCTGCCGAGCAAACCGTAGGCGCTGTTGCAACTGACCTTGCGACTCAGCTGTCTGCAGTTCAGGATTGATTTCTTCACCGGGTCAGGCTCCAGCTTCTGCAGCTTGCGCACAGCAGTCCGCTCCGCTAGCAGCTTCTCCAGTATCTTAGTGAAAGGTGCTTTGGAACCACTGGTGGGCATGGCCAACTGCACCGTCAGCTCGTCACTGATGACATGATCAGTGACTACTACCCCAAGTTCCTGTCCAGCTCTCAGCTCTGAGCTCATGTTGGGTCTTACGTAGCGACTCGGACATACGTTGTGTGCACGCATGAGGCTTGGGTAGAGTGATGCGAAGTCACCAAGAATTACTTGGTCATTAAAACCAGAGTAGTACCCAGCCACAGTGTCGATCACTGTAGCACCGGCATACCCCTCCCCATCATCCTCCTTCGCTGCTGCAGGAGGGTTATACACTAGCTCGTCGTAGATCTCTGCAAGAATCAAGCTGATCACCTTGATTTGCCTCCCGCTGTCGAGTACTAGTGACGCGTTGACCACGCAGCATGCCGACTCCTCCAGGATGGAGGTGTGTGCGGCCCACTTTTGCAAGAGCTTCAAGCAGAGGTAACCGTCTTGCAGGCAGTATGCTGCTACCACGCCGCGCAGCAATGGGGTGCCAGTGTCTTTGAATGCCTCCAAAATTTGGCCGAAGGGGATATCGTCCTATAGCAAAACAATCAAAGTATTAGTCAATGAACCAGTGACTGCTGATAATACATGTTGTTGCTCACCTTCTTATCACCGACAAATAATTCAGACGCTGTATCGAGCTTGAAGTTAGGCAGAGTGGGAAAGTTGACCTTGCAAAACATGAACAGGTCTAGCGTCATCCTGCCTGGCAGCAGCCACAGAGTCTGTTGGTTTGCTCCAAGCGCTGCGGACTCCAATATCTGCTGCTTGAAAGTAGCAGGTGCTCCACGACCCAGTCCGGTGTAGCTATCCATCAGGTTATGATGTTTAATTCTGTGCTCCAGGAACTTTTGGTCAAAGCTGTTGGTGTTGTACCCCGTCAGGATGTCAGGGTCATGCTGCTGAATGATATCTCTAAACTTGATCAGCAGGTCAATCTCGCTGGTGGCCTGCAGTATCCTGGTGTTTTTCAAAGAGTCTGTGGGCTGACTGCAGATCACACAGCTGCGCTCGTCTGGTGTCAGCGGTGTGTGTGTGCTGTAGAACACACAGCACACCTGATAGATACCGTTTACGTGAGGGTCAAGCCCAGAGGTCTCAAGGTCCCATGCCATCACTAGCAATTGTGGAACCGCAGTGTCTTCCAGCAGAGGTGTGAACTGCTTCAGCTTGCCGCTGCTGCCAACTCCGTCAAAGCTGAGCCACGCTCCGCTGCGTAACCCAGACTCACACAGGAACTTGGTGTGTGGCTTCACTTTGTCCTCGTAAACATCCAGAACACCTTGCTTGAGGTAAAGCGGCCACCTTTTCACCCTAATCTTAATGTACCGCTGCTGCCTCTCGTTTGTGAATCCGACAAACTGCACCCGCTTCACCTCTGTCATGCTCGCTATGTTCTTGTTCAACACCTCTTTGACTCTGTAGGCAGAATCCTTGGCATACACGTATGGTAACCAGTCGCTCACTGTGAGACATTTGGTGGTGCCGTTCACAGTCTTGCAGACCAGCTGGATCTCAGAATTAACGTAGTGAGCGTGTAGCAAAAAGAGTTTCATGCTGATATGGTTGTGATGAGTTTGTGCTGCATTTTAAAAAAAGTAGTATAAAAAGTAGTTAATTGATAGTGTGAAAATTGAATGATAAAAAGTAGTAATCAGATAGTGTGAAAAACATAAGATAAAAAAGTAGTAAATTATTTGAGCAGATAAATTATTCACAACCATACCCCCATCATGACCAACTCGCCCACACTGCGCGTGCTGAGGGCTCAAGCACGGGTGCGCTGAGTAATGCAGCGGAACGGCATCAGGCCTCTAGTATACAGGGCTGTAGCAGTGTCGACACCAGTGGATCCGCTGCTGTCGCAGCTGGAGGTTGCTGCAGACGGAGGCTTTGCCAACGTCATGATTGTCAAGATAGTTGACATTGGCGATGCTGCAGACATTGCCCAGTCACTTTTTAACAGAGATGAGCATGTGCAACACATTTCGCAGCAAGACGAGAATCTCATTGTGATCCGTCGAAAGCATAAAGGGGTTGCTGCATGGAAAACCGCATTAAAGCTGGTGGTTGCCGACAATTCGATTGAGTGCACAACAGCAGTTCGGCTGGAAAGCTGGAAAAAGCTGCTGCGCAATGAGACCTTGGCCTTCACAGAGATCTACAAACGAGTCATTCCAACCGCTGCAATGCCTGGTTTTCGTGAAGGTCTGCAGCGAGTGTATCACAGCAACGCCAACAATTGGTTTTTTCACGGGCCACAGCAGTGGTACAACTTAATCGTGACCAACATCAAGAGACGTTCGAAAGACAGGGGACACGAGTGTGATGAGACAACGATCCGACCTATCCTGAAAAAGGTCTACGTAGATCATTTTGCGGCGCAAGATCAGTACCGCATCAGCCTTGGGCTATCCACAGAAGACTACGACATCTTGTGTGGCTGCGGCCGGTACGGTGAGCAATGCAAGTACATCATCTACAAGCTTGGGGGAATCGACAGAACCTTTGACAGCATCGGCTACCCGCATCACGGCCAAAAGCATGACCAGTCACATCAAGGTACGCATGATGATGGTGGCAGCATTACCAACACGGACAATGAAGCAGCAGGAACAGCTGGGCATTTGGCAGCACAACCCCAAGCCAGCGCATTTGACGACAGCAGGACACAGAAGACTCCTGAAAGAGCTCATAAAAACTTCAGTCATCTGCGCGGACCCTGACTGCAACACCACACTGTTTTACGGCAATGCAAAGGGTATGCTGACCCACTCAAAGGTGCACAATAAAGCCAGCCCTGATCGAATGGACAACGCCAATGATTTCTACACCAACAACACACGCATGGTGTGTCAGAAATGTAATGACGTGGTACAGCACAACAACAGAAGGATCTTGATCAGTCCCACATCAGAAGACGTGGTACCATTGCGCAAGTCGGCACTGGCAGCAATCCTGGCACTACACTAAATAAAAACACCCTGTATATTATTCACAAACTCTTTTTTTTTGACTGCTTTGCACTGCCATCACAATAGTTACAATAATCAATATCAATATAGTAAAACTTTAGGCATATGCTTTCCTCTGCGTTCCTTCATTTTACTCCACGTCCAAGTTTTTTTGAAAACAGACCAAGAAGCTCTTGAATTTCAACGCGGTCCTCTTAATGTCAACAAACGATACAAACTGCAACTCATTTACGCGGATGGCTCAAAACAGTTAGTTGCATGACACTGTGAGACAAGACGTACTGTAAAAATCGTCGATATGACACAACTACGCATATCAAACATGAATGGCGCGCTGTATTTTTGTCTCGGGTTGCTGCTGGGCGCATCGTTGAAACATCAAAACAATGCTACAATGCGTGTAGAGCGCATCAACTTTTGCCTCCGCGACAGCTGTAACTACGACATTGTTGTTGATGAAGTAGGGCTGTACATTCGCTCCAAAAACCACAACGGTGTCATGATTCCCAAATTTAGTGTGCTGCATTGAATGAAAAAATTAAAATTGTATCATCAATGATGCAACGACGCAGTCCTACATCACAAGACGTGGTTCCTTTGCGTAAGTCGGCACTGGCAGCAATTCTGGCACTACACTGAAATAAAAACACCTTGTAAATATACTACAAACTCTTATTTTTTCGACTGTTTTGCACCGCCAATACAATAATCACAATGATCAACATCAATATAGTAAACCTTGAGCCATATGCTTTCCTATTTCGCACAATAAACTCATCTGTATTTTTTGGTTTGCGCCATAGCATATTGTACCGAGCTTTGTTCAGTGCAACAGTGGGCACATTGCTAAAGTCTCCAATAATGCGTCTTTTGATGGCAGGAAAAGTACTAGCATCAAAATTGTCTAGTGCTAGCAACTGTTCGCTTGCAGCCACTGAAGTAATCGGCACTAGCACGGGCACGTTTTGATCGTTTGCAAACCCACCATAGCGCCATATGGTGCCACTTACAGGATAAGAAGCGTGCTTGCCCCGGCTGCTATACGTCTTTGGTCGATTCTGCACCAGTAATGCGTTTAAATCATCCTGGCCACGAATCCAAAATGTCTCCATGCTGGCGTGTGGAAAAAAACAGACCCCGGTGACAAGCTCTCCCGTTAACTCGACAATGACATGTTCGAGGTCATACAAGTGTGCATCGACTTGACGGTGAAACACTTTCAGCCCGTTATCATTTTCATAAAAAAAGAAGTAGTGCAAGTGGGTTCTGTTCCCGCTCAACGGAACAATGACACCAGTGACAGTATTGTCAAACTTGAAAACACGATCATGAACATACACGTTTAAATTGGCAAGCGATTCAGTCTCGTGTTTATCTTTGTGAAAAAGTGGAACGTGTTTATTGAGCAAGTCCATTTTGTTTGTTGTACTACTGTACTATATTTTGCACTGTACACATCACAACAGTGCATGAAAATAGTTCGGCCCGCATTCGTTTTGCACTGAGCTTTAACACCAAAAAACATTGAATGTATAAAGGGCAACACCTTCAACTTGCCTTGCAAATTATAATGGCGCAGGGTACGATTAATTATGAGCAAGCGGGGTGATATCGTGCCGTCGACAGGCAGTTTTTTCAGCGGCTCATTTGGCACAATGAATTTAAGTCATAATGTCAATATAGTCAACAACGAAATGGCAATAGTGGTATCGCTGGTGGAAGATCACGAACGAATTCAAATGCTTGAAAACCAGGTGTCAGCATTGCAGGACAAAATGACCGAGCTAGTCGAGCACATCAACAAGATGAACAAGGTGTTGCAAGAGATCTATTTCGCACCTGGTGCGCCGGGTAGTTTAATCGCACAAGATCATTTCGAAGAGTTGGCCACTACGCTTTGAAAATTGATGGGCACACTGACCATCACAGAAGGATCAAACTGGTTCTCAACCTCGCACTTTGCGTTGGCAAATGCAGTGCACTCCATCTTGTGCCGTATCCAATCATAACGCTGGCACTCGGCACTACAGTAATGTGCATCATTGCACTTGGTACATTTCATTAATTTTGTGGCCTCGAAACAATAATGACAGCACGGTCCCTTCATGCTCGGTACCACATTAATTGCGTAGTGATGCTTGACGCCAGCGATGGGATTCTTCATTTTGAACACTCTTTCTTTGAAAATAGCATGCTGGGTGGTTGATGAAAGCAGTAGGCCGACGTATACGATATACTCTGTTTTGATATCATACGTTTGTTGCAAATCAACACTGAAATCTTGACGGTACTGCAGGTTCAGAGTGGCGCTGGATCGTACCATGTCCGTCAATGTCAGGAACAACATGACATACGCTCCTGGTTTTTTGGGTCTTCGTTTCTGCAATACAGCTGAAGCGCATGAGTCAATCATCTGCTCCAGTAGCTCATCAATCATTTCACCGGTGAATCATAAAACGATTTTTTCAATCTCCTGATAATCATTTAATAATTGGTAAGGCAAATGAACTGTAATGATGATCACGAATGCGTGAGTGGCGAAGAGTTCAAATCGTTGCACGACTGCCTGGACAACTGCGACAAGAATTCACTGAGCTCAACGCAAAAAAAGATAATACGGATTCAAATGTTTGATTTGCTACGCCGCAATAAGAATATAGTGCAAACAAAGGTCATGATGCGGCAGGCGGCCCAACATCGAAATGCACGCTACCAGGTGAATTTGGAAAATGAATTGAATAAATATACAGACAGATCAAAATGAAATTGATATTTGCATTGAAACGGGGACTGTCCAATCATCTGTTTGACATCGAAACACCATTGAAAACACCTTTGTTTACCGCATGCCTGAAGGACCCTCAGTCGAAGTGTCCCGACTGCTGCCAACGCCCCAACTCAAACAATGAGGGGAAATGTTGGCACGAGGAGCAAAAAGCAAAGAAGTTGGAAAACATGAACGTCTCAAAATGATCCAAACTTTTATACTAATTGTTTATTTTTGAGCTGCTGTTCAGAAATTTGACTCGTTCAATACTGTTTTGTCCATTTGAAATCTCGAATAATACAGAAAAAATAGTTCAATAAAGAGACACAGATGACAACCACACAGCAGCAGCGCTGTCGTGAGCTGAACTATACGTATCACTTTCATTGCAACAAGGTCAACACCTGGATCAAAAAAGTCAGTTCCTGCCCGGACACAATCAGTGATTTGACCAGAGAACTGCTGCGAATGCTTCAGACATTGGACTTGGCAAATGCACAACCCGCGAAATTAATCGAAGCAATACAGGTTTTCAAAACACATCTGAAGCCCTGCTATACGGCACGTGCAGCATTTTTCGAGCGATGCGTTCAGACTTTACCAACTCAGGATCGAAATTGGGATTCAGATTTTAAGCATGCATTTGCACGTGAACAATATGAAAGGGCGTGGGTGGCAGGTGAAAGAATTTTTAGAAACATTTCGGAATTAGTAGCGGTGAGTGTTGTCAAGAAGAAGAAGCCGAAAAAGCCTAAAAAAAAATCGATCACGATAGAAGACACGTTTCAATCATTGACCTTGAATGATGAAGAATCCAGCTCGGAATCTGAAACTGAACAACAGCAGCAACCTTCATCTTCTTCCACTATAAAACGTAGTAAAAAAAAGAAGAAGAAAAAATCTGCCGCTGCAGTTGTTGAGGATTGGCAATTGGAGTTCAAGGAATTTTTTGCAAACAATTTGGAAGATTCCGATCATCTTGTTGAGCGTATCACCAATGAACTGCAAACGGTTTCAATTGAAAGCATTCGTGACTTGTTGTCCAAAGTCGATTTTGATATCGACAAAAATTTAAGGCCTTCTTCACGGGCCAATTATTTGCAATGGTACATTTTATTTCCTCATTTGACCCTCAAGCTGACGTCCTTGCAGTCTTTAATTGTGCATTCGCGTGCCAGTCTTGCTGTCATATTTGGCGTGCTCACGTATCTTGAAGAGAAAATGGCTGCAGCACCCACCTCAAACATTAAAGCACAACGTGAACAAATTTTCAGATCCAATTTGCTATTGACGGACACGGTCATGATGCATTTCATAACAGTGCTGCAGAGAATTGATGAAAACACTCACACATTGTTGCGCAACCCTTTGCTGGGGACTGATTGGTCTCAGCTGTGCATAGATGAACTGTATAGACGTGCTGCTGGCAGATTGACTGATGGCGTGGACAACGTTATGAATGGAATGGCAAATGCATTGGACATTTGGATGGCATTGTGCCACTACGATTATAAATTCTACAAATGCTTGGAACAAACAATGCAAGGGGCTTTTAATGTCCTAAGGTGGACTAGTGAGCTATTGAAGTGGCAACGTGTAATGACGCGTGCAGAAAAGCATGAATTTGTACGAAATATCATTTCAACAAAAGAAGAAAAGGTTATGCCGATGACTAATATGAGTAGTGTTATGAACGTAATCACAGAAAGTCTGCAATCTGGGAAAAATCACACCTCTGTGCCAAAAAATCTAATCATGGGAATAGCACCGTTGCCTCAGGTTGATGCAAATGTTGTACTGGCACGATACTGTATAATGAAAAATAGCCGCGGTCTACGAACAACAATTCCCTGCATCGTTTATCCACTATTTGCAGAGCAAACAGGTCATGTCACACTGCAGCTAGTGATTGACGATCGGCTAAGATCATTGGTATCATTAATGGAGTCTTTTTTTGTCCAAGATTACATGCCGGCATCGGCCAGCAGGACTCTCCTGCTTGGCGGAAAATTGTTGTTGTCTCTGGCAGTATATTACAGACGTATTGAATCACAATACTGCCAAATTCATTACATCAATGTCCCTCAAACGTAAACTTTTTGTTTTTGATCCAGAAAATTATTAACACTTTATGCTATTTTTATTTACTACTTTTTATACCGGTTTTTGCATTTCATTTTCACTCCCAATCACAACCTTGCATCAAGATGGTCGACATGAATCTGTGGGCAACGGTGATACATGAGCAGGAAAGGCATACCGAGGAAGAACTGGCACTTACGTTTTTGAAGCGCTACAAGCTTGGGCTGACACATAATGCCTCTGTGCTATCGAAACACTATAGCTATCAAGACCTGATAATTAGCTCTTCGTCACGGCCTGAAAAGTATCGAGATGTGATTCAGCTGACACTGGTGTTGATGGGGGCAAGCGCACTGCTGGTCCCACAACTCATCAACTCATCGTGGAAGATAGCCAAACTTTTGGCAATCACCATAATGGGGATATCCATAGAAAAGATGAAGATACATCAGTTGAACGACATACTGCCTCCAATATGGTTATGGGACACGCTGAACGCACAACTTCTTATAGCCTGCGAGCACGACAATTCAGCGATGGTGAGAGAGATGGTCCCCAAGATGGTATTCAACGTGGCGAAAATGACAAGACTTTTTCAAATTCCGCTTTTTGGTATGGAAGACTTATACGTTAACGATCGACGAGAGATGGAGCTAATGTATTTTACAATCATTTGAATAGCAGTCTGATGAACCTTTTTTCAACCTGACCCTCCTTGTAATCAATATGCATCGTCAGAATACTGTGAATAGTCAATCGTCAGTTCCTCGCCGTTTCAAATTTTGCGGTTGGTCAGGAATCCGCCGGATTCACACACATCAACATTTGGTGTATCAGAGTGATTCATAAAGTATGAAATGTTGATTGCATTCAGCCCAGAGGATGGCACGTTGTAATTCCCGTTATGCTCCACAAAAAAGTCATCCACCATTGTTCGTACAGGCTTCGGCAACAAAGCAACATTTTTGGCTGTCAGACAAATAAACTCGCTATTGTCCTCGTGTGCTGTGGCAAATGGTTCTGTGTGTGCAGGGATAGCACGAATAGCCACTACTCCAACGCCGTAGGAGGCTTTTGCAATACGCACGTATGTCTCGTGCTTTAAATTGTGTATGAGAGCACGCTTTTCTGCCATGTTGATGTATCTTTAATTATACTGTAAATATTATTGATCAATTCGATTCACGTATTGTTGCATACCTGTGACACCGATCAGACAGGGGCCCGGTACAACTTTGACTCTTCAATCAGTTCTTGAATGGCCATCTGAAGATGATCAGTATCGCCTAGTCTAACACGCAGAGAGGTTGTTTCAGTTAAAGGTCGCTGACGTGAGTACGCATTTAGCTTGTGTTTGCCAATAAGCCGTGTCAATTCGGCATGCACAGCATCGCCATCTGCGTTGCATCGCCACAGCAGATCATTTTTCCACAGCAAATACATTTTGGCTCTATTAGTCTTGTCCTGAATGTTGAAAAGTTTCAAGAACACGTGGTACATATTGGGTGATTTGCATCTTCCGAGATCTGTTTCGTAGGTGTTTCGTTTGTTTTTCAGGCAATCACGCTTTGTGAACTTTAGCGGCACAGTGGCAATTGGGTTGTAAAGCTTTTCAAAATCCATATGTCTCTGCTTGAGGCAAGTATTATATTAAGGAAATAATGGTGCCACTCCAACAATTGACCCCATGCCGCCACCATTTCGCGTGTCGACCGCAAATAAAATAGTCGGATCAGCGCTGAACCACCATAGGTCGCAGTTGATTGCCATAATATAGCCCTCGTCATCTGTGATTGGTAGATTCACTGCAAACATCCGCACAATGTTGCACTGCTGCAGCTGTGATTCCACGTCGATCCAGTTGGTCAGCAGTTGCAGCGAAAGTTGTGGGTCATCGGTCCTCTCAATTTCAGCAGGCTTCCAGCCAGGGTGCAGGTCATGGCTGGATACAGTCTTGGTGGGGATGATGTGCTCAAACAGCAGGCCTGCATGCACAAACATGATGATGGGTTGTGAGCGGACAATAACGGAAGGAATAAAAAGGAGTATAAAAAGTAGTAATTTATTTACATTGATTGGGGCATGATCACGGGGGGTTCATTTTTCTTTTCCTCTTCAAGTTTGGACTCGAGCTCCTTGTAGGTCATCTGGTTGATTTCGTCCTTGTCTTCAGCAGACATGACGGGGGGCTCGGGTTGACCTGTCTCTGAAACCTCCACGTTAGGGGTGCTGTCGTCGTGAATATCGTTCACTAGTGTTTCTTGGCTTTCTGGAGTGGCTACAGACATTCTTGATTTTGCGAGTTCGCAAGATTATTTCACATCCAAATCCTTCATCGCCATAGCAAGGTCGTTTGGCTCTTCCAGTAGTGCACGAAGAAAGCTTTTTTTGGGGTGCACCAACGGGGGTGGTGCATCGTCAGTATTTATTTCCAAACTGTTGGTTGGTGGTATCATTGCACACTGTGACCAAATGGACGTTTCTTTAGCAGGTGGCAACATTGTATGTGGTCATGGCAAATATATATTCAGCATCACACTTATTGCATTGCAAAAGCAAAAAAGATTCTCCGAACTGTGATTCGAACACAGGCCCTAAACATTTACAGTGTTTCGCTCTACCAACTGAGCTATTCGAAGGACAATCAACTTATTTTTCAAAATTTTGGCGCTTACTGTAGCACCATTTTCTCTATGCCAGAATCTGTGCTATAATACACGTTGTGCACGTTTTGGAACTTCAGGTAGGACATGCAGCTTTGACACGGCTTGCTGTTTCTCAATTCACCCGATCGGTTGACACGGACCACAAACACTGTATAGCCACACCTCTTGGCCATTGTTTTTTTCAAATTGCTGAACACATCTCGCTCGGCATGCAGGATATAGTTGTTGAACCCTGTTGCCAATATTTTAGATCGATGCAGTAGCACAGCGCCGTGTGTAAATGTGTCGTGCGATGATTGCTTGGCCTGATCAATTGCGTGGTCTACAATTTCACGATAAAACCTCTTCATCGACCCGCATGTGTTACCCTTGTCAATTATATTTTGACAGGTAAAAAATGCGCAATCCATAAAAAAAAGAAAAAAAAGAACGCTTCGTCACGGGATCGAACCGTGGACAATTATATTTTGACAGGTAAAAAATGCGCAATCCATAAAAAAAAGAAAAAAAAGAACGCTTCGTCACGGGATCGAACCGTGGACCTCATGATTAACAGTCATGCGCTACTACCAACTGAGCTAACAAAGCAAATGAATATCCATATCAAACATCCTCACCCTTGGTTAACACGTCGATATAATCTCAACTAGCAGTCATTGTTCACACTATCTGCCAGCTCCAAATAATACCCCCAAAAAAGTAGTACAAAAAAGTAGTAAATAAAAGTAGTAAATTATTGTATTCACATTGAGCATCACAAACATTCCAGCAAGCATCATGGCCAGTGCATTCGTCAAGTTCATGAGCCAACACGGTGCAGAGATCAAGTGCGATATGCGCACAGACTCTACGCTGTTGAACATGATGGGAGGCAAATACAGAATTCAGGATCGGCTGAATCTCGACTTCCTGAGAGCGTATAGTCAGGACTGCACTACGAAGCAGTTCTGCTTCAGCGAGGTAGTCAGTGACGTCGCACCCTTCTTCATCGACATTGACTACTTTGACACTGAGCTCAGTGTGGAGAAAGCTGATGAGGCTGAGTTCAAGCAGAAAGTGGGCAGCTGGTGCACAGCAATCACTCGTGCGGTGTCTCTGGTGACGCCATCAGACGATGATGAGTTAGACGACAGCAGCAGTGGAGCGATGACAGTGGAGAGCGTTACTTTGCTGAGGGACACCATGTCCAGCAAGTCTGTGATTTTGGCCACAGCGCCAGCACGCACAGTAATTAAGCACGGGATCAGTGGCACCAAGGTCGGTATGCACCTGCTGTGGCCGAACCTGCTGGTCAGCAAGCCGACAGCGCAGCGGCTGCAGGCAGTGGTGACTGCGGCACTGTACAAAATCAGTCCTGGAGAGAACTGGGAGAACATCATTGACCTGGCAGTCTACAGGCCTATGGCCTCGCTGCGGATGCTGCACAGCTTCAAATTTGCAAAGTGCGGACTTTGCAATGCTGAGCAGTACAAGGAGCAGGCGAAGCTGAGAGGGCAGGCAGCAGTGGCCTGTAAGCTCAAGAAGAGCTGTACCTATGCAGAGCTGAAGCAGGCGCACGACAGCCTGGTGGCCGGCGGTCATCAGGTACCACTGCCCCTGAAGACCTTTCTTTCCCACAAGATCAACTGTACTCGCTGCAAGGGCAGAGCCAGAGTCATCGACACGGCTGCTGGCTGCTACAACGTCGGAGCAGTGCTCAACGGCGATGGTACACTTAACAGTGGCTTGACTGACAGAGTTGAGTGTGATGACTTTATTGCAGTCTACTTGATGAGTGTCCGCAGGGCGGCGGGCACACCGGAAACCCTATTGATCATACCCGCCAACGCACCGATCCCCCTGCAAGTCACTGTAGCCCCCACTGAAGATGACGACTTTGGGCCCTCGGCAGTCACTATTCGTGACATCAGCTACACTGCAGACAGGTTTGTTCGGGCCAGCATTATCGGCCAGGAAGCAGACGTGATCGCCATTGCCGAGAGCTGGCTGAACCATCAGCGCACCGAATGGGATCAGCTGCAGATCAGTTCTATCTACAGGCTGATGATGAAGGCGAAGCTGGCGCAGAACATCATGCGGAACGGCGACCCTGATTACCTGGTTGTGATCACCGTCAGGGGGTTTGGCGCAAACTACTGTAGTATGGCGCGGCGCTGTCACAGCTCTAACCATGTGTACTTCGTTCTTAACAGCAGCGGAGTTGCTGTGCAGAAATGCCACTCTACAGCGCTGGCGGAGTGTTGCAAGAGTGGATCCCCCTTCAAGATCAAGCGGGACGTCTTCGTTCAGCTATATCCCTTCGAAAAGTCTGTGTTGGCCACAACCTTTGAGGACGTCAGGTTTGATCTGAGCTCAGCTGTGGATGAAAGTTTGCTGTCCGCAGCATCCGCAGAGCTGTTCAGCAAGACTGTTACGTTTCCGGACGCTGCTTCAAATGCCAAGTTCATACAGATCCAGCGCAAGACTAAGCTGAACAAGGCAACTGGGGTGGCATCAGAGCTTGAGATGTTCTACAAACGTAGAAAGATTGGCAAGTACAGTGCTGATAAGTACCAAGAGCAGGAGGTTGACCACATAGAGGAGGCGGACGTGTACTATGATGAGTTTTAAATAAATAGTAAAAAATATTTTTTGATTGGATTGTATTTTGTCTTGAAAAAATAGTTATTTGTTGCAAACATTATGGCTGCTGCCAAAGTTTTACGTTACTTGGATTTGGAAAAGAGCATTGAGGAGCTACAAGAGCAAATGAAGGTATTAAAGAAGGAGCATCAAACACTCAATAATGATATATTGCAAATAATGTTGGAGCAAGACGCCTCTAAATTTGAGACGCCAGAAATTAATCTTGTGCGATCAGAAACTGTGGGACAGGCAACGTTGTCTATACCGTTGATCAAGACTGTATGCGAGCGTATATTCGCTCGGCCCGAATTGACTGAAAAATTCATCAATGCATTACAACAGCATCGCAAAGAATTGGGGGGTACCCGGATCAGATTAAAACGTATTAAACGCAGATTGCCTACAGATTAAACATAATTGAAATTTATTATATTTAAATCTTCTACTATATACTCAATCTGATCAGTCTTAATTGCTGCAAGGCTTCACAATTCCGACATGCAAACAGAGTACACACTGCTACGTTCGTTAGCACATCGTGCATGAGAGCATGTGTCTTTATTTGATGCAATGATAATAGGTTGTTTTTGGAAACCCGTAAAATACTATATTCAAAAAAAGGGGGTATGGAAAAGAAGTATAAAAAGTAGTAAAAAAAAGTAGTAAAAAGAAGGATTGATTAATACAAGGATTACAAATCACAACCACACACACATAGCAGAATGAGCTACAACGCGTGGCTCTGGAGCAGCAGCACTGCTTTAGCAGAGCAGTGGGACCTAGAAGCAGCAGCGCGTGCAGCACAGGCAGAGGCAGCAACACTGCAGCCAGCAGCAGTCTATGTGGAGGCAGTGTCTGTAAAGGCAGCACCTGACACGACTGTCAAGGCCTTGACCACACAGCAGCTGGTGGACAGCTTGACAGTAAAAACCGGTTCTATGACCAATGCCGTAATCATTGAGTTCAAATCAGCAGGCGTGGCAGAGCAGGCTGCATCAAACCTGTTCAGAGCAGACACACAGCTGCAGAGCGTGAAGATGGTGGACCAGTACCTGCTGCTGACGCGAAAGCTAACAAAAAGGGTAACGGCATGGAAAACGATGATCCAGAACAGTCAGCGGCGTGGTGTAAACGTTACAGCAGTAACTTTAAAGAGTCTGAAGCAGTCAGCAATTCAGTGGACGACCCTCTATCAGCGGAAAATCATTGTGGACCTGGGCACAGCAGTCGACGGCATGCACCGTCGAGTGCAGGATGGCCGAGCAGTAGTCAATGATGGTTTATCTGACACGATAGCACGACAGATTTGTGGCATGAGGGACACCTCCAGTCCTGAACACAGAGATTTGCCGTTTGACGAGCTGATCATTAACAACAAGCTGATTGATACATGGACCACAAAGTTGGCTGAAGAAACCACAAGGATTTTTAAAGACTACGGGCGGGCACCGCTGAGTACCGATCGAGTGTTGTGCGTTTGTCGACCAGGTTGCAAACAGCATCTGCAGATCCACGGAACAGACAGGTGGAGCAACGACCGTGTCATAGATTCAATCGGCTATACAGACGAAGAGCAAACGCTCCGCATCATCAGCAAACGGCACAACGTGGCCACCAAACACAACTCTGTGCCGCAATCACGTGCTCAAGGTGTTGGATGGGACACACAAATCAGCTCCGACATGGTCAAGTCCACCACATATCGCATCGAGAAGATCAAGAACCTTCCACGCCCTACAGAGGACCATCAACGAACCATCAAGTTCTTCAACGACCACCCAGAACTGTTTACCAAAGACGCCTACAAGGAGCTTTTGAATACAATGAAGGCACAGTACCCAATTTGTGCCAAGGAGGACTGCGATGTCAAATTGGATTTCGGCGACGCAAAAGGTATTTTAAGAACCAAGAACAACCCCAAACAAGCTTCACCCGATCGACTGGACAACACCAACGAGTTCTACATTACTGGTAATGTTCAGCTTGTTTGCCAGGGCTGCCAAGACAGTGAGCAGCACAACAACCGGAAAGACCTGATACACGAGCAATCAGGAGACACTGTGCCACTGCTTTTCGGCCACATCGTCAAGATCATTGCCATACTGCAGAAAAGGCAGGTGAAAGCGGAGAAGAAGGAGAAGAAAAGGCTGGCCAAGCTGAACAAGAAAAACGTGGAGATGTAAATAAAAAATCAATGTTGATTAAATAATACCTTTTTTTCCAAAACTTTATTCATATGCTTTATAACCGTCGCGTCCTTTTTTTGGTTGTTGCCACTTTTTTCCACCGAATAATAATATTTGTTGTGTATAACCCGAGTCATCATGTACCGTGCATTATACAGTGCAAGAGATGAACGACGAACACCAATTGACCAGCATTACCTAGACCTGTGGTTGGCGCAGCGATCAAACGTCATGCGAGAAGCAACTACATCGCTGGTATTGCCCAATGAACAGCAGTTTATTGCCGAAATTGATAGCACTATGCTCATCATTTTCAATAATGCCACTGCATTTAACCGTCAAAATGACATTGGGTACTTGACAATAAAAACCATTGCGCAATTGAAAATTATGTGGACCCGTAAATCGATTGACCTGGATCCTGCTCTGCGTGGCACACAAGCACCCCCCATTTTTGAGAGTATCACACAACCTATTGTGAAAACCTACCTGCGCTGAGGGGTGTTTCATGGAACGTGTTCGCAAAACGTGGCAAAAAAAAGGATAAAAAGTAGGATAAAAGTAGTAATAAAAAGTAGTAAAATCGAATCTTTACATTGGTAGCTCACAATTATTAGCACCTTGATAAAACCTGGTATTCTATCACAACCATGTCACTTGCAAACGCAGTAGCATCGGACACTCTTGCCCAGATCGATGCACTCAAGGCTGAAATTGCAGCGCTGAAGCAAAACGTGACCAACATCCTTACAGGTAGGATGAACATAAGGATGCATCCGACCGAGCAGTCTAGCGAAGCCTGTAGTATATGTTTAGAAGAAAGTACAAACTGCACAATTCAAACATGCGGACACAAATTTCATTGCGACTGTTTGGTGCAGATGGTCCAGCAGACATCACAGTACAAGTGTCCAATGTGTCGAATGACATTTCGAAAATGGAGTGGTGACTGTCCGATTCCCAAAACTGGCAAACGCGTTTTAGTAAGCTTATCAAACACTATGATTTGAATTGTGTTTTACAGATCCTGATGTCGATGCAGAGAAAGCCCGAAAGTACATTGAAGAGCAAGCGTCAACAGTCTTCAACGAGCTCGGCGGTTTCATGAGCGAAAAAGTGTATCAAGAGTCTTTTGCATTACACATGCGAGCACTTGGACACAACGTGTCCACCGGTAGAATTGTACCAATCTCATTCAGAGGGGAAAACGTTGGGTTCATGGCTATGGACGTCATGGTTGAAAATATCATTTTGGAGCTGAAGGTGGCTGACAAAATTTCGGATTCGCACAAAGGCCAGCTAGCAGCATATTTGAGGTACTCGCGACTGAAGTTAGGCTTTGTCGTGAACTTCAACAGCAAGACTAAAAAGATTGATGTTGCTCAAATAAATTATGCTTGAGGCATCAACTCTGCATTCACAACTACCGTGCAATTATATGTGTATGTCTATTTGTTTGTAATCACCTCTCGCCCTATTATAATTGTGTGTGTTTCATTGCTTGTATGTGCATGAAGCAAAACACAAGCCCGTTATTGAACAGTATACTTGATTACACTGCGTTTTGAGCCACGTTGTTTGCCGTAGGTCCCGAAATCCTATTGGTCAACGAATTATGCGGGTACACGACAAAGTGATAGTGCCAGCACAGCAATTGAAATTCACAGTACGCAACTGCGATTGCAACGCTGTCCAAAACCAGCAGAACAACGCCGACTGTGGTATATCTGCGAGTGAACGGGTCGGCAGGGATCAGTAGCAAAATGGCAAATATGGAGAGAATAATGAATACAGTGAGACTTGCGAGCAGCATCATTAAGTGAAAAAAAGGAAAGGCACGAGTCACTGGTGTGTTTTTGTTCCAGAACATTTTGATGGTCAACGTTAAAAAGTTGGCAATATTATTTGTGTTGCTCTGTGGCCACCGCCCTGCTTCACTTGAGAGTCAATACTTTGCCGTCAAACGACATGCCTGAACCACAGAACCAGTCTTTTGCATTACTGTTAAGAAGAACCTTTTTTTGATCATCCACCAGTGCCAGCAGTGCTCCAGCAGGCCCCTCCAATGTATTGATTGCGTACACAAATATTATTGAGACCCCAGGCGCCAGTGTTACTGGCAGTTGTGGATAAGCAGGGTTCCCCCACCCTCCAATCATGTTGCCAAGTATTTCGGGTTTTTTTGATCCCGCGGACAATATTGAAACTTCAGACTCATTGTCCACTATTCCGTGCAGTACAGCTGTGATTGGCTTTTTAGTCTTGTTGTTGTAAGCTGCTGCCAGAATTACAGATCCGGCAGATGCATTGGTGGAAGCCTCTTTTGTATTCCAGATAAATTGTGCTGTAGGGTCAACAAATTTGGCACCTGTTCCCCATGGTGCAACACCCTCAACACCAAGCTCAAAGACGGGGAGGCCTACTATAGGATTCACTACTTTTGCTGGCTTTGTCGCTAGAACAATGACGACAATTACAATTACTAGAACAACAACACTGCCGATGGCCATAAGTGCCTTTCTTTTATCAGCCTCTTTCCCGCTCAATGCAGCTGGCGCATCCATGTTTTTATTTACCTAGCATCATTATTATTATCGTGTACATTTGAGGTATTACACCGTTGTAAATTACTGAATTGGGATTTTGATGGTATCTTTAAATGGAACCAAAGTGCCGAGGGAATGAGAAACGTTTTGATCATCCGTATACAAAATGGACGCTTCGATCAAACGCTCATCGCAACAGTCTTGTCTGTTGGTAATGACCACGCTGTACACTACTGCAGGCGTCTTCAGTGCGACAACTAGCGTTGGAGCTGCATCACCAGTTGCTGCAGTGTGAACAATTGTATCTTTGCGGCCGTCATACACATTGGCAACCGACATTTCTGGACTCCACAACGAGGACATCTGAGTTTTATTTGTGTCGACTGTGCTAGCGTCGAGGATGTTGTTGCCGCTAGCATCTAGAAATTCAATCCCGGCAATGTTCAAATAATTTGAGTTTGCGGTTTTGAGCGTAAAGCTGGCCAGCTTAATTTTGACTGGACCCACTGGCGCAATGACGGACTCAGATACCTTTTTCTTTGCAGGTGTTGATTTGGATCTGGTTGAAAGTACAATTACAATAATGCCAACAATAATTAACACAGTGCCTGCAATAGCAATAATGGTCTGTTTATTGTCTGGTTTGACGACCTGTTTAGTCATTGCTGCAGGGGCATCCATATTCGGATTTACTCCAGGTCACTATTATAATTGAGTGAATCTGTAACTAATTTAGTCGCTATCATCATCATCATCGTCCGTATCAGGCGGACCCTTCATTTTTGAGAAGGGATTCTTCTGCTTTATATTCTTTCCGGCCAAGCTACTGATCACTTTACCGACAGACGTCAACGGTCGATCCGCCTCCGTTTCCTCTTTTGAAATTTGACTGACGTGATGGAAAAGCAATGATCCGGCTAGCGTGAAGAGCAATTGAATCACAGGATTGCCCGATTGAACACGTGTACTGCCATAGCGACTGTGAATGCCAAGCAGGGCTGGTTTATAGTCATCAAGATTCATCGACACTGTTCTGCTGAAACCGTCCAAGCGCAATCCAAAGGGATCAAATCGCCGATTGGCCATCTCCATCATTCGTATACTTGTCACCAAACTTTGCTGCATCCAAGTTACACTGCGATTGCGCTCAAACTCCCGGCTCATGCGATACAGCTCATAGCGCAGCTCATCCAGAGGACTGAACGCAGTTACTTTCTTGATGCTTGTAATACCCTCATTTTGAAACTGCTGAATTCTTGAAAGCAATTCCAGCTTTTCTGAATGTTCGTCGACGTGATAGGCATTGAACTCATCTTTAAACTTTGTAAAATTATTGACTGAGTCTTTAATGTCTCGCTCATGATGGTCTTTATGCACGTCTTTGGGGGGCGATGGTTTTGAGTGACGCTTGTGGTGACGACGACGATGACTTTTTCTGTGATGCGATGACACGGAAGACTCGGGGTAGCTGTCGTCATCCTCCTCTGCGCCACTCGATTCCTCAGATTGAGTCTGTGAATGACCATGATGACGCTGTGGACGTGCATGCTGATGTTTCACTTCTTCGGGGACCGACATGGGTGGAAGTGAAAATGGTATGGAGACAGAGGGCTGTTGTTCATGCTCCTGTGCTACTGATTGATCCTCAATCGTGTCCTGAAGTTCATTGAAATCAATCAGACTCTCTTCCCGTTTTCGATCATTATTTACAATATTGTCAATCATGATTTGCGGAAAGGTGGATTGCATGTTTGACGAGTGTTTGAAATGAATACCATTTTATATACAAGTGTCGATAAACATGAAATCAATATGAAATACTAATGAATATATAGGCATATATTCAATTGCTCTCCGTGTGGCGTGCGTTCCGTGTGCTGCGGCGCGGTGGCAGCGTGTTGACCCGTGGTCGGAGCATGTTGTTGTATCTAGTAATGGTGTTTTGCAGCAGGATCAGGCCACCCGTTGCCGGTGCTTCATCTTCACTCGTGCTGACATCATCAGCCTCTCCGGCTAACAAATGATGGTCGTGAATGTCCATCTCCAGTGTCTCTTCGTCATCGATAAAGCTGTCGGAATCACTCATGCTGCTGCTTTCACTGCTGTCTGAGGAACACTCAGAATCTTCATCGCCCAGTGAAATGCCGTCGCTGTCCACATCTGCATCGCTTGCTGGCTGCACGTTGCTGCTCATTGCTGTTTGTGAATTTGAATATAATATAGGTGTGTGGCCGAACCTGGATCAAGTGGTAAAAAAAGAGTATAAAAAGTAGTAAAAAAATAGTAGTAAACATGAAATTTGTTTTGTAATTCCCCGATTAACGGAAACCAGGCATCAAATTTTACCGTAATAATGTTACTACATGAGTAATTATACCGGTGGCATGCAGAACGAAGTTTCCGGCAGCATAATTCGATCGTATGCTGACATCAGTTCTGAACGCTCTTCTGCGAGCGTGAACCGGATGTGGCGTGATCGACGGTGTTATCCAGCAGGCACAACCTACCGTGCACCACCACGTCACAGGGGCACTACACCCTGTGATTCACTGCTGTTCAGAAACACCGGTACAGATGGCAACATGTGTTGCTCGGAAACGGAGCATGCGTGCATGCACAATATTCTTGTCGCATGGAAAATAATCAGAGAAATCACTGGTCATGAATTTGCCGTTCAAAGCGACATGCTTCATATTCTTTACTTTCTACTAATGATTTCTAGAAATGGTAATCAATATCAACTACAAAACGTATCGCCTCGTGATGGTGAACCTGCCACTGTCTTTCAAACAGCCATCAATCCACAGCTAACGACAGCACAATTATTACTAGAACGCAATTTTCTGCGACGGATATTTTACGTGACCGGTGCTGGGGCCGAAAATTGTGATCGCATGCTCTGTCAAACACTATCGTTGTTGCCAAATGTGCAAGAACCACATGTCGTGTTTGATTTTGATGTTCACATTGGTCGCAGCTGGGTACCTGATCCCGAATATAATATTTTTCAAACGTTGTCTTTTTTCCGTTTTGTCCAGTACACTGTTCAAGATCAACCAGACTTCATGGTGCCGACTATTGCTAAAATACATGAAAGCAATCACGTGGCTATTTGTCCAATCGGTACAACTTCTTTGATACTTCAGCCACAAACGTGGTGTGAGGAATTGTATATTTACTCTACTGCATTGACTGAGATCAAATGGTCACAGCAGTTTCCTGACGCAGGATCATTTTTGGGGGGATGGATTCGAAACGGACTCGAACGTCTTTCGGTGGAAAATTTACCACTCAGACAAATTTGGTTGAGCGTAGACAACACAAACAGTGGGCTATGTGTTTGTAATCTGGAAAATTTGACACCTGCAATAAATGCTGCTGTGCCCGAATTTGACATGATTATAAGTGAAGATTGGCATATTGAGGATGGAATTGGAGATAGTAGGTTTGAAAGTAGGTTTACTTTTCGCGGTAAAAATTTTGAATTTGTCTTCTTTACGGACATAAACGATAATGATTCGATAAATCTCAAGTTGTTCCTTATTATAGAAGGAGAAGAATTATAGAAGGAGAATAAGATGATCAAAAGGCGTGCATATCAAACCTATTTGTGGATTTAAAGATCATGTGGCCAAACTCAAGAAAAGCAAAAAAGAAGTAGAAAAAAAGAGTATAAAAAATAGTAAAAAAAAGTAGTAAACATCAAGCATATATATTTATCTCAGTCACTAGTCAAAATAATGGTTAAAACAAGTTTCAAGGTGAGATGATTATATATTATACAAATTCATCTTCAAATGTTCGCGGTGAACAGCGAATGCGATCGCACCCTCATACGATCATTTTTGATGCCTGATCAGGTTGGTGCCGACATTTTGGCACAGCAAATTCCGGGCGCGGCGCTGCATCTGAAATCATTGGATGCAGCTATGAGTCAAGTCAAAACGCTGTTACATTTCGTCAGTTCAGACTTACAAACGGACGACTGGGAAATCACAAAACAGGAAAACTACGGTTTTCACCTTTCAGCAGGATGTTCAATGCTAGCGGGAGCGTTAGACGGCATGATTATTTTTGAAAAACTGAGCTTGGGCGAAAGCAATTTGGGAAAATTGAGCTTCACACAGACCAAATTTTCATGCGAAGAGGCAGCAATAGCTCAAAAACAAGTCAAAGATTTGAGATCACCACGAGAACCTGTATGCAAATCGCAAGATTTGTATGTGGACTTTTTCAGCGTCACCAATTTCTGGAAGCATTACATGCCCATTCCACCTCTTCCAAAATATTTTCCCCAAGATCAAGTGTTCGATTTTCAGCTGGAGTTTGGCGGCATTGGTATAACAGTTGAAAACAATTTAAAAGTCAGAGCATCAGTGACAGGAATGGCCACAACACTTAGAGGTACCGGTCCAATTATGCACGATTTGCTCATGCCAGCGTATGATGCTGCATGCACAATACTGCATATTTTAGCAAAGGAGGAAGGGGTGACTGTATCATGCTCTAAATACAGCATTTAAACCTTACTTTTTTTGAGTTTCAACCACCTATATCATCACGAATATATGTCACGATTAAAAATAAAACCCTGAACTAATCAAAATGTTCTCTGTCAAGAGCGAATTTGATTGTAAACTCTTGAAAACCTTTTTAATTCCTGACGTTGACACAAAAAAGATAGTCCTCAAACCTGTTGCCAAAGATATACTCTGTATCAATTCACTAGACGCTGCGTTGCGACAAGTGAAGAATCTCTTCAGATATATAGTTGTGAGCCTGGGGAAAGGCAAAGATCGGTTTACAAATTATCAAAAAGGTGTAGGATTCCACCTTGCTGCAGGATGTTCAATGCTCGCTGGTGTACTCGACGGTATGGCATTTCTTGATCACGATGATTCCTGCACAGCTGCTGATAATATCAACGTTGCATTCAATTCTATGACATTTTCATCTCCGGATGCAGCCGAAGTGCAAAAAAGGATACAAAATTTACGTTCACCAAGAAAAGCCTCTGAAAATCAGGCCCATGCAGATTTTTTCAAGATTGCCGAGTTTTGGAACAAATTTATGCCGTTGCTACCGGTCTGTCATTACTTTCCAGAACGGCGTTTGTACGACTTGAGGCTGGAACTCAATGATGATGGCTTTGAAAATGCTGAATCCGCAACGTGCGACTTCAGTGGTCCGATAGTGCACGATTTGCTCATTCCGACATATGATGGTGCATGCAACATCCTTCATATTTTAGCAGAGCAACGAGGTGTGGATATTGATTGCCTGAATTATGACGAGGATAGAGTGTCCATGCTGTATGTGGAAAAATAAAAGAGTATAGTACAGCACCGACATGTACGACGCAATCATAGTTGGAGCGGGCGTCGCGGGGTTGTCCTTGGCACATTATTTTGCACGGGACGGAAAGAAAGTTTTAGTGTTGGAAGGCTCGTCCAGTGTGGGTGGATGCAACAAAGTGTATCGCGGTCAGGACAATCTTTTTTCAGAGCATGCACCAAGGGTGTGCTTCACATCGTATTTGACGTTTGATGATATTCTGCACGACATGAATACATCTTTGAAGCAAATGTATGGCACTTACAAATTTGATGCAGCATCTACAACTGGTGCCTTCAAGTCTTTGTCGTTTGCCAACATTTCAGCACTGGCGTTTGCCATGCTGCGCATCACCTTTCAACCCAACTACGGTTCTGATATCAGTGTTCGGCAGTTCATGCATGACCATCATTTTAGTGCAGCAGCCAAAGAGACTTTTGAGAGGTTCTGCCTGCTGATTGACGGTGCAGGCAGTGATCGATTGTCCATGGCCGAGCTCCTTTTTATACTTCAAAACAGTATATTGTATAGTGGTCTGCAACCTAAAAACCCTACTGACGTTGGTCTCTTTGCACTCTGGACCACGTTTCTGCATAGCCTCGGAGTGGAGATTGAATGCAATGCCAAATTGGTCAGCCTCATCGGCGGTGATCGTTCAGTCACGCAATTAGTATTTGAGAATGGTCAGGTCATGAATGTGGATGCACACACAAAAGTGATCATTGCCTCTGCCCCCATCAACCTGTGTTCTATCTTAAAAATGTCACCGACAGTTCAAGATGCCTTCGGTGATTTTGACACGCTCAACAAATATGCAATCGCAACCAACTACCTGGATTACGTAACCTTCACATTGCACTGGTTTGATCAGAAAACAGTACTGCCACCTGAATGGGGATTTCCACGTGGTGAATGGGGAGTTGGATTCATCAACATGACTGCGACTACCAAGAGCATCGTACTGTCCTGTGCACTGGTGTATTCGGACAAAAAGTCTGAGTTCACTGGCAAAACTGCAAATGAATGTTTGTCGACCACTGAAATCATGAGCGAGGCATGGAGGCAAATTGGATTTGCTGGTGTTGCACCGCCCGATGCAATGGTTTTCTGTCCTGACTTATACCGCCAGGACGAAAAGTGGAAGACCCGACAGCACGCCTACGTCATTTCTGTTAATCAAGAAAAACACGTCGGGCCAGCATCGAAATTACAAAATCTTTTTTCAGTTGGCACGCACAACGGGCGTCACACCTACTTGTTGACCTCGATGGAATCTGCCATTTCAAATTCGCTAGCATTGGCCCATGATTTTGATGTTGGCACGAAATTTCGTGCACGTACATCACTTACAATTTGGATGATTTTGAGAGTCTCAACAGGGCTCGTAGCAATCTTGATTGCTCATTTGGCACTATGTCGGAGAAAAGTCAAGTCGAGAACTCATAGTATGGCCATCAAGTAGCAATCGGCTAGATCGTCCAGTTTCTTGTTCAGGCCTACTGCAGAGTTGTACACTGCGTGACCATGGTGCACAGCAAGTACGCTGGCCGTCTCGATAGCCAGTTTTTTCAATGCCTTTCCCTTTTGATCAAAATCAAGGTTCTCAAGTCCCATAATTTCTCCAGTGGCCTTCAATGCTTTTAATTTCTTGAACTTCACAGTCGGGTTTTCGAATTCCACAATAATATGTCGTGATTGATAGATTGCGTACACAGCTGTGCTCAAGGCAAAGTTCTTGACTGCCAAGTGACCTTTCTGTTGCTCAATGACCACCCGATTGATGCCTTCCAAGAAGATGAGTGGTTCATTCTCAAACAAGCGGATCAAAGTATCAATCAGTTCGTTCATTGGTTGCTTTGTGGTGCCGATTGCAAATTTGTTGCAATAGGTGACGTTTTGACCCTGAACCCTACACACGGCAAAGTTTTTGATACCAATATCGATGGCCAATTTGACATGGGGTGAATTTACAGCAACCCAGCTCTCATCCATTTTGCTCTGCGCAAATATATTTTAATAAATGTCAACAATCAAAAGAGGTTGAAATGCTAATGTCACAAAAAGCTAGCTTGTCACACCAGCTTCTAGCGTCCAGTGCTATCCTTGTATTTTTTATTTTTAATTTTGTATCGGTGCAAAGTCATAGTGATAAACTCAAATATCATAATCTGGTTCTGCGTGCAGTGTCCATGCTTCGAGATGGTGCCAAAGCATCTTTGAGGAGCAAGAATTCCAATGATGTGACTGATGCATACGCCGAAGCTGCTAAAGCACACATTTACGTCACTGCAGTCAGCAAACTGTTGGGCAGCAAGGAGATATCACAAATATGTAGTGTGAACATAGATGAACTGAATAATTATACCGAAATCAAATTGACTGCTGCACGAACTGCACTTGCGGACAGTGTGAAGGTAAAGACCTGCAAGCTGCAGCCCAGTTTTTTGCGAAATTGAACACGGTAAAAATATCTGCAGTTAACGCTATACAAGAGTCATGCGTCAAGTCAATGTGATGGAATTATTTGCTGCCGGTATCAAAGGCACCATTCCCGGTGCTATACTTGGGTTTGTCTTGGCAGGGGGTGTGGCCGTTGCCAATCATTTACTTTTTGAAAAAGAACTTGTACTCACCTACAAGGTAGATGGCAAAGAACGGCAATTCAATACGGCCACGGAATTGAATAAATTGTACAAGTTCAATGACGACCTGAAAATATTGCAAGCGTTCAAACATTATAACTTAAGAGCATTCAACAGGTGTGTCATCTGCACCGAAAAGGTGTGCAGAATCTATGATCAGTACAAGCGAGCATTAACAAACAAATCGGACACCACTCAATTGATTGCCAGTTTCCAGCTTTCCAGCATGAACACTGATTTGCGATGTAGGCAATTGTTCCAAAGTATTACCGACAAGGGTGAAGCAAAAGAAGCAGAGGATGCAGCCATGAACATGCACCTTAATTTTGAAGAGGTTTTGGGGAAAATGAGGGATGAGTTGACTGCCACATTTAACGTAGCTAGACCTCAGCGTTCAAGATGAATCAATTGATCAAAATAATATCTTCGTCGCCATAATTTACTACCGGCAACACCTCCTCGGTTGGATCCGTCTGTGTAGACGCATCCTGCATTCTCACTTTTTTGATCACTTCCTTTTTTATACTACGCTTTTCAAGTGCAGCAACTCGCAATTCCAACTGCGTGAACTCAGTGTTCATGTATTGCTTGTGTTTTTTGACATTCAATCTGTACATCTGAACCCCTGCCTTCATCATCAACAGAACTGCCAACAATACAGTGCCTTCCCTAACTCCCGAAAAATTAGGATCAGGGCAATTCTGCGTGATGAGTGCCATTTCATTCTATGCAGGCACAATACTTTAAACTGACTTCAATAAACATGTTAACCCCCCGTTACTGTGCATTTTGCATCATGAGCAGCTGTTGCAGTGTGATAGTTTTTGATCCACGTGCTGGTCGTGCAGTATCAAGGTCCACAACCTCTTTTTTAATCACCTCTATCGCCGCTCTGCCCATTGGGACTGCAATGTTTCTTCCAGCTCCCCTGTTCATGATGCCCAACGACTGGAGCTGTTTGTTTTTCACTGAATCCTTTTCTTCTGCTGTCTTCGTTGGCAATTTGCTGCCCTGATAGCTATGTTTGCCTTGCACGCGCACTGCTTCCCGTGCAGCAGAAGGTGCGTCCCTTACTTTGGTCAATGCTGCAGGCACAGAATCAGACGCAGTAGAGTGTGCAGTATGCTGTGAATGCGCGCCGAGGGACATGGCATTTTTGGCATCGAAATCGTGTGTTTGCTGTGTGTACACGTCTGTGGCCATCATTTCACGGCCGCCATAAAACCCTTGTTGTTTGGCAGCCATGCCCTGCTCCTGATCATGCATATTGACTATATCACGCTCAACACGTGCTCTCTCAGGCGTCTCTGCACGATCTGCACCCTGTGTTGTCTTTGTGTTGAGTTGATGGATTGTGGGGTACAGTACAGACTGCATGCCTGACTCGGGTACAAAGGCAAAACCTGGAAGCAATGGAGCCTGCGGTAGCGCAGAAGCAAGATTGTCGCGTCTATTTACCAATGGAGTGGTCACGTCGTTCTTTTGTGCAAAGTCGCCGATGATTGCGCTGCCAACCTTGCTACGATCGACGGTCTGTGATGGTAGTTCTTGTCTGTGATCATCGTTCCGTAGAGCGTAAGGAATGTCGTAGCCCAAGACCTCAGGGGGGTGTTGCAGGTCCGATACCATATTACGCACAGACAATCTGTCGGCAATGTTGTCGGTTGGAGATCTGAATGTGTATTTGATGTTATCGCGGTCCACACCTTGTTCTTTGATTGCTGCGTTTGGCGGGAAATCCTTCAGTTGCAAGGGCTGACCTCGTTTGGAGCTGAAAATGCTATCATTACTAATTGGTTTCTTAATTGCGTTGCCGGATCCGTTTGCAATCGGTAGCTGCAAGCCGTCCCCTGTCAAATAGAAACTTGGAATAATTTTGTTTCCGTCTGGAGCATTTCTCGTGCGATTTTGTCCCTGTGTGGTGTCATACTCTAGACCCTGGCTGCGTGTCGGTATTTTGTCAGTTTGACCGCGCCACGATGCACTAGTCATCAGGTTCCTGCTGCCTGCAGTGGCTTGAGCAACAATGTCCTCCTGATGAAAAACCTTGTACTCTGGCCTGCCAAGGACAGGATTCAGCATTCCAGCAACACGTGCCGCACCATACACTTGAGCACCGTCCACCACGTCACCATTTTTGTTTCTCGACGTGCCTGCGGCTCTGCCGTTGACGATTTCTTGGATATTGCTACCAAAATTTTTCATTTCTTTCGCATGTCTTATGTCTTCAGGTTCGTTGGGTTCAATTATTCGATCGCCGGGCACGGATGTTCTGGGACGAGACACTTCGTCCAACCACGATGCTTTGCGTCTGGTTACGTGGAACTCTTCCTTTTCACGATTGGCAGGAGGGAATGCGTTCAGTATTTTTAGTTGACGTGTCACCTCGGTGAATGGCTCTTTTTTTGTCATGCGAATCAAACGTTCCTGTGTTTCCAGTTTTTGCTGCTGCACCGAGGATCGCATGACGGACATGTAGTTATTGTAGTCAGCATCAAGCTGGTTTTTTGGGTTTACTACCGTTTGCGTTGCGTACTGATCGACTGCGTAATAGGGTGAACTCATTTGTTTAATTACACTAGAGTTTTATTTTGTTTTAAAATAATTGCGGTTATGGTCACCAAACGAAGTCAGTATCGGGCTGTCTGACCAATGATGTTGTAGATTGCTTGCTTGCTCCTGCAGTCTGTGCACATACCATCACCTCGAATCATGCCTTCAATTTTGTGAATGGCGCAATGTGTTGGTTTGCCTCCCGCCATCCCGAAGTGAGGTATTGTGTTGCACTCAGCACACGTGGGGCGCGCTTGTTTGATACACCCTTTGCAGCTTGCTTTTCGTCTAAATCTTCCTGTTAATTGCTTGTCATATCGGTCCAGTGCCTTGCTCAAACCACATTGAGTGCACACTTTCTCGATAACCGAGACAGGCGCAAATGCTGTCCAATCAGCAGGGAAGAGATCGTGGATCTTCTCAGCATGCAGCTGCTCCTCTGCTGATGCATAGGATCGCTCACTGGCTTTGACCATGTTTGATGTGGTTGTGATTGAAAATCACTGGCTCTAAAAAACAGTATAAAAAGTAGTAAAATAAAAGAAGGATAAAAAGTAGTAAAAAAGAAGGATAAAAGTAGTAAAAGGAAGTATACATGTCATCCCGATTTCAATTGTTCAAGATCATCTTTATTTTCTTCAATGTCACCAATGTTCTCTTGCTGTACTATTTGAAGCACTTGACATGGGCGCCAAACATACAATATATGGACCAATAATTTTCACTGGGGTCTTTGTCTTCCTTGTGCCTTCCCTATTCCAGTTCATCATTCATTCACTTGAAATATAAACTGAAGCTGTAGGAGAAATTAGGGAAGCCTCATTGAAAATTGTCCGGAACAAAGGAGCGGTATGTACAAGGTAGCAAGCAGTTATTTTCACTGGGGTCTTGGTGTTCCTTGTGCTCTCCCTGTTCCAGTTCATCATTCATTCACTTGAAATATAAACTAAAACTGTAGCAGAATTCAGGGAAGCTCCATTGAAAATCGTCCGGAACAAAGGAGCGGTATGTACATTATACGGGCCAGTAATTTACACTGGGGTCTTGGTATTATCTGAGCCTTGCCTATCCCAGTTCATCATTCATTCGCTTGAAATATAAACTAAAACTGTAGCAGGATTCAGGGAAGCCTCATTGAAAATCGTCCGGAACAAAGGAGCGGTATGTACATTATACGGGCCAGTAATTTACACTGGGGTCTTGGTGTTATCTGAGCTTTGCCTATTCCAGTTCATCATTCATTCGCTTGAAATATAAACTGAAGCTGTAGATGAAATCAGGGGAGCCTCATTTAAAATCGTCCGGAACAAAGGAGCGGTATGTACATTATATGGGCCAGTAATCTTCACTGGGGTCTTTGTGTTCCTTGTGCTTTCCCTATTCCAGTTCATCATTCATTCACTTGAAATATAAACTAAACCTGTAGAAGAAATTAGGGGAGCCTCATTGAAAATCGTCCGGAACAAAGGAGCGGTATGTACAAGGTAGTAAGCAGTCATTTTCACTGGGGTCTTTGTCTTCCTTGTGCCTTTCCTATTCCAGTTCATCATTCATTCACTTGAAATATAAACTAAACCTGTAGCAGAATTTAGGGGAGCCTCATTGAGAATCGTCCGGAACAAAGGAGCGTGGATCTTAATTGAAGCTATTGCCAAACAAAACAATATTTTATAGATCACAATTTTTTATTAAAGTTTTTGAAATTTGAAGTGACAGTTCCTACACGCTTGCGACACACCCCAGTGAAGATTACTGGCCCGTATAATATACATACCGCTCCTTTATTCCAGACGATTCTCAAAGAGGCTTTCCTCATTTCTGCTACAGGGTTTAGTTTATATTTCAAGTGAATGAATGATAAACTGGAATAGGGAAAGCACAAGGAACACAAAGACCCCAGTGAAGATTACTGGCCCATATAATGTACATACCGCTCCTTTGTTCCGGACGATTCTCAACCAGGCTCCCCTAAATTGTGCTACAGGGTTTAGTTTATATTTCAAGTGTATTAATGATGAACTGGAAAAGGAAGGCACAAGGAACACAAAGACCCAAGTGAAAAAAACTGCTCACTACCTTGTACATACCGCTCCTCAAACTTGTAGCATGCATTAACTTTATATTGGATGAGAAAGAAAAAAAGTCGTGGAATGGAGGGGGTGAGGAGGAAATACCACCATATTACCTCCTTTCCCATACATTATTTTCTCTGATGAAAAATAAACTAATTGAGTAGCACAGATTTGAAGAGCTTTGTTGAGAATTGCCTGTTATAGAGGCGCGGTTTGTGCAAGATAGTAACCAGTTATTTTCACTAGAGGAATTG
>Ga0326733_1000031_pt1 | contig 75066 bp, 72 predicted proteins | sample 14_GP2_308_FD_207946 | JGI IMG/M metagenome (GOLD analysis project Ga0326733, IMG submission 207946) | Glacier ice microbial communities from Ngari, Tibet, China - 14_GP2_30.8 | ecosystem: Environmental > Aquatic > Freshwater > Ice > Glacier | place: China: Ngari, Tibet | collected 2018-07-17
AACCAATTGCCATGTCGTGCCAACGATGATGACATCAGCGATTTGCTGCCGTTTAATTACGCCGCCACGCTCAGGGTCTAGCAGCAAACATCGTTCGGCGGCAAGGTGCAGGGAATTGAGCGCTTACCTTCAATGGGTAACTTCCACCGCAGCTGATCGCCTTGACTGCCTCGTCCTTGCTGATATCGTCTTCGGTAATGTTCAAACCGGCCCATACCAATTTTGCCCAAATGCTGTCTTCGACGACACGCGGATCGGGACCGATTTGATTACGAAGCGCGCGAGGCGTCGCCAGCACGCGCCGCGGGTCGAACACGCGTGGCAACCACTCCCAGTCAAACATGTCGTGAAAGAACGCCCGTGCGCTGCGAAACAGAGTAAGCGCGAATTTCACCGCACCTAGCGCTGCCGCGTGAAGGAGTCGAGACAATGGACGGGAGCAATGACACACCTATCGTGCACTCCGATCGCGGCGGGCACTACCGCTGGCCCGGTTAGCTGGCCCGGGTCGCAAATGCGAGTCTGGTTCGGTCAATGTCTCGCAAAGCATGCTCGCCAGACAATGCGGCCTGTGAAGGGTTCTTCGGAAGGCTGAAGACGGAGATGTTCTATCCGAACGACTGGCGTTCTACAACCATTGAGCAATTCATTGACGCATTAGACGGTTACATCCGGGGGTACAACGAGAAGCCGATTAAACTCTCCCTTGGCTATCTCAGTCCGATCGAGTACCGAGAGAGCCTTGGCTTAACGACGTAAATCAGTCCAAGAAAACGTCCGCATCCCCCTTCAGGACAAAACGACTTTGCCTTGTTAGATCGTATTGGTGGCGAATGTGCTGGAGCCGTTACGTTTCTGGAACCCGGGCAGGTTTTACCTGTACCTCGCTCTGACATCCAAAATGGCAATGAAAATCAGCGGCAAATACAAATTTAGTGAGGTTCAGGCACGACACTGGGAGCAGTTTGCAGAAGACGTACGCGTTGCGAAAGCGCAAGCTAAAAGGCGCATTCTGGAATTAGCATCATCATTGCCACCTGTAGCTCGCAAGCTTCAGTCCGACACTAGATATAGTTTTTCCGGTCACGCGTTGGTTGAGCAAATTATTACCTTGATTGAACAGCGCTGTGCCTTAACGCGTAATCGGCTGAACGGCTAGCGAAACTAAAACATTAAAAAATTCATTGCTCCCAGACCATCAAACCTCAATTTCAAAATGGCGTTACCCTATATGGTATCGCCATGTCATACCGGATTTGAAATGTCGCCTCATGAGCTAGAACAAAAAGTGGACGTTTTATTGAATGCTTGCAGTGCGGCAGGTGTTGGTACCTGGGAATGGGATTTTGCTTCCAACCGGGTGCGGTGGAACCGCACCATGGCAGAGTTGCTGGGAGCCGATGTAGAAAAACTGGAATTGACCAGCGCGGAATCAATGGCTGGCGTGGTGCCGGAAGATCTGCCGGCGTTGCACGAGCGTATTGGCGCGGCAATTCGAGATCATATCGACTACTCGATGCAGTTTCGAATTGTTTGCAAGGACGGCTCAACCCGCTTTTTATGTTCTCATGGCAAGGCACTTTATGATGCTAACGGAAAAGCAAATGCCTTTGTCGGTGTGACATTTAAAAATGCCAATTTGGCTTTGGCGGAAGAGCAAGCGCAGCTAACCATTGCCCAACAAACCCAGGAGTCGGCAGAGCGTGCTGATCGTATGACGGACGAGTTTCTTGCAACGCTCTCGCATGAATTACGTACGCCACTCAATGCAGTGCTCGGGTGGGCCCAGATTCTGCGATTAAAAACAAAAGACGGCACTGATGACATCAAGCGCGGCCTGGAAGCAATCGAGCGCAATGCCCGGCTTCAAACGCAGCTAATCGACGACATGCTGGATATGAGCCGCATCATTACCGGCAAGGTCAGGCTCGAGACACAAATATTGGAACCCCTGGAAGCAGTTGAAGCCGCTATTGAAACGATACAACCGGTGGCCGGTACGAAAGGTGTACAGCTTGAACGATTGCTCGCTGCAACGGGCCCGATCTCGGCAGACCCCAGCAGGCTGCAGCAAATTGTTTGGAATCTTTTATCGAATGCAGTGAAGTTTACGCCAGCGGGTGGCACCGTCAGTGTGATGCTGGCAACAGTAGCAACCGATGTGGTAATTGAGGTAACCGATACCGGCGTTGGTATGACGGCCGAGTTTCTCGCGCATGTATTCGAGCGTCTACGTCAGGAAACTGGTTCCGGTAGCCGTACGCACAACGGCCTCGGCCTTGGGCTGGCAATCGTCAAGCAACTTGTTGACTTGCATGGCGGCACTATACGGGCCAGCTCACCCGGTTCGGGGCTTGGCACAACCATGACGGTAACACTGCCCCTTATTAAAAACAGCTAGCGTAGGCAACCTGCCACCAGATTGCGGATTAATTGCCGGTAGGCGTCGCGCTGTTCGGGCGCCTGCATTAGCCATATAGCAATTAAGTCTTCTTGCGGATCGATCCAGAAATAGGTACCAGCAAGCCCACTCCAATTAAAGTCGCCAACCGAGCCTGGCGTGAAAGCACCACCTTCATTTAACCGTACAGAAAACCCCAGGCCAAATCCATAACCTGGCCCCGGCAAGTAGGCCGGGCCATTCATGGCACCGGGTAATACGGCAAGATGGTCGGCAGTCATGAAGGTTATTGTCTTGCGGGCCAACAACCGCACGTCATCGAGCACCCCACCATTGGCCACCATGCGCGCAAATCGCATGTAATCAGGCGCAGTGGAAACCAGGCCACCGCCGCCTGATAAAAGGCGCGGCCTGGTGCGGATGTCATGCAGTTGCACTTCGATGGCCTGGTCGGGCTCCACTGCAAATGCTTCGGCAATCCGGTGATGTTTGTCAGGTTCGACCCAGAAGCCGGTATCGACCATTCCTAGTGGCATGAAAATCTGCTCATGCAAAACAACATCAAGTGTTTTACCGTGCAGTCTTTCAAGGAGTGCACCCAAAACATCGGTTGCCCGGCTATATTCCCAGCAAGTGCCGGGTTGCATTGTTAATGGCAGGGCGGCAAGCTTTTTTATCACTTCATCATTGCTCAATAATATTTCCTCCACGCCCGACGCGTTGTAGGCTGCCTTCACAAGCGTAGGCACACCGAATTTGCCGTATGTAAGCCCTGCTGTATGGCGCAGCAGATCCTGGATGGTCATTGGCTTCTTGCAGGGCTCAAGGTGCAGTTGCGCACGGCCATCAGGGCCTGGCGCTTCAACACCAACCTGCACACCTTCAAACTCTGGCAAAAACTTTGCGACCGGGTCGCTGATCAATAAACGTCCTTCTTCGGCAAGCATCATGATTGCTACTGAAATAATCGGCTTGGTCATCGAATAAATGCGAAAAATCGAATCGATTGCCATGGGGGCATCTGCCATTGGCGATTGCCGACCGAATGCAGCCTCGATTTGCTGGCCATGGCGATGCAGCACGAGAATTGCGCCGGGGATATGGCCAGAAGCTACCCGTGCTTGGATTATTTGATCCAGGCGCGTCAAGCCGATCGGATCAAAGCCGGTGGTTTCGTTAGATGAGGAACAAAAATTCATGGCGTCGACTTCCTTCAAGGCTTTTTCTTTACCAACTGTTTTTCAAATGCGATGTCGCTCTTGGTCATGCGCCGTGGTATTTGCGGGCCATATGCATTGACGTAGGCGACAAACTCATCCAGAGGTAACGGCTGTCCGATTTTTTGCACCAAGCTCGGTTGGCTGGCATCGATCAACTGAAACTGGCCGTCTGCACTGAGAATGAATGAGTAATCGGCATGGCCAGACCGACTTTTTAAACGCTCGATAGCGGCAGTGGCGCGGGTGGATCGCATGGGTTTCCAGTTCCTTGACGGATGATTAGCGGGTAGATAATGGCAGTAACCAATAGCAGCAACCAGGGTTAAGGCAACGACTGACCGTCAATGGTTCAGCAATCGTATTGGGTCTAAGCCAAATCTTCTTGCGCAAGCAGCCGCAGCACATGCGCCGCCGCAACCAAACCGAAGGCCGCGGTAACAACCACTGCCGAACCAAATCCTGCGCAATTGAGGCCCGTAATACCAGATGATAAATCTGCCTGTTCGTCCATTACATCGGCAGGAAACCGCAGTGGCTCAGTGGAAAACACGGCATCGATGCCAAATTTATTCTTCGTACCGCGCGGAAAACCGTGCTCGGCTCTTAATTGCTTACGCACCTTGGCAAGCAAAGGCTCTTGCTCGGTGCGGCACAAGTCGCGCACTTCGATGCAGGTCGGATCAATCTGGCCGCCTGCCCCACCGATCGTCACCAACCGCAGGTTATGGAAACGACAGTAGGCAATCAATGCGGTCTTGGCACGTACATTGTCGATGGCGTCAATAATAAAATCAAAGGACTGGTTGCCAATTAATTGCTCAAGGTTGTCAGGCGTCAGGAAATCTTCAATTTGCGTTACTCGGCATTCGGGATTAATTTGCGCCACGCGTTGCGCCAACGCCGTGACCTTTGCCATGCCCAATGTATCGGTCAAAGCATGAATTTGCCGATTGATATTTGATTCGGCGAGATGATCGAGATCGATCATGGTGAGGTGCCCGATTGCGCTACGCGCCAACGCCTCAACCACCCACGAGCCCACTCCACCCACGCCAATCACGCAAACGTGCGCGCCCTGAAAACGCGCGAGGCCAATAGCGCCGTACAAACGGGCAATACCGCCGAAACGACGTGCTGCATCAATGTCATTGACTGAATTCATGACCCATTTTACCGGACACCAATATTGCCTGGTACTGCGTGCAGTGTTAGCCTATGGCTTCCTATGGAGTACTACATGTCGATCTCTACATTACGCAAGGAATATAGCCAGGCAAGCTTGATGAAAGCCGACACCCTGCCAGACCCGATCGCACAATTTAGCAAATGGCTGGACGAAGCCATTGCCGCGCAGATGCCGGAGCCCACCGCAATGAGCTTGGCAACGGTGAACGCTAACGGCAAACCCTCGTCGCGCATTGTGTTGTTAAAGCAGTTTGATGGCGCAGGCTTTGTCTGGTACACCAACTATGCTAGCCGCAAAGGGCATGAGCTTGACGATAACGCTCACGCAGCATTGTTGTTTCATTGGGTCGAATTAGAACGGCAGGTGCGCATCGAAGGCAAAGTTTTGCAAATATCGGCAGTCGAGAGCGACGCGTATTTTAATAGCCGGCCGCTGGGGAGCAGACTGGGTGCGATCGCTTCAGCGCAAAGCGAACCTATTGCCGACCGCACAGCCTTAGAGCAGCGATTTACCGCCGCCGAAGCAGAGTATGGGCTGCAGCCAAGCCGGCCACCGCATTGGGGCGGATACCGGCTCGAACCGGATTACCTGGAATTCTGGCAAGGACGGCGCTCGCGCCTGCACGACCGGATTGCTTATCGCCTCGAATCTGCAACAACCTGGACGCGCCAGCGGCTGCAACCTTGACCGGCGCAATAGAGCAGATAGCCTATTTGATCGCATCGCATTCTTCGGCGGGGCTTGACAACCTGATAGGCTCGATTGCCGCAACCCTAACGACCCTGGCATTCGTTCCGCAAGCCCGGCTGACATGGAAATCGCGGCGGGCCGAAGGCGTCTCGCTTGCCATGTACAGCATCTTTACAATTGGGATTGCGCTGTGGCTGGTATATGGCCTCATGCTTGGCGCATGGCCCGTGATCATCGCTAATTTTATTACGCTGGTGCTGGCGGTATTCATTTTGGGGATGAAGTTGCGCTTTGGCTGATTGCTTAACTTTGACGCGGCTTGCTTTAACGCTTTAATACTTCACTTCCTGTGTGGGCGGCACGCATCAGGCGGTCGGCGACTGCGCCCCAGCTGTCATCATCGGGCAATGCCTCCACAACGATTACATCAGCGTCAATGCTGTCTAGCTGACGTAAAGCCGCATAGAAGTTATGGGCATAGCCTGCCGGTTCCACGGGCATTTGGACGCTTGCCACCGTCTCACATCCTTGGAAATTAATTGCTGCCAAAGTTGTGTAATGCATGAGTGCTACACGGACAACGCCAGACGATAGCAGCTCACCTATCCGCGACATTTCCAAAGCAGGCATTACAACAACCGGCGTGCTCGGTGCGTAGTGTGATGCAAGTGACCCGGATACCCTTGGCGCTTGTACATCGGGAGGACGTGGCATCACGCCCAGCAAATCGGCTATCTGCATGACGCTGATACTGCCGGGGCGCAGCAATACCGGATGGCTGCGCGTTAAGTCAATGATTGTTGATTCGATACCGATGGTACTCTGGCCACCCTCAAGTACGCATGCCACCGACGGGTTCTCGTAAAATTCCTCATGAACGTGGCTGGCAGTAGTTGGGCTAATGCGGCCAAAACGGTTTGCCGAGGGCGCTGCGATACCACCCTTACCTGCTTTAAACTCACGCAGCAACGCCTGCGCCACCGGATGCGCAGGACAACGCAAACCAATCGAGTTTTGTCCGCCTGCTACGACATCGGGAATATGGGGGGCGCGCGGCAGGATAAGCGTGAGTGGGCCAGGCCAGAAAGCAGAGATCAGCTTTCGTGCTGATGCATTGACGTCACTACTCCAATACTCAGGGTCTGCGTCGGCGGCAAGGTGGACAATCAGTGGATGATCGGCAGGCCTTCCCTTTGCTTTAAATACAGACATGACCGCGTCTGGGTTCTCAGCATCGGCACCAAGGCCATAGACTGTTTCGGTCGGAAAAGCGACTAATCTGCCGGCCTCCAGGATACGCGCTGCTGCCTCAATGTCGGCCCCGCATTGGCTCGAAGCCTCCCTCACGGCTCAATGTGAAGAATTGCACACGCAGCGCGCATGCTCGCTGTCGCCGCTGCCAGGGTTGGCGCGACGAATGTCACATGACCCATCTTGCGGCCAGGCCGGGCTTCTTCCTTGCCATACAAATGCAGGCATGCACCGGGTAGAGCGAGAATTTTTTCCCATGCAGGCTCGCGCGGATTGCCTGCATCATCAACCCCGGTGACAAACCAAAGATCTCCGAGGAGATTAAGCATGACCGCCGGAGAATGTTGGCGCACATCGCCAAGAGGTAGACGCGCCATCGCACGCACTTGCTGCGCAAACTGGCTAGTGACGCAGGCATCGATTGTGTAATGCCCGCTGTTGTGCGGACGTGGCGCCATCTCATTAACTACCAGGGCGCCATCAGTCAACACAAAAAATTCGATGCACAGTACACCCACGTAATCAAGCTTGTGCACATAAACAAGGGCTGCCGCCTGTGCCTGGGCTACTGCATCCTGCGGCGCATTCAGCGCTGGCACCGTAGTGGTGTGCAAGATACCGTTGCGGTGCACGTTTTCTGCAATGGGATAAACCAGCGCTTCGCCACCGGCGCCCCGTGCAACCAAGACCGACACTTCGCAAGCCAGAGGCAGCAGTTTTTCAAGTACACAGTCGGCGCCCTCCATGCGCTCAAATGCGCGGCGAAGGTCATCGTGATTGTCTACGCGGATTTGCCCTTTACCGTCGTAACCAAGCCGCACCGTTTTTAGCAACCCTGGTAACAAGCCCTCAGGCACGCCCGCAAGATCCTGGCGCTCACTAATGAAATAATGCGGCGCAGGCATGACACCGGCGACCGTAGCGCACTCTGTAAAAAAATGTTTTTCCGCCTTCCGATCCTGGGCAATCGCGATACAAGCCGATGAAGGCGTGACAAATGCTGCGCCCGCCAGATGTTTCATCGAAGTCGCCGGCACATTCTCGAATTCGGTTGTGATGGCAGCGCATTGTTGCGCCATGTCGTTCAGTGCAGCCAAGTCTTCGTAATCAGCACACAGGAAGTGGTCGGCTGCGTGGCTCGCCGGGCAGTCTGCGGCCGGCTCCAACACCGCCACCTTGAAGCCCATTGCTTGCGCCGCATGGGCAAACATGCGCCCTAGCTGCCCGCCACCCATCACACCAAGCCAAGTTGCGGGCGAGGTGCGCGGCGCGAATGCACCAGACTCAATCATAAGATCGACGGCAAAACCATTGCCGTAGCCGTCTCTGTTAATTCTTGCCGGTACTGCTCCAGGCACTGAGCCAGCGCAGCATCTGTCGTCGCCAACATCGCGACTGCAGTCAATGCTGCATTGGCTGCGCCAGCCTCACCAATAGCAAAAGTTGCTACCGGTATGCCCTTGGGCATCTGCACGATCGACAGCAGCGAATCCTCACCGCGCAAATATTTTGACGGGACTGGCACGCCGAGCACTGGTACGATGGTTTTTGCTGCAAGCATGCCGGGCAGATGCGCCGCTCCCCCTGCACCTGCAATGATCGCCTTCAGGCCTCGTGCCCGTGCATTTTGTGCATACGCGAACATGGCGTCGGGCATGCGGTGCGCCGACACGACTTGTGCTTCATAACAGATGTCGAATCGCTTCAAAATCGCAACTGCATGCTGCATCACGTCCCAATCGGATGAGGAACCCATGACGACACCAACGACCACCTCGCCTTTATTTTGTTCTGCGCTCATATCGGTGTTCCAGTATCAGTGTTCCAATGTCGCGCCAGTCAGACGCGTTAATGCTTCGCGGTATTTTGCGCCAGTCTTGGTAATTACCTCTTCGGGCAGGGTAGGCGCCGGGGCCATCTTATTCCAGTCAACAAGCGTTTCCAGGTAATCACGCACGAATTGTTTATCGAACGATGGCGGGGAGCTGCCTGGCACGTAAGAATCTACCGGCCAAAAGCGGGAAGAATCCGCAGTCAAAACTTCATCCATCAGATGCAACGCACCATTTTGGTCCAGCCCAAATTCGAATTTTGTGTCGGCGATGATGATGCCACGGGTGGCTGCAAAATCGGCGGCAGTTTTATAAAGCGTCATGCTGATGATGCGAATGCGGTGAGCGAGATCGGTGCCGATACGCACCTCCATTTCAGCCATCGAAATGTTTTCATCGTGCTCACCCAATTCTGCTTTTGCTGCTGGGGTAAAAATAGGCGTGTCGAGCTTGTCGGCCTGTTTCAGGCCAGCGGGTAGCAAGACACCACACACGGCGCCGGTTGCCTGATAGTCCTTCCAGCCCGAGCCGATGAGGTAGCCGCGCACGACCGCCTCAACCATGATCGGCTGAAGCCGCTTGGCTACCACCGCCCTGCCTTCAACCTGGGCTACTTCGGATGCTGCCACCACACTAGTTGGTGAAATGCCGGTCAGGTGGTTTGGCACAATATCTTTAAGATATTCAAACCAGAAATCTGACATCTGGTTTAACACACGGCCTTTGCCGGGAATAGCTTCGTTCATCACCACATCAAAAGCCGAAAGGCGATCCGAAGTGACGATCAAGATTTTGTCTTCGCCAACGGCGTAATTGTCGCGCACCTTGCCGCGACCGAGCAACGGCAAGGACTTGATGGTGGAATGATAAAGACTGTTCATAAACCTTAAGTCCTTGCAGACTACTTTTTATTGCACAATTTGTGACAACTTGCCCGATTTGTATAGTTCGGCAATCTTTTCCAATGGCAATGGCTTGATCTTGCCGGCCTGGCCTTCGCAGCCAAATGCAATAAAGCGCGCTTTGCAGACAGCTTTGGCAGCTTCGCGTGCTGGCTTCAAGTAATCACGCGGATCGAACTTGCCCGGATTTTCAGAAAAATAACGACGGATGGCACCTGTCATCGCCAGGCGGATATCGGTATCGATATTAATTTTGCGCACGCCATGCTTGATGCCTTCCTGAATTTCCTCGACCGGCACGCCGTACGTTTCTTTCATATCGCCACCAAATTCACGAATTTCAGCCAGCAGCTCCTGGGGAACGGAAGACGAACCGTGCATCACCAGATGGGTGTTGGGAATACGGGCGTGAATTTCCTTGATACGCTCGATGGCGAGAATATCGCCCGTAGGCTTGCGGGAAAATTTATACGCGCCATGGGAAGTGCCGATCGCAATTGCCAATGCGTCACACTGGGTACGATGGACAAAATCGGCGGCCTGGTCCACGTCGGTAAGTAACTGTTCGCGCGTCATTTTGCCGTCTGCGCCATGCCCATCTTCCTTGTCGCCCATCATGGTCTCAAGCGAGCCCAAAACGCCTAGCTCTGCTTCAACCGTTACGCCAATGGCATGAGAAAACTCCACCACACGACGCGATACCTCGACATTATATTCATAGCTGGCGACCGTCTTGCCGTCTTCCATTAACGAACCGTCCATCATGACTGAGCTGAATCCCGAGCGGATAGCCGTCATACACACTGACGGCGACTGGCCATGATCCTGGTGCATCACAACAGGCACATGCGGATAGGCTTCGATCGCTGCAGAAATTAGATGGCGCAAAAACGATTCGCCTGCATATTTGCGAGCACCCGCTGAGGCTTGCATAATGACCGGGGAACCGGTTTCGTGGGCCGCTTCCATGATGGCTTGCACCTGTTCCAGATTATTAACATTGAATGCAGGCAGGCCATAGCTGTTTTCGGCAGCATGGTCAAGTAGTTGGCGCAAAGAGACGAGTGGCATGGTGTTTCCTAAGTTGTTGAAATTCGAATTCTGTGGGCGTATTGGATGGCCGGTAGTCGGTCAATACTCGCCGATGGTCATGATCTTGAGCGCATTCGTGCCGCCGGTCTGACCCATCGGTTCGCCCCATGTCACAACAATGCGGTCACCTTTTTGTACGACGCCTTTAGCAAGCAACAAGTCTTGCGCAGCCTTGAGTACTTCTTCCCGGTCGGTCGACTGGCCCAGCTCGAACGGCTTGACATTGCGGTACAGCGCTGCCTTGCGCTCGGTTGCTTTAAAGGGCGTCAACGCATAAATCGGGATGTCGATATTATGGCGGCTCATCCAAAGCGCCGTCGAGCCGGATTCGGTCAATGCGGCAATCGCTTTCACGCGCAAATGGTAAGCAGTAAACAACGCACCATAGGCAATGGATTCATCGATACGGGTGAATGTGACATTTAGGAAATCGGCATCGAGCTTATAGCTCTCGTATTTCTCGGCTTCCACGCAAACGGAGGCCATTGTTTCAACCGTTTCTACCGGATACTTGCCGGTCGCAGTTTCGGCCGAAGTCATGACGGCGTCGGTACCATCCAGCACTGCATTAGCAACGTCGGAGACTTCGGCGCGGGTTGGTACCGCGTTGAAGATCATCGATTCCATCATCTGCGTGGCAGTGATGGCTAACTTGTTCGAAGCCCTGGCCATCTTAATCATGCGTTTTTGCAACGCTGGCACTGCTGCGTTGCCGACTTCAACCGCCAAATCTCCACGGGCGACCATGATGCCATCCGAAGCATCAAGAATTTCCTGCAGCGCAGGAATAGCCTCGGCACGTTCAATCTTGGCAATCATCAATGGTTTATGCATGAACGGTTCACCAGCAATATTTGCCAGCTGGCGGGCCATGACCATATCGGTTGCCGACTTGGGAAAGGACACCGCAAGATAATCAGCCTGGAAGCTCATGGCTGTTTTGACGTCTTCCATATCCTTGGCACTGAGCGCAGGCGCTGAAAGCCCACCACCCTGGCGATTGATGCCCTTGTTATTAGACAACTCGCCGCCTACCTTCACGGTCGTATGGATGGCATTACCAATGACCCTGCTTACTACAAGCACGATCAAGCCGTCGTTGAGCAGCAAAACATCGCCGGCCTTCAGGTCACGCGGCAATTGCTTGTAATCTAATCCAACGCGTTCTTGATCACCAAGTTGGCAATCCGAATCAAGAATAAACGGCGCACCCTTTTCAAGTTGAATTTTGCCTTGCTCAAACTTTCCCACACGAATTTTGGGACCTTGCAGATCGGCCATGATCGCCACTTCACGTCCGCATTGCTGCGCAGCTTCACGAATCAAGGCCGCACGAGCAACGTGATCTTGTGCACTGCCATGAGAAAAATTCAGGCGCACAATATCCACACCGGCGAGGATCATGCGGGTCAGGGTTTCCATGTCGCTGGAAGCCGGCCCAATCGTTGCGACAATTTTTGTAGCGCGATGCATGGCAACTTTCAAAAAGCTGTGCGAGGTGCAAGGTTGCACCGGTGGCACGGTAGGTTGTGGGTAGCGCGAGGGGCGCCGAACTACGCTCAGGCGACAGCGCGCTCTTGGAGTATCGCGACGGCGGGCAATGTCTTGCCCTCCAGAAATTCCAGGAAAGCCCCACCACCCGTCGAGATATAGCCAATTTTCTTGGTAATGTCGTACTTTGCAATAGCGGCTAGTGTATCGCCGCCGCCTGCTATAGAAAACGCCGGTGAAGCGGCAATCGCATGCGCCAGTGTTTTTGTGCCTTCGGCAAATTGATCGAATTCGAAAACCCCGACCGGACCATTCCACACTACCGTGCCGGCCACGGCAATCTGTTGCGCTAACAGTGCGGCAGTTTGCGGGCCGATATCAAGAATCATGTCATCGTCTTCTACGTCGGCAACCAGTTTGATGGTGGCCTCTGCCGTAGGTGAAAATTCTTTGGCGCACACTACATCCGTAGGAATCGGCACCGTTGCGCCGCGCTTGGTCATCATATCCATAATGGCTCGAGCATCTGCTACCAGATCGGCTTCAGCAAGCGATTTCCCAATTTTCAAGCCCGCTGCAAGCATGAAGGTGTTGGCAATGCCACCACCCACAATTAAATTATCAACCTTGTCGGCAAGCGTCTTAAGAATCGTAAGTTTAGTCGATACCTTGGAGCCAGCAACGATTGCCACCAGCGGTGGCGCAGGATCCAGCACTGCCTTGCCAAGTGCATCAAGTTCTGCTGCCAACAATGGGCCGGCGCATACAATGGGTGCAAATTTTGCGATGCCGTGAGTTGTTGCTTCAGCACGATGCGCAGTACCAAAAGCATCGTTGACATACACGTCGCACAGAGCCGCCATTTTTTTGGCCAGCTCGTCACTATTTTTCTTTTCTCCAACATTAACCCGGCAATTTTCCAGTAATACGACTTGTCCGGGCAACACATCCACGCCATCAACCCAGTTTTGCTTCAAGTGCACCGACATTGCCAGCAATTCAGACATCCGCACGGCAATCGGCGCCAAGGAATCAGCAGGCTTAAATGCTCCCTCGGTTGGACGTCCCAGATGCGAAGTGACCATGACTGCGGCACCGGCAGCCAAGGCTTGGCGTATGGCAGGAATGGAAGCGCGAATACGCGTGTCTTCGGTGATATTGCCCTCGTCATCCTGCGGAACGTTCAGGTCGGCGCGGATAAATACCCGCTTGCCTTGAAGCGCGTCATTGGCAATGAGATCACTCAGTCGATTGAATTGCATGGTTGTTTTAGGGAAATAAGGTTGAAAAAAAGCTATTTTACCGCAGTCGATACATGTCAGAACAGCATTACTTCAAGCAGACCTATGCAATTATGTTCACAAACTCCCGGGCAATACACCCACCACGAAATGAGTTAGTGAGGATCAAAATGCAATTGCTTGCGTTTGGACAAATTTGAGATCTCTGCTTGATATCGTAATAATCTATTAACTGATTATCTGCCGTAATCCGTTAAAATCGGCTGTTTTCAAAGAATCTACTGGAGAAGCTTGATGTCGATGTCCGACCGTGACGGAAAAATTTGGAAAGATGGCGCGTTAGTTGAGTGGCGCGATGCTACCGTGCACGTGCTTACTCACACGCTGCACTACGGCATGGGCGTTTTTGAAGGTGTTCGGGCCTACAAGACACCTCAGGGCACAGCAATTTTCCGGTTGCAGGAACACACACAGCGGTTGTTCAATTCAGCCAAAATTTTCCAGATGAAAATTCCGTTTGATATGCAAACCATTATGGAAGCGCAAAAACAAGTGGTCCGGGAAAACCAGCTTGAGTCTTGCTACCTGCGCCCACTGGTCTGGATCGGCTCTGAAAAAATGGGTATTTCCGCCAAAGGCAACACAATACATGTGGCAATTGCCGCTTGGCCGTGGGGTGCTTATCTCGGCGAGGATGGGCTGGCAAAAGGTATTCGCGTCAAGACTTCTTCCTTTACGCGGCATCACGTCAACATCTCGCTCGTGCGCGCCAAGGCCTGCGGCTACTACATCAATTCCATTCTTGCCAACCAGGAAGCCTTGACCGATGGATACGACGAGGCGCTGTTGCTTGACACCGAAGGCTATGTCTCGGAAGGCTCTGGCGAAAATGTATTTATTGTTCGCAACGGCAAGATTTATACACCGGACCTCGCTTCCTGCCTCGATGGCATTACCCGCGATGCGGCATTGACGATGGCGCGCGACATGGGTATCGAAATCATTGAAAAGCGCATCACCCGCGATGAGATGTATTGCGCAGACGAAGCATTTTTTACAGGCACTGCAGCTGAAGTGACACCGATTCGCGAACTCGACAACCGTACGATCGGCAGCGGCTCGCGTGGACCGATTACAGAAAAGATTCAATCAATGTTTTTTGATGTCGTCAACGGTCGGGCGCCACAATATCAGCACTGGCTGACGCTGGTTTAATATTTTTTGAAAGCAAGTAATGACAGATCCACAAAAGGATGCAGATATCGTGTTGCTAGAGGCCAAGGACTTGCCGCTGCATTGTCCCAATCCGGCAATGCCGATGTGGTCATCGCATCCCCGCTTATTCCTGGATTTAACAGCAGACGGGCAAGCAAAATGCCCGTATTGCGGTACGCGATATCGCTTGAAGCCTGGGGTTGTATCAAAAGCACATTGAATTTAAACAGCATTTTCACGTGGGAACGATAACCAACCAATTGCCCGTGCCGGCATGGGCTACCCAGCTCTGCAGTCTGGTGATCTTCCTGCTGCCGGCCCTGGTACTTACAACCAACCTTAGTGTTGGCTTGATTGAAGTGGTGTTACTGGTAGGTGCAATTGCTTGTGCCGGTCTGCTTTGGCGTCAGCGCAGGGAGCAACATGCGTTGCTCTCCACCTCCCGATTAATTACCCTGGCTTTCGCAGTCAACCTACTCGCGGCTTTCGGGTCACTGTTTGCAACCGGCTTTGAAGAACGTTTCCTGGAAAACGCGGCCAAGATGCTACTGGTAACGTTGGCGACCGGCCTGATTGTGCTGCTGCGGCCCTCACCCCGCTCTTTCTGGTTTGGATTATTCGTTGGCACGCTCGGCGCGGCAGGGTTTGCGGTGTACCAAAAATTTTATTTGCTCATGCCACGGGCTGAGGGCTTTAGCATGCCGATTACCTTCGGCAATGTAGCCATTGCAATGGCCTTGATGTCGCTAGCTGGCATCCAGGTGTTTTCAAAAACGCGTTGGGCTGCCTTGCCGTATATTGCATTCGTTGCTGGCGTTGTCGCCTCGATACTTTCCGGCTCGCGTGGCGGCTGGCTGGCGTTGCTGCTGTGCGTCGTACCGCTATATTCATATGGCAGACAGGCATTTAAAAAGCGTACCGCCTTCATTTTGGGAGGCTGCGTTGCATTGCTCGTCACTGCCTACGTTATACCCGAAACTGGCGTACGCGAACGCATTACCGATGTTTCGAAAGAATTTAGTCTTTATCGCAGCGGCAACCCCGATAGCTCTGTCGGTGCGCGCCTTGAAATGTGGCAAGGCGCATGGATCATGTTCGTTGAGCACCCCTTGACAGGCGTTGGCCGCGCTAACTATAACGAAGCCCTGAAAGCATTGATCGCCAGGGGCGATATCGATCCGGCCATGCAACAGTATCAACATGCTCATAGTGAAATGTTGCATGCAATGGCAACACAGGGGTTTCCGGGTTTGCTGGCGTTGTTATGCCTGTATGGCGCGCCGTTACTATTCTTTAATCGCCAGCTTCAACATCAAGGATTACATCGGCCTTATGCTCTTGCCGGGTTGCTGTTATGCCTGTCGTATATCGATTTTGGGCTTACGCAAGTAATGTTTTCACATCACGTGCCCTCGGCCTTTTACGCACTTACTGTTTGCATATTGGTTGGACTGTGCTTGCAGGAGCAGCGACGGGCAATCGGGTTGGACAATGCAGTATGAGGCGCCACGCTGGCTACGTGGCGGGCATCTTCAAACCATTTATCCCGCAAAATGTATTCGCAAGCCAACAGTCGCTTACCGCCGGGTGCGATGGCTAGCCCCAGACGGCGATTTCATCGACATTGATTTTGTCGATGCCTCGCTAATACAACCCCAGACGCCGAAACAAGTCAGCAAACCGTTCGTTCTCCTCTTCCACGGCCTGGAAGGTTCTTCCAATAGCCACTATGCGCGTGCGTTAATGGCACAGGTGGCAAAGCGCGGCTGGCAGGGTGCGGTGGTGCATTTTCGAGGGTGTTCAGGTGAAATAAACCTCTCTCCACGGTTTTACCATTCAGGCGATGCGCAGGAAGTCGATTGGATCGTGCGCCGCTTGCATGCATACCATCAGGCGCAGGCAGGTGGTCGATTTTATGCAGCAGGCGTGTCGCTAGGTGCTAACGCCTTGCTGCGCTGGCTTGGAGAATGCCAGCATGGGTCAGAAATCGTCGATGCCGCCTGTGCCGTTTCTGCCCCGCTCGATCTGGCGGGCAGTGGTGCAGCGCTGTGTAGCAGCACAAATCGGCTCTACACGCACATCTTCCTGCAAACCTTGAAACCGAAATGCCTGCAAAAGCTCGAACAGTTTCCTGGCTTGTTTGATCGGGAACAAATGGTGCGCGCACGTGATCTGTATGAATTCGATAATATTGTGACAGCACCGCTACATGGCTACCGCGACACGGATGATTACTGGAATCGTGCCAGTGCCAAGCACGTCCTTAACGACATTACCGTGCCGACGTTGGTATTGAATGCACGCAACGATCCATTTTTACCGGCTCACTATCTGCCACAATCGGCCGCACCCTGCGTACGGCTGGAATACCCCGAACAAGGTGGCCATGTCGGATTTGCGACGGGCAATTTTCCCGGCAGCCTTGAATGGCTGCCGCAACGAATGCTTGATTTTTTTGACCAGCACTTATAACGGTTAAAGGTACAAAGATGGATGAAAATGTAAAAAAAGCGATGGAAAAGTGGCCAAACGTACCCGACTGTTATGGCTGGCTGATGCTGGATGCACGTGGTGCCTGGCATATGCGAGATGAACACGCGCAAAACGCCAATACACATGGCGATAAAATCGAGCATGAAGCTCTACTCGTTTTTATCAACCGCAACTACGCTTGCGACGAGAAGGGCCAATGGTTTTTTCAAAATGGCCCACAGCGGGTTTTCGTCAACCTCGAAGCAACGCCATACATTGCCCGCACCGATGCTACCAAAAAATTTCAATTGCACACCGGAGAAACCCTTGCGCGCATTGACGCTGCTTGGTTTACCGACAACGGCCAATTGTTGCTGCAAACCGGCGAACGCATAGCCCAGGTAGACGACCGGGATCTCATGCAAGTGTTGCCGTCGTTGAAAGTTGATAGTGTATCGATGGATGACGCACGATTGCTGAAGTGGGTTGCTGGAAAAGGCGATGAAATATTGAGTCTGGTCTATTACGATCAAAGCATCGAAGTAGGTCGTATTGCCACTGACCGCGTTACCCGGCAGTTTAATTTCGTGCGCGAGCCACGGCAAGAAGGTAGCAAGCCTAGCGTGCCTTCTTCTCCTCCTCCATCTCTTCACGACGCAACGCTTGCAACGTCCGCTCAAGCGCGTCAATGACTGACTGGTCGTAATACGATGCATCCCTGGCACGACGGGCAATCAGCAATTGGTCAAGTGCTGGTTGCGTCTCGCCATTCGCAGCATACGCTTGGGCTAACGCAATGTGTTGCAACGCAATTCTCCCTCTAGCCGCATAGGCTTTGGCCAGTCGATCATGCACTTTTGCATCAGCCCGATATTGTTGCGCCTGGAACCGTAAGTATTGTGCAGCATCATCAACACGCCCGGCAGCAATCAATGCATCAGCGTAAAGCAAGGCAATGCCACGAGACAAGGGAAACTGGAGGCGACCGGCTTCTGCCTCTTTTACAGCATTAGCCGGCTGGCCTGCAGCAAGGCTGATCTCAATTGCCAGCTGTTGAAACAGCATATTATTTTTTGCCAATGACCGAGCTTGTTTCAGCGACGCCTGTGCTCGATCCACCGCACGTTGTCGCAATGCGATGAACGCCAATCCGTAATGCCCCGCAACGGCTTGCGGAGAATCACGTTGCAGTGTTTGCTCAGTCAATATCGCCGAGGCTTCCTGCATGCCTTGCGCTGAGTTCGCCTGTAGCACGCGCGTGCGAGCGCGGATCAAATGGAAGTCCAATCCATCGGTGCGCTGTCGATAACGTTGATCATCAAGGCGCGCCTGGATATCGGCAATGCGCTCTGTCGTGAGCGGGTGAGACAGCAAAAAAGATGGTGTCAGGTCATTAAACGACCGGCTGGCAGCTTGCAACCTGCCAAAAAAAGCAATCATGCCGGATGTATCAAAATTTGATTCCTGCAAAATCTGCAATCCAACCCGATCAGCTTCTCGCTCCGCATCCCGACTAAAGTTGAGTTGGCGTTGCAACGCCAAGCCCTGCCCTCCCAATAGTGCTGCAGAGGCTGCGTCAGGAGAACTTCTTGACGCCAGCACAGCCAACAGCACACCGGCCAGGGGCAGCAAGGCATCCTGACTCTGTTTGCCAAGCATACGGGCAATATGGCGCTGCGCGACGTGGCCGATTTCATGCGCAATGACTGCCGCTAACTCCGACTCCGTCTGGGCTGCGAGAATCAATCCGGAGTGGGTGGCGATAAAACCGCCAGGAAGCGCAAAAGCATTTAACACCGGATCTCGCACGGCAAAGAAAAAATAATTGAAATCTGCCTCGCCACGCGCCTCAGGATGGGCGTCGACCAGCTTCATGCCGAAATCATTCAGGTATTCCAGCAGCGGCGCATCGTCCAGATAGTCTTTGTCGCGGCGAATGTCGCGCATGATGCGCTCGCCCAATTTACGCTCTGCAATCGGCGAAAGAATCTGACGATCAGTGTCGCCTAATGCAGGGAGCGCGAAAGCAGCATTTTTAGGCAAACCAACCGGCTGCGTGGTAGAACGGACTTGCGCGACATTGATGTTCGTTGTCACGAGCAGCAACATACCTGTAAGGGCACTAACCAGCCTGGAGCAAAGGGTTTTTACGGACGACGGTTTCACTTAAGTATGATAACCGGTACTCCACCAACATACTTTCTCCATGACGACATCGAACAAGCTTACCCATTTTGACAATACTGGCCAGGCACACATGGTGGACGTCGGCGCCAAGCCCGACACGCATAGAACGGCTATTGCAGTGGGCGCGATACAAATGAAGGCAGAAACCCTGGCATTGATCCAATCAGGCACAGCCAAGAAAGGCGATGTGCTCGGCATTGCCCGGATTGCAGCAATCATGGCAACGAAGCGAACAAGTGAATTGATCCCGTTGTGCCACCCTTTGGCATTAACCAAGGTGGAGATCAGCTTTGATATTGATCAGAGTAGCAGCCAAATAGACTGCACTGCGCAAGTGGAAACATTCGGCAAGACTGGCGCGGAGATCGAGGCTCTTGCCGCTGTGCAAATTGGGCTGCTGACGATTTACGACATGTGCAAAGCGGTGGACCGGGGAATGGTGATTACCGGGGTGAAGGTGTTGGAGAAGCGTGGGGGAAAGTCGGGTGACTGGGTGGCTAAGCCCTAAGAAATGCTAATTAAACGCGTCAACACCATGCCGAACCTTTTTGGCAATACCCAAAAATACCGCCAGACAGCGTTCGATTTGTGTCATCTCCTCAGCATTCAGGTTACCAGACGATTCTCCCAGTTTGCCCCGCTTTACTGTCATGGCTTTATCCACCATTACTTGAGATGGCTTTTGCAAGCCGTTTTCCGGCTTGGGCTGCACGGTCACCCGCAGCAAAGGAGCGTCAACTAAAGTGCTTGATACCAGTAATACGGTTACGCTGGTGTGTTCACCAAATTGATCGGATTGAACGATTAAAGCAGGTCTGGGTTTGCCAAAATCGCCTTGTACGGCGATGCTTACCAAATCGCCTTGATTCATACCGTCCAACCGTCAATTTCAGTCAGCGGAGGATTGCATGACAAATATGGTGAACTTTACTGGTTCAGTTGACCGCGATTTGCTTAAACGCGCCAAAATTATTGCTGCGAAGACAGATACGTCCGTTAATGCTCTGTTTAATGCGGAATTACGCCATTTGGTAGAAACGTTTGAAGCGTCGGAAACGAGTGGCAATTCCAACTTCAAATTGCTTCTCGATTTTTCGTTGGGACGAATGTCCGACGAAGCTGCAAAGCTGGGTTTGGGGATCGACAGCGTTGAAGACCTTTTCTTACTGATGGCACAAGCACATCTTCCCATGCCGCGTCTCTCAGAAACAACCACACGATCAATGGTTGATAGCTTGCATACTTTAGTTAAAACATCAGCGATGTAATGACGGTTCTTCTTTTGCCGGATGCCGGGTCATTGATTAGGCTGGCCTATGCAAAAGCGCTTGACCTGCTACTGGTTCCTGGATGGCAAATCACACACCGGTACTGCCATCGCGGAATGGGTACGTTACACAAGATCAATGTTTTGCCCACCGCCACCACGCAAATCACATCTTGGCGAATTGGCCATCCAAGAAGTTATGAATAGCCATGCATTGGCAGGTGAGCAAAAAACAGGCGTTTTCCTGTTTGAGGATCATCGCATCGCCAATACTAGCTTCTATGTTCCTGCCAATTGCCGCAAAATTAGTACCCGCGCTTTCTTAACGTTTCTGGAAGAAGCCGGCGCCATCGATTCGGCCATCGACATTGAACGTCGTGCCGTCCATCACGGGCGAAATTTTTCCCGGTCGCATTTTCCTCCGTGACGATCAGTTATACTCTGTAAGGGTGCTTTCACACTTTCGTGAAGCAGGATATGCGATGGTCGGGCCGCCACGCTGACTACCCACGGCCTATGTATCCACCAATCACACTCATACCTGCTGCCTTTTCTGGCGTCGTTGCCATGCTGGTCTCGTCTTTCCCAGCTTCATCTGCATTGCCTACCAAGTTTCACCAGTGTCGAGCTTTTTTAACACTTGCTTCGTACGGTCGCGCTGCTACTCATCGTTTAGACAAACAACCGCAGGTGGGGGAATCAACATGACTGCCATACAAAGAAGCCTGTCGAATACTTTCAAGCAGTTTTATCAGTCAAAAAAAACGGCAGGCATCTTACTCATCGTGTGCACCGTTATCTCTCTGGTTCTTGCAAATTCGCCTTTGGGCGAAGATTACCTGCACATGTGGCAAATAAAGATTGCCGGGCTGACGATCGAGCACTGGGTCAATGATGCATTGATGGCGATTTTCTTCCTGCTTATCGGGCTTGAGCTGGAACGCGAGTTATATAACGGTGAGTTATCAAGTTTCAAGAATGCGCTTTTGCCAATCGTTGCAGCAATCGGTGGCATTTGCGCCCCGGCGTTAATCCACCTTGCACTCAACAGCGGTACGGCAACTCAGCCAGGCATTGGCATTCCAATGGCCACCGACATTGCCTTCGCGCTCGGCGTCCTTGCCCTTCTTGGCGACCGTGTACCGGCATCGCTAAAAATATTTCTATCTGCGCTTGCCGTGATGGACGATTTGGGTGCAATCATCGTCATCGCTGTTTTTTATACAGCTCAACTATCCATTGTCTATCTTCTCAGCGCACTAGCAGTGTTTGGCTTGCTTTTGTGCATGAACCGTTTTCTTCGCATCGTGACGCTCATTCCCTATCTTATTGGCGGTGCCGTAATGTGGCTGTTAATGCTCAAATCCGGTGTGCACGCAACGATTGCTGGGGTTCTGCTGGCATTCACCATACCCTACTCTGCAATCCAGGACGATGCAGAGTCTCCCTCGCACCGGCTCGAAAGCGCCTTGCATACGCCGGTCGCGCTCTTGATCTTGCCTGTGTTTGCCTTCGCCAATACCGGCATCATCATCGGTGCCGACTGGGCGCAGGCGCTGGCGTCGTCAAATAGTCTTGGCATTCTTGCAGGCTTGGTAATCGGCAAACCGCTCGGCATTACCCTGCTGTGTTATGTGGCGGTTGCAATCGGCCTCTGCAAATTGCCGTTGGATATTCGCTGGCGGCACGTGTTTGGTGCTGGCCTGCTTGGAGGCATTGGCTTCACCATGTCGATTTTCATTACGAATCTTGCATTTGTCGGGCAACCCGATATTGTCAACGCATCAAAGATGGCAATTCTTATTGCATCGTTGATTGCTGGGGTGGTTGGTTTTGCTTGGTTGAAGGTATTTGGCAAGCCGGTGGAGACGGACACTGACATGGATACGATGGATTTTGAAGGTACTTGATTAAGAATTAAAATTTGACAAAAAAAGGGAAGCCGAGGCTTCCCTTTTCCATGCGCAACTTAATCAATCAAATTTTTACAGCATTGCCTTCAACAACTTGGCCATCTCCGAAGGATTCTTCGTCACTTTCATTCCGCAAGCTTCCATGATTTCAAGCTTTGCCTGCGCCGTATCTGCACCACCAGAAATCAGCGCGCCTGCGTGGCCCATACGCTTGCCTGGAGGAGCTGTGACACCAGCGATAAAGCCAACGACCGGTTTTTTCATATTGTCGCGAATCCAGTAGGCTGCGTTGGCTTCGTCCGGGCCACCGATCTCACCGATCATGATGACGGCGTCGGTATCCGGATCGTCGTTGAAAGCTTTCATGACGTCGATGTGCTTTAAACCATTGATTGGATCGCCGCCGATGCCAACTGCGGAGGATTGACCCAGGCCAAGTGCCGTGAGCTGAGCAACTGCTTCATAGGTCAGTGTGCCGGAACGGGAGACTACGCCGATACGGCCTTTCATATGGATATGGCCAGGCATGATGCCGATCTTGATTTCATCTGGAGTAATCAGACCTGGGCAGTTTGGCCCAAGCAGCAGCGTTTTGCTGCCGGCTTTTGCCATCTTGTCTTTCAAAGCCATCATGTCGCGTACCGGGATGCCTTCAGTGATGCAAATTGCCAAGTCGAGTTCGGCTTCAACTGCTTCCCAAATGGCTGCGGCAGCGCCTGCCGGCGGCACATAAATAACCGATACATTGACGCCGGTTTTTGCCTTGGCTTCTGCAACGTTTGCAAAAATCGGGATGCCTTCAAAATCTTCACCGGCTTTTTTAGGGTTGACGCCTGCGACGAAGCAGTTCTTGCCATTTGCATATTCGCGGCACATGCGTGTGTGGAATTGCCCGGTCTTGCCGGTGATGCCTTGCGTGACGACTTTCGTGTCTTTATTGATCAGAATCGACATGGTTGTTCCTAGTGTGCGTTTATTCGCTTGTTCGACGGTAAGGTGGCGTAATGGCGACTATTTGCCGCTGGCTGCAGCAACAACTTGGCGCGCCGCGTCTTCCATGGTGTCAGCCGCAATGATGGGCAAACCGGATTCAGCCAGCATCTTCTTGCCGAGATCTTCATTGGTGCCTTTCATGCGCACAACCAACGGCACTTTCAACGATACCGCTTTCGAAGCGACGATCACGCCTTCGGCAATAACGTCACACTTCATGATGCCACCAAAAATATTGACCAAAATTGCCTTCAAGCCAGGATTTTTCAACATAATCTTGAACGCTTCAGTCACTTTTTCGGCCGTGGCACCGCCACCGACGTCAAGGAAATTGGCAGGCTCACCACCGAAAAGCTTGATGGTATCCATTGTTGCCATGGCTAGGCCAGCGCCGTTGACGAGGCAACCGATGTCGCCATCTAGCGAGATATAGGCCAGGTCAAACTTTGAAGCTTCAACTTCTGCAGGGTCTTCCTCATCCAGATCGCGGTACGCGACGATCTCCGGATGGCGATACAGTGCATTGGCGTCGAAGTTAAATTTTGCATCAAGCGCGATGACCTTGCCGTCGCCGGTCAAAATCAAGGGGTTGATTTCCGCCAGCGAGGCATCGGTTTCCCAATATGCCTCATAAAGGCCCTGCAATTGAGCACGCGCATCAGCGATGGATGCCGGCGGCACACCGATTTTGGCGGAGATCATGTCAGCCTCTGCATCACTCAGGCCTACAGCTGGATCGATGGCGATCTGGTGAATCAATTCCGGGTGGCTTTCTGCTACTTCTTCGATATCCATGCCACCTTCGCTGGACGCCATCAGCACCACGCGCTGGCTGACGCGGTCGGTAACCATACTGACGTAAAGCTCGCTTTTAATGTCTGCACCTTCTTCAATTAGCAAATGTCGGACTTTTTGGCCATTAGCACCGGTTTGATGCGTTACAAGCTGCATACCCAGAATTTCGTTGGCAAAGATTTTGACTTGCTCTAGCGACTTGGCAACCTTGACGCCACCGCCCTTGCCGCGACCACCAGCGTGGATCTGTGCCTTGACGACCCACACCGGACCTCCAAGTTTTTCTGCCGCTTTGACTGCCTCGTCAACGGTGTCGCACGGAATGCCACGCGGCACAGTGACGCCAAATTTGCGAAGGATTTCCTTGCCCTGATATTCATGAATTTTCATGCAGCTTCCCTTCGGATACCAATTAGAAAAAAGTTAAGAAAAATAGTGAGTAGATATAGTAAAAAGATTATTTTTTATGACGACCAAATGGCGCCCGGGGACGCCAATACGATCAATATGCGGGGTGCTGCAAAGCGTGGAGCGTAGGCGTGGTACGAACAGCGGCATAGGATAAAAGTGGCAAAACCGTGCAATCCAGGGGCGTGCTGCTAGTGCCGTGGTGTACATAACCGCGAAAGTGTAGCACAGCTATAACGCTGGAGAGTTGACAAAGAGCAAATAAAAAGTTACTCGATATCTGACCAATTATTACGGTCGTTCTCTTCTTCTGGCATCACGCCAGCCATCGCCACCTTTATCGCCTGGTGAGAGAACCCGCGTTGCTGCATGAAGCGCATTTGTTTTGCGCGATTAGCAACGCCAACATCGGCGTGCCCGAATTTGCGCTGCCAGACATTACGGGCTCGGGCAACCTCGCCGTCTGCCAGTCCGACTTTTGCATCCGATAGATCCTTGCCGCTTACGCCGTGGCTCTGCAATTCGGCCATGATCCTGCTGTTACCAAAACGTTGGCCGCGTCGATTAATAAGAGAATCGCAGAAGCGTGATTGGGATAGAAACTTTGCTGCTTCCAACATATCAAGCAGTTGCTCGATATCGTCGCCTTCTTGCGCGTGACGCGCTAATTTGCGTGCAAGCTCAAGGCGGCTGTGCTCGCGCGCTGAAAGATACCGCAGCGCGCGGGCTTTAAGACTAATGGTCGGGCGCGCCATGGATAACGTTAATTACCCGCACCCACTCATCACTCGCATTATTTGCCACTACCTGTTTGCTGCAATGGCTCCTGTGTTGCAAGTTGCTCCGAGTCTTTGGCTTCTCTAATTTCACGAACGTTTTTTGGTGAAGAATCCTTGCTACTCACTGCCTCTTTATCGCCTTTTTTCGTACCAGATTCTGCACCTTTGGCAGCACCTAACTCGGGTACACCCAGGGACAAGCGGACTTTGTTTTCAATTTCACGAGCCAGCTCAGGACGTTCTTTCAAATAGTTTCTGGCATTGTCCTTACCCTGCCCGATTCTTTCGCCGTTATAGCTATACCAGGCACCGGCTTTTTCTACAATCTTTGCATCCGACCCAAGGTCGAGAATTTCACCTTCGCGGGACGTGCCTTCTCCATACAGGATGTCAAAATGCGCTTCTTTGAATGGCGGTGCAATTTTGTTTTTAACAACCTTGACTTTGGTCTCATTGCCGATCACTTCGTCACCTGATTTGATGGAACCAGTCCGACGGATATCGAGCCGCACCGAGGCATAAAATTTCAGTGCATTGCCACCCGTTGTTGTCTCAGGGTTGCCAAACATAACGCCGATCTTCATACGAATTTGGTTAATAAAAATCACCAGCGTATTAGTACGGTTAATCGAGCCTGTAAGCTTACGCAATGCCTGGGACATAAGACGCGCTTGCAAACCCGGCAAGGAGTCGCCCATATCACCTTCAATCTCGGCACGCGGCGTTAATGCCGCCACAGAATCAATGACAATCAGGTCGACCCCGCCGGAGCGCACTAGCGCATCGGTAATTTCGAGGGCTTGCTCACCGGTGTCTGGCTGGGAAATCAGCAATTCAGATAAATTGATACCAAGCTTTTGTGCGTAACCAACGTCAAGTGCATGTTCAGCATCAATAAATGCACAAACACCACCAAGCTTCTGCATTTCAGCAATCGTTTGCAACGTCAGCGTTGTCTTGCCGGAAGACTCCGGGCCATAAATTTCGACCACACGCCCACGTGGCAAACCACCCACGCCCAACGCGATATCGAGCCCGAGGGAGCCGGTCGACACAACCTGCACTTCTTCAACAATTGCACCATCTTCCATGCGCATGATGGAGCCTTTGCCAAACTGCTTTTCAATTTGTGCCAGGGCTGCGGCTAGCGCTTTACCCTTTTCAGCGTTTGATGCTGCGGATTTTTTATCGTCCATTATTTTCTTTCAATTGGCTTTGGCACATTGATCGGAACAATCAGCACTGTATAAAAAAACAGTGGTTTATGCAAGCGATTTGTTCACGCATATTTCGCCATTTGATGTGATGCAATTGGCATGAGGCAAGAAAAATCGCCGAATCGACATATTTCTTGATACCCTAAACCAAAAGTAGCGTCTGTCCGTTTTCTCTCATAACTCACTTTTCTTTCCATGGTTAATTTTTTCGACGAGATGTATGCGGCCGAACCGAATTCGGTACGTGAACACTATCAGGGGTTTGCTGCGTGGTTGGCAGAACAGTCGCCCGAGACGATCGCCCGCAAGCAGGCAGAAGCCGATCTGATCTTCCGACGGGTCGGCATCACATTTGCCGTTTATGGCAACGATGCCGGCACGGAACGGTTGATACCCTTCGATATTATCGCCAGAATTATTACAGCGGCTGAGTGGGCGCAGCTTGAAGCAGGGCTGGTGCAACGTGTCAAAGCATTGAATATGTTCATCCATGATATTTATCATGGCCAAAACATCATTAAGGCGGGCATCATGCCTGCAGAGCAAATACTAAATAACACGCAATATCGCCCTGAGATGCAGGGCATTTCAGTTGCCTCGGATATCTATGCTCACATAGCCGGTGTTGACATTGTCCGTGCCGGGGCAGGTGAATTTTACGTTTTGGAAGACAATCTGCGGGTGCCGTCCGGTGTGTCGTACATGCTGGAAGACCGCAAGATGATGATGCGGCTGTTTCCCGAATTATTTGCCCGCTATAAGGTGGCGCCAGTTGCCCACTTCCCCGATTTGCTGCTCGACAATCTCCGCTCGGTCGCTCCGGTTGGCGTAACCGACCCGACGGTCGTTGTCATGACGCCGGGCATGTACAACTCGGCTTATTTTGAACATGCCTTTTTAGCCCAGCAAATGGGGGTGGAGCTGGTTGAAGGCAAAGATTTGTTTGTAGACGATGAAGCGGTTTATATGCGGACCACGCGTGGGCCTAAACGTGTGCATGTGATTTATCGGCGCATCGATGACGATTATCTCGACCCTCGGGCATTCCGCAAGGATTCAACGCTGGGTGTGCCAGGCCTGCTGTCGGCCTATCGAGCTGGCCATGTAACGTTGGCCAATGCGATCGGAACCGGCGTGGCTGACGACAAGTCGATCTATCCATTTGTGCCGGAAATGATCCGGTTTTACCTTTCACAAGAACCTATTTTAAATAATGTACCGACCTACCAATGCCGCAAGCCCAAAGACCTGGAATACGTGCTGGCCAATATCGCTAAATTGGTTGTGAAAGAAGTGCATGGCGCTGGTGGCTATGGCATGCTGGTGGGGCCGGCGTCGTCAAAGGCTGAAATCGAACAATTCCGCGAGCGCGTGATTGCTTGCCCGGAGGGATACATTGCGCAGGAGACCTTGGCTCTGTCGGCTTGCCCTACCTATGTCGAGTCGGGTATTGCACCGCGGCATATTGATCTACGCCCCTTCATCTTGTCGGGCAAGACGATTTCCATCGTACCTGGAGGCCTGACCCGCGTGGCATTGAAAGAGGGCTCACTGGTTGTTAATTCGTCCCAGGGCGGCGGCACCAAGGACACCTGGATACTAGAGGATTGACATGCTGAGCCGAACTGCCGATCACCTGTTCTGGATGGCACGCTACACCGAACGCGCGGAGAATACCGCACGTATGCTGGATGTAAACATGCAGACGGCGCTGATGCCGCAATCCGGCGAAGCAACCCGTAAAGGCTGGCGCGCCCTGCTTGGCATCTCCGAATTGCAGCCTGCTTTTGATGCCAAATATGATCGCCTGACCGAACGTGACGTGCTTGATTTCATGGTGCAAGACCGCAGCAACCCTTCTTCGATTGCTTCCTGCCTTACGCAAGCAAGAGAAAACGCTCGCGCCGTGCGCGGCACGCTCACCACCGAACTTTGGGAAACGCACAACACCACCTGGTTGGAAATGCAAACCCGCCTGCGTGACGGCATGCTGGAAAAAGATCCGGGTGGTTTTTTTGAGTGGGTAAAATATCGCTCGCATTTGTCGCGTGGTGTAACGATTGGCACGACGCTGCGCGATGAATCGTTTTATTTCATCCGTACCGGCACCTTTTTGGAACGCACCGACAATACTGCAAGGTTGCTGGATGTGAAATTCCATGATGCCGGAAACAGCATGCCGTCCGGCGAAGGATTGGGAAGCGAGACGCAACTGGACTTCTATTTTTGGGCAGCGATTCTGCGATCCGTGTCGGCATTCGAAATTTATAGGAAAGTTTACCGTGATGCGATCACGCCGGCCAGGGTGGCAGAGTTGCTAATGTTACGGGTGGATATGCCTCGTTCGTTAAGGCATTGCATGAGCGAAGTGGTCAGTAACCTTGGGCATTTAAGTAACGATGTTTCTGCAGATACCGAGCGATATGCTGGCAAGCTCCATGCCGAATTGCAGTTCGCGCGGATTGAAGAAATTCTCCAAGAGGGGCTGCACGAATATCTGACCCGGTTTCTCCAATGTGTGTACGAACTCGGGCAACGGGTCAGTCGCGATTTTCTGGTGCCGCCAGCAACCTGAGAGGCTCCTGTAAAATCGCTCTCTTTTCAGGGGCTTTTTCCTCATGACTTATTGCGTCGCAATGCGCCTTGATGCAGGGCTGGTGTTTTTATCAGATACGCGGACAAACGCAGGTGTTGACCATGTTGGCACCTTCCGCAAAATGAATGTATTTGAAAACCCGGGTGACCGGATGATGGTGCTGATGACGGCGGGCAATCTTTCGATCTCTCAGTCGATCCGGCAAATTCTTGCCGAACACAGCAACGAAACCGGCCGCAGCGTCTGGACTGCCAAGACCATGTACGAAGCTGCGCAAATCGTCGGAGAAGCCATCCGGATCGTCTACCATCGCGATGCCAAGATGCTGAAAGAGTTTGATATCAATTTCAATGTCAGCATGATTTTTGGTGGTCAGATCAAGGGAGAGCCATGCAGGCTTTTCCAGATGTACTCAGCCGGCAATTTTATAGAATCCTGCGATGAAAGTTCGTATTTTCAGGTCGGCGAATCAAAATACGGCAAACCAATTCTTGACCGTGTCATCAACGCCGGCATCGCACTTAACGAAGCGGCGAAATGCGCGCTAATTTCGATGGACTCCACCCTGCGGTCGAATATATCCGTGGGGTTGCCGTTGGATTTGCTGGTTTATGAAACCGATGCGCTAAAAGTGACGCGCTTTGTAACGATCGATGAGACAAATCAATATTTTCAAATGATTCGCAATACCTGGGGCCAGCAATTAAGGCGTGTATTCGAATCGATCGACGATCCGGTGTGGAATGCAGCACCACATATCACTAGCAACGTTTTATCAGCCACCAACATACACAGTAAGCCTGTGCGTATGGCTTTGCCATCAACCTTAGGGAAATTACCTGAAGAGCCGTCTTTACTGCAGGCGCTGGCGCAGCAGCCGAATGACACTCAGCGATTTTAGAAAAATTGCCGTCAGAAAAACTTTGGTTTCAGTACGCCTGTAAAATTACTGCTTTCGCTAAATCACAATGGTTTGCGCTTGTCCATCTTCACGCTGTCGGATCGCCCCAATCTGATAAACCGTTTCTCCGGCCGCGCGTAACTGTGTCATGGCAGCATCGGCATTTTCCGATGCTACGATTACAGCCATGCCGATACCGCAGTTAAATACGCGGTGCATTTCCGCATCAGCAACATTTCCGTATTGCTGCAACCAGGTAAATAATGGCGGCATCACCCATGCATCGCGCTGTAATACCGCGCATAGGTGTGGCTGCAACACCCGCGGTATGTTTTCAACCAGACCGCCGCCAGTAATGTGCACCATGCCTTTGACTGGCATCGCAGCCATTAACGTCAACAGTGGCTTGACATAAATTCGGGTCGGCATCATCAGCACATCGGCCAAAGATTGGCCGTGAAAATCAGCCTGCAGATCAGGTTGCACAACGTCGATGATCTTGCGCACCAGCGAATAGCCATTGGAATGCGCGCCCGAAGAAGCCAGGCCAAGAACCACATCGCCTGGGGCAATCGTGGTGCCGTCGATAATTTGTGATTTTTCTACGGCACCTACTGCAAAACCCGCCAGGTCATATTCTCCAGCTGGGTACATGCTCGGCATTTCTGCCGTCTCGCCGCCGATCAGGGCACAGCCTGCCTGCTCGCAACCCTGCGCAATGCCTTTGATAACAGCCGTAGCGATCGTCACATCGAGTTTGCCACAAGCGAAATAATCGAGGAAAAACAACGGCTCGGCACCCTGTACGAGAATGTCGTTCACGCTCATGGCCACTAAATCGATGCCGACTGTGTCATGGCGGTTCAGATGAAATGCCAGCTTCAGCTTGGTGCCGACGCCGTCAGTGCCGGAAACCAGCACCGGCTCTCGAAATTTTTTGCTGATCTCAAATAATGCGCCAAAACCGCCAATACCGCCCATCACGCCTTCACGCATGGTGCGTTTGGCAAACGGCTTGATGGCTTCAACCAGCGCATCGCCGGCATCAATATCGACACCGGCATCGCGGTAAGAAAGGGGAACGCTGGAAGGGGAATTCATGATGGGATCGGCAATGGAGGCGGTAAAATGATGTGTATTTTAACAAACCGAACCCTCCAACCGGATTTCCAGGCGCCATGCAACAGCTCATCCTGAATCTTGAAGCGCTGAAACCGGCATCTCTCGAAAGTTTTGTTCCTGGCCGCAATGCAGAAGCCGCTGCCCTGATAACTACGCTTGCAAAAGCGCAGCGTGCACGCAATTTGACTACGCTTGATCTCGACCAGCGCTTCATCTACCTGTGGGGTGACAGCAGCGCTGGCAAATCGCATTTATTGCAAGCGCTAGCGGCACTACCAGGCACGCGTCTGTTGTCGTCTCGGTCTGGCATGGGCGCAGAAGAAGCCGATGCTGCATTCGCCTACGATCCGGCTATCGGGCTGTATCTTGTTGACGATTGCAACCTGCTTACACCTGCCGCGCAGATCGCTGCTTTCGGCCTCTTCAATCAGGTACGTGAGCACGGCGCAGCGCTTGTGGCGAGTGGCTCCCTGCCACCTGCGCGCTTGTCGTTGCGGGAAGATTTGCGCACAAGACTAGGCTGGGGCTTGATTTACCACCTGCACGAATTAACCGATGATGAAAAGATCGAAGCGCTGACCCGTGCAGCAGATGATCGTGCCCTGGTATTGTCGGCAGGCGTGTTACCCTATTTGATCACGCATTTTCAGCGCGACATGCGCTCGCTTTCAGCCATGCTCGATGCGCTTGACCGCTACTCGCTGGAGACGCAACGCCCCATCACATTACCGCTGTTGCGCAGTTTGCTGCAACGGCAAGGCGAACCACTCGCATGACCACTCTTGCTTTATTCGATCTTGACCATACCCTGTTGCCGATCGATTCGGATTATGAATGGGGTCGTTATCTGGTACGACGTGGGCTGGTGGATATCGAGGCTTTCGAAGCAAGCAATGCTGTGTTTTTTTCACAATATCAGGCCGGTACCCTCGATGCTGCTAAGTACCTCCAGTTTGCGCTGGGAACTCTGGCGCGTTTTCCTCGCACGCAGCTCAATTCGCTGCATGCCGACTTCATGCGCGATGTAATTATTCCCGCGCTGCGGCCTTCAGCGTTGGCGCTGGTGCGCAAGCATCACGAAGCGGGCGACCTCGTGGTCGTTGCCACGGCAACCAACCGCTTTGTCACAGCACCAATTGTTGCAGCGTTTGACGTAGAGCACTTACTCGCTGCAGAGCCGGAAGAAGATGGACAAGGTAACCTGACCGGCCGGCTATTGGGTACGCCGAGCATGGGCGCTGGCAAGGTATTGCATCTCAATCATTGGCTCGCCAAAAGTGGCAAGGTATTGGGCAGCTTCGAGCGCAGCTATTTTTATAGCGATTCGCATAATGACCTGCCATTACTGTTACTCGTGACTGATCCGGTGGCGACCAACCCGAACGCCGTACTCACTGCCCATGCCATGGCGCATGGCTGGCCCATCTTAAAATTGTTCAATGATTAAAACCTTCATCCGCCGCATTCTTGGTGGCAAGGCGAAGCCAGCCGCGCCAATCGACCATACAAAGCCGGTCGTGCTTGGGCCAAAGGAACATGGCATTAATCCGGCATTGGTCTCAGCCAACGCAATTCGCGTGACGCAAACATTGCAACAGGCCGGATTTGCCGCCTACATTGTTGGTGGCGCAGTGCGCGACTTACTATTGGCTGTCAAACCGAAAGACTTTGATATTGCCACGAACGCCACGCCTGAACAGGTAAAACGCTTGTTTCGCCGTGCTTTTATCATCGGCAAGCGGTTCCAGATCGTGCATGTGATGTTTGGCCAAGATTTGCTTGAAGTGACAACATTTCGCGGTGCCTCTTCCGATGGCTCCCCCAAAGACGAACACGGCCGAGTCCTGCGCGACAATACCTTTGGCGAGCAGCATGAAGACGCCATCCGGCGCGACTTTACCATCAACGCCATGTACTACGACCCAGCAGCGCAAACCGTGTTTGATTACCACGGTGGTATTCAAGATATCCGCAATAAAACGCTGCGCATCATCGGCGTGCCTGAAGCGCGATTTCGTGAAGACCCTGTACGGTTGCTAAGGGTCGTGCGTTTTGCAGCCAAGCTGGGGTTTTCCATCGACCCTGCGACTGCTGCGCCGATCGCTGTGATGGCATCTCTCATCAACAACGTGCCGGCTGCACGCGTGTTCGACGAAATGCTTAAGCTGCTACTCAGTGGCCAGGCATTGGCTTGCCTGCAACAGTTACGAAAGGAAGGCTTGCATCATGGCCTGCTTCCACTACTCGACGTTGTCATGGAGCAGCCATTAGGTGAAAAATTTGTGCGCTTGGCACTTGCCTCGACTGACCAGCGCATCAAGGATGGTAAAACCGTATCGCCGGGCTTCTTGTTTGCGTCGCTACTGTGGCATCAGGTGGTAGAAAAATGGACTGCCTACCAAGCAGCAGGTGAATTTCCTATTCCAGCGCTGCACTTGGCAGCTGATGATGTGTTGAATTTACAAACCGAGAAACTAGCGTTGCAACGCAAGATCGCCTCCGACATGCGCGATATTTGGGCAATGCAGCCACGGTTTGAGAGGCGTATTGGTAAATCGCCGTATAAACTGTTGGAACACCCACGCCTGCGGGCGGGTTATGACTTTCTATTACTGCGTTGTGAATCGGGCGAAATTGACGCGGAAATCGGCAATTGGTGGACAGATTTTATGGCTGCTGATGGCCAAGGACGTGAAGCGCTCCTGGCAAGCAAGCCTGGTCCGGCTGACTTAGCGACAAAAAAGCGTGCACGGCGGCGTAGCCCACGCGCCAAGCCCAATGCAGCAGCCAATGCGAACGAGGTACAAACCCCACGCCAGTCGCCCGATGACGGGCATTAGATCTACATAACTACCACTTCAATCGGCATGGAAACAGCCTACATCGGCATTGGAGCCAACCTAGGCAATGCGCAAGCCACCGTCGAGACTGCTTTCCGTCTGTTGGCAGCACTGCCACAGACATGCCTGCTTGACCAATCGGCGTTGTTTTCCACGACACCGATTGACGCCGATGGTGAAGATTATGTCAACGCCGTGGCTTGCATCAAAACAGGGCTGTTCCCAACTGATTTGCTCACCGCACTTTTGACAATTGAACAAGAACAGGGTCGCCTGCGTAGCTATCGCCATGCACCTCGCACACTTGACCTGGATATTTTGCTATACGGTCAGCGGCGCTTGCAGACACCAACTCTCACAATTCCTCACCCAAGACTCACCCAGCGTGCGTTTGCTCTACTACCCCTCTTGCAAATCGCGCCGATGATCAGCATTCCCGGCCTTGGCCCGGCACATGCTTTTGTGCAAGGTGTTGCGGATCAGCGCATTTGCAAGATTGCTGATTGAAATTGTAAAAATTTGCTGGCTGACCTAGGCCCTTGGATGCTCTAATTCAACATTTGCACAGCGCAAGCGTGCTATGTGCGGGCTATCCCTAGGTCATTTTTATTTCACGGCGAAAAAACATGAATTTTGATACCTACAAGTATGTGGTTGTTGAAGGCCCGATTGGCGCTGGAAAAACCACCCTGGCCTCCAAAATTGCGACTCGCTTCGAGGCGCAGACATTGTTGGAAGAGCCTGCTGAAAACCCATTTCTGGAGCGGTTTTATCGGGATTCGGCACGTTATGCTTTGCCGGCCCAGATGTGCTTTTTATTTCAAAGGGTTAATCAATTACGCGCGATGGCCCGGGCGGACCTTTTTAATGCGCGGGTGGTATCTGATTTTCTGCTCGACAAAGATCCATTGTTTGCCAGATTGACGTTGGATAATGACGAGTTAGATTTGTATCACCAACTGTACGAACATGTGCAACCACAGGCGCCCACACCAGATCTGGTGATCTATTTGCAGGCATCACCCGAGACACTGATTGATCGGATCAGGAAACGCGGCGTGTCGATAGAAAGCGGTATTTCAGAGCCTTACCTGAACCGGCTTTGTGAAAGCTACAGTCGCTTTTTTCATGATTATGACAAAGCAGCGTTGTTAATTGTTAACACCGAGCATTTGAATCCAATTGGACGAGATGAAGATTTTGAATTATTGCTCACACATATTAAAAACATGCGTGGCAAACGGGAATTTTTTAGCCGAGGTGAATAAACGCTGCTAAACCGGCGACAAATTATGCATCGCCGGCTTTCAGAGATAATCCCTAAGACACAACCTTAGCGTGTTGATGTGGAATACCAACAGGCTTTGATCGTTCCATAAGCCGGATCGCCAAATACGCGATTTGTGCAGGCTGTTCCTCCAGAAAATACTTTCCCGACATACGCACCATTTGCGCCGTATCGCACCTCCCTGGCTCCGGTAAAACTACAGATACCATTTTCTTTAGCGCATTGCGTCCAGGCCGAGGGAGCTGGCACCGTATTACTATTAGGAATACTTGACACTTGGCAAGTCTTTACTGTGCCAACCATCGGGTCTCCGAAGACTTCGTTGGTGCAAGCAATCGTAGTGGTCGCGTTACGATAGGCATAACTGTTGTTGGCGCCGTATCGAACCTGTCGGGAGCCACTCAGGCTACAGACGTTGCCCTCCCTCGCACAGTCGGTCCAGGTTTCCAATGTTGCAGGCAAGTTGTTCACCGCCGTTACGCTAACCGGTGTTGAAGCCATTTGGTTTCCTGCCGCATCGAAAGCGTTAGCAACCAACGTTGCACTGCCATCGGCGACGCCCGCTGAATCCCAAACCAAACCAATTGGCAATGTGTTGTCTGACACGACAAGCGTGCCATTGACGCGCAACTCAACCCGCGCTACGCCAACATTATCTGCAGCAAGAACATTCACTGGAACCAAACCGGCAACGGTTGTGCCGTTTAACGGTGCCAAAATTGATATAGAAGGCGGCTGGGTATCAATGAATGGTAATCGATTTGATGCCGCTGCCACTGCTGCGCTGGCATTAACACGGCCATAGCCAAAATAAGGATCAAGACCAGGCGCCCCCAGATCGACAGCCGTGGCGTACAGCATCTGTTCAATAGTCAGGTTATCCAAAGCCGGATTAGCTGCCATCATTAATGCGCCAACACCTGCTGCCACCGGACTGGCAAAAGAGGTGCCACTTACTTCCTGGTAGCCCGCGCTTCCTGCTGTAGACCAGATACCCACACCCGGCGCTGCCAAGGAAATAAAATTACCGTAATTTGACCAGCCGGCCTTGCCATCCTGGACATCGGTAGCAGAGACGGGAATAAAAGAGGGGCTTCGGGCGAAATTTTCATTGGCCCCATTGTTGCCTGCTGAAATAAACAACAAACCACCTTTGCTTTTTAAATACTGTGCCGCGCTTTGTATCGCAGGACTATTGGCAATCGGCCCGAAACTAATATTGACGATGCGAGCGCCGTTATCGGCAGCATAGGTAATGCCCTTCGCAATGGCGCTATACGAACCCATGCACGAATTGGTTGCGGTATCAAAATAAGCAATCTTGATCGGTAGGATTTTTGCACGACCGGCTATACCTGCCACACCGGCACCGTTATTAATCGCTGCTGCAGCAGCGCCAGCTACCAAGGTGCCGTGGTTACAGGCATCGGTGGTATTGGTGTTGTTGTCAAAAAAATTGTAACCCTGCACCATATTGGCGGCCAAATCCGGGTGGAATCCATTAACACCCGAATCGATAATTGCAATAGTGACTCCTTCACCCTGCGTACGATCCCAAGCCACGGGTGCACCGATCCGGGCGGCATGCCACTGGCTGCCAAAATAGGGATCGTTCGGTATCGCATCGGCTTTGACGAGACGATCCTGCTCCACAAATTTTAGATGTGGGTGCCGCTTCAGCGCTTCGACAAGGCCCTCTGCCAATACGCCAGGCGGCAGGTCTACAACATGCAGATTACTTTTTCCGACCTTGCGCCCGAGGCCAGAGTGAGCAGACAGAATTTTTTGAAGATTTTTTGGCGACAACCCAGAACGCGGCATGACCAACAATCGGTTTGAGGACACCATCCTGGCCTCGGCTGCCGTGGCATCTAATGGCGCAACTAAAATTTCCGGTGCTGCAGCTCGGGCGACAAATGGCAAGGCAAACGCAACACTGCTAAAGACTGCACCAATCAATAGAATATTTTTCATTATTGGCTCGAGTGTTAAGGTCTGTAAAAAACGGGTTTTCGTGTTTGAATCTTGCCTAAAATTTGCACTCTTTAACAGTTGAATCGAAATTTGTGTCGGTTTTTAGCAATATGTTTCCTTGTGGATATTTTTTATGTTTCGCCCACAATCCGGGTAACCCTTAGAAGAGACAATGACAATGGCAAGCTATCTACAAAGTGGTGACAGCGCCAGCACTCGCGTAAAGGCAGTGACCATTCCAGCACTCACTGCGCTACGCAGCACCGGCGAAAAAATCACCATGCTGACTTGTTATGATGCGAGCTTTGCATCGCTGATGGACAGATGCGGTGTAGAGGTGTTGCTGGTCGGTGATTCGCTGGGCATGGTGTGCCAGGGCCACGATTCGACCTTGCCAGTGACCATAAAGGATGTCGCTTATCACACAGCATGCGTGGCTCGCGGCAATCGCACCGCATTAGTCGTAGCCGATATGCCTTTTGGCAGCTACAACACCCCGGAATCTGCCAGCGTAAATGCGGTAACGTTGATGCAGGCCGGTGCAAACATGGTGAAGATGGAAGGTGGTGCTTGGTTAAGCGACACAGTACGGTTCCTTACCGAGCGTGCCATACCAGTATGCTGCCACCTTGGGCTGACGCCGCAATCGGTGCATCAACTGGGTGGTTACAAGGTGCAAGGTAAAACACCTGAAGCCGCTGAACTGTTGCGTCAGGATGCGTTTGCATTGCAGGCAGCAGGTGCCGAACTACTGGTGTTGGAAGCCATTCCAGCCACCCTTGCAAACGAGGTAACGCAAATGCTGTCGATCCCGACCATCGGCATTGGCGCAGGCGCCGATTGCTCCGGCCAGGTGCTGGTGATGCATGATTTATTAGGTGTTTTTCCAGGCCACAAAGCAAAATTCGTCAAAAATTTTATGCAGGGCAAAGATAGTATTGATTCAGCCGTGCGCGCCTATGTGGATGCGGTAAAAAGTAAGTCGTTTCCGGCGGCGGAGCACAGTTTTTGATAAATGACGTACATCGTCTTGTGTATGAAGTTTCTGGTGCCAGCATTTCAATCGTTTCATGCCGCTACCATTACTAATCGTTAACATTTTAACTGCTGGCTTAAGGTCGGATTTATGATTACCATAAAGAAGCTATTGTGAGGATTTCTATTCATGCGATTTCAATACCGTGTATTGGTAATGCCTCTCGTTGGATTAATCAATGGTTTCTGGCCACCTGCTTTTGCCGTTGACCTGCCAAATAGTGGAAATCAGATTCAGCAAATTCCGCCGTCGCCCACCGTGCAGAAAGTAGTACCGCCACTAGACTTAACATTAGCGCCACAAGTCACTGATGCTGCTGCTGATAGCCAAGCTATTCAAATCCAGGAACTAAAGTTTACCGGCGCCACAAAATATTCCAGCGAGGCTTTGACAACGGCTGCCGGATTTACGCCGGGTAGCATGTTGTCGCTCAATGATCTGCGTACAATGGCCGGCAAAATTACTGAGCATTATCGAAAAAATGGCTATTTTGTCGCCTTTGCCAACATACCAGCGCAAGACATCATTGGCGGCGGCGTGCAAATTACCATCTATGAAGGTAAGTACGGCACGATTACGATTAACAACAACTCCCGCGTGCGGGATGTCACAGTCCAAGGCCTGATAAAAGATATTAAGGCCGACGACGTGATCGCTGCCGCCCCATTGGAAAACGGCCTGTTGTTATTGGCTGATCTTCCAGGGTTAAAGTTAAGCACCACATTAAGTGCCGGCTCGGTTGTCAACACATCAAACCTGGATATCAATATCGATTCTGGCCCGCGCGTCACCGGCAGTGTTGATGCTGACAACGCCGGCAATCGCTACACCGGCCGTGAGCGCATCGGCGCGACCATTTATTTGAATGAATTAACAGGCTTTGGCGATGTTGCTACCCTGCGCGTGCTGTCATCCTTTCAGGGACTAGACTTTGCCCGCGCTACTTACCAGGCCCAATTCGGCAAAGCCAAGGTGGGGTTATCCTACACGGCGCTGAGCTATAAACTCGGCAGAGAATTTAAAAGTCTTGAAAACAATGGCAGCGCACGTATTGCAAGCGTATTTGGCAGCTATCCTTTTATACGATCCCGTCGCGCTAATCTGATGGGTCAGTGGTCATGGAGCGATTCAACGTTTATTGACCGGCAAGATGCGGTTACGCCGGCTTTATCATCAAGGAAAACCACGCGTGTATGGAATATTGGTTTAAGCGCCGACAGGCTCGATGAATTTGGTCGGGGTGGTGCGAACACTGCGTATATCAACTGGAGCCATGGTGTCTTAGATTTGCAAACTGACGCGGTTCGGGCGTTCGATGCGAGCAGTGCCCGTAGCAACGGTACATACAATAAAATGAACGTTGGTCTAACTCGCGAACAGTCGTTGGGCAACGCGTTTTCCCTTTACGCGGCCTATAACGGTCAATACGCGATCAACAACCTTGATGCTTCAGAAAAAAGTTCATTAGGTGGTATTGGCGGCGTGCGCGCTTATCCATCTGGCGAGGTAAATGCAGATTCTACCCAAACCCTTACCGTCGAGCTACGCAAACAAATTTCGGCGCGATTTCAAGTTATCGGCTTTGTCGATAGCGGCAAAGCCACGATCAATTACAAACCCTGGGCTGCTGTTACCACACCAAACCATCGCACTTTGAGCGGCGCTGGCGTTGGGGTTAATTGGTTTGGCCGCGATAGACTAGTCGTGCGCTCTTATCTAGCAACACGGCTTGGAAGCGAGCCCGTTACATCGGCGCCCGATTCATCCAGCAGGTTTTGGTTGCAGGCTGTTCGATATTTTTGATGGATATTACGAGCCTCATATATGACCGTTAATCCGGCACGCCTTATTGGCGTCAGCGGCTTGCCGCGCGCTGGCTCAACGCTTTTATGCCAATTACTGGCGCAGCTGATTCTGCATGCGACCGTATTCGGGCAGGATACCGCTCCCAAAATGTTGGGCGGCACATGATTTATTTTTACATCGCGAATTATGAGATTGCCATCGTTCGCATTCTGCATGACCGCATGGAGGCTAAGCGCCATTTGTAGAGTTCCAGTCTGCGTTTTCCATTAAGTTGACAAGCGCAATGTTTTCAATATTTGAGGCTATAGGAGGCAACATCGTCACACCTTTTTAGCGAGTTCGATTTCCCAGTTGCGATAATTTTTACAGTACTTCAACACAAAAAGCAGCAGGTGTAAGAATGCGTGTACGTTTGACATTCGCTTGCTCTAGCAACCCAGCGCGTCGATCTCCCGTTACGAGATAATCGGCTTCGCTTTCCAATGCCATCGCCGGTAAAAAAGCATCGTCGGGGTCATGCGATGAAATTCCGTCCGGCAAAGCTTGCAGGCGATTCATCACAAAAGCACGTTGCATATTATTAACCATAGCGCCAACACGGTGGGCAGGCAGGATAGCTCTTAGTTTTGGGTAGCGGCTGGCACGCCGTAGTTCGTCAAGTTGAGTTGTTGATGTTACTAGTTCGAAATGCCCAGTTCGCCAAGCGCGATAAATTTTTTCTGGAAAGCCATGCGGTGAAATTAGCGCACCTAATAGCACGTTCGTATCTAAAATAACGCGCATTAAGGCTTTCGCGCCCATTGCACTGCTTCGTCAATAAGGTCATCGAGTTCTGTTGGACTCATCTCCGCAGCAGCGGTTTTTGCTTGGATAACAGCACGATCCAGCAAATAAGTTCTTACTGCCTCTTCAATAAAGCGCGACAGGTCGCCCTTGCGACCACCACCTTGCGCAGCAATAAACATACGCACCGATTGGTCTACATCTGGTGATACAGCAACATTCCAACGAACGGTGTCCATAGCGATCCCGTGTTAAGCGTTTATGTGGATAGGTGTCCATACACTTTAGCAGCCAATCTTTCAACCTGCGGCACTACGTGCAATAATTAGTTGCCTTATGGTATCTTCTTGATGGGGTTTTCTATAAAATCTGTAGAGAATTGTCGAATCTTTGGAGATTAACCATGCACTATTCCTACCGGTTTAGTTGGGGCAAGACCATTGCGGTGTGCGCGCCATTCGCGTTTGCGCCAGCGGTGTTTGCCGCGCCTGCTGGAGGTGCCGTGGTTGCTGGGTCGGCTGTTGTTGCTGTCTCAGGTGGCAATACTGTTGTCACCCAATCTAGTCAACATGCTGCGTTAAATTGGCAGCAATTCAATATTGCGCCAGGCGAATCAGTACGCTTTGTGCAGCCAAACGCTAGTTCAGTAGCACTTAATCGCGTTATTGGCTCTGATCCTTCAACCATTCTGGGCAATCTATCTGCTAACGGTAAAGTCTTTCTTGTTAATCCTAACGGCATCTTGTTTGGGCACGGTGCGCAGGTCAATGTGAATGGGCTTGTTGCTTCAACACTGGAGATTACCGATACTGATTTTATGGCTGGGAGATATCGGTTTGGATTAACTGGCGCAAACGGTGTTGCTGGCGCAAAAGTTGTGAATCAAGGTGCGATCACCGTTAATACCGATGGAGGCTATGTCGCTTTGCTCGGAGCCAATGTTAGCAATCAAGGTGTGATTGCTGCACGGCTCGGTAGTGTGGCATTAGTTGCTGGCGATGCCATTACCCTTGATGTGGCAGGCGACGGGCTATTAAATATCTCCGTTGATAAGGGTGCCTTACAAGCGTTGGTCGATAACGGTGGTGTGATCAACACTGATGGTGGGCAGGTGCTGCTGACGTCTCGATCAGCTAGCGCATTGTTGGGTAGCGCTGTTAATAATACCGGCGTCATTCAAGCGCAAACGATTGAGAACCGCAATGGAACGATTCGACTGTTGGGCGATATGCAGTCCGGCACAGTCCATGTTGGCGGCAAACTAATTGCCGATGCACCTTCAGGCGGGGACGGTGGTTTTATTGATACCTCTGCGGCAACTGTAAGGATTAAGCCCGATGTTCATATTGACACCACCGCTTCTTTTGGTAAAACCGGCACTTGGCTCATTGATCCACACGATTTCAACATTAACGCTTCCTCAGGCGACTTAACCGGTCTTGCCTTGTCAACTGCTTTGGGTACGACAAGTGTGTCGATTATGTCGAGCCAAGGTGCCACTGCTAGCGGTGCTGGCAATATCAATGTGAATGATGCAGTGACGTGGAGTAGCAATAACCGCTTAACGCTGACTGCATCGAATCACATCAACGTGAATGCCAACATCACAGCGACTGGGACTGGTGCGGGCATTACCCTCAACCCAAACACAGCAAACGGCGGTGAAGCTGCTAGCGGCACCGGCACAGTCAATTTTGCGATGAATAATTCAATTAGTTTGCCGAACGTCTCACCGGCCTCTAATACTGCATTAGTCATCAATGGCAATTCTTACACCGTCATCAATAGCCTCGGTGTGCAGGGCAGTTCAACTGGCACAGACTTACAAGGCATTAATGGCAACCTAGCTCGACGGTATGCTTTAGGTAGCAATATTGATGCTGCATCAACCAGCGGCTGGAATGCTGGCGCAGGGTTTATGCCGTTGGGGAATGCAACTACTCCATTTACTGGCATCTTTAATGGCCTCGGTCACGCTATCAGCAACCTAACCATTAATCGACCGGCTACTGATAATGTGGGTTTATTTGGCGTGACCGCAGGGGCAATAATCTCCAATATCGGCGTTACAAACGTTAGTGTTGCTGGCCGTGAGGGCTTTGGCGCACTTGCAGGACGAGCCGATGCAGGAACGGCAATCACCAATAGTTATTCAAGCGGCAACGCTACTGCTTCCATTTATTCCGACGTAGGCGGATTAGTCGGACAGTTATGGAACGGCTCGACCATCAGTGGTAGTCATTCTGCGGTAACAGTCAACACTGGTGGCGGCAATGCCGGTGGCTTGGTCGGTCAACTTGTCTCGTCAAGCCGCATTATCGATAGCTACGCAACTGGCAATGTTACTGGCCAAAATTACACTGTTGGCGGATTGGTCGGCTATGCAAATGGCTCTGGCAATATTATTACCAACAGCTATGCCACTGGAAACGTCAGCACAACACAAGGCAATGCAGGCGGTTTAGTTGGTGCCAATGAGGGAACAATTACTGGCAGTTATGCCACTGGAACGGTCAATGGAGCAGGTAGCGTTGGCGGTTTGGTGGGATCGAATAATTCATCGGCAACGTCATATGTCGCGAATAGCTATGCAACGGGCGCAGTGACTGGAACTTACAATACTGGGGGTTTGACTGGTTTTCAGGGAGGCGCTATTTCAAACAGCTATGCGACCGGCAATGTTAGGGGAACACACAATGTCGGTGGATTAAGCGGTTATCTGGTTGGAACGATTACCGCTAGCCATGCTACTGGTAGTGTTACAAATAGCGGAGGCAATACCGGTGGCCTGGTAGGCGGTGGACAAGGAAGTATTGATCGTAGTTATGCAACTGGCGCTATTTCAAGCAATGACTATAATGCGGGCGGCCTGGTTGGCGTTATCGGCGGCACAGGTATCAGCAACAGCTATGCAAATGGTTCTATCTCTGGCGTGAACAATGTAGGGGGTTTGGTAGGTTACAACGATAGCGCCCTCATTAACGCCAGTCACGCCACCGGCAACGTTACGGCAACGTCATTCAACATCGGCGGGTTGGTTGGCAGCAATGCCGGCATTACTACAAACAGCTATGCCACAGGTGCAGTTAGTGGCGCTGGTAACGTCGGTGGATTTGCAGGGACCAACACGTCAACGATCTCTGATAGCTATGCGTCAGGCGCAGTTATCGGGGCTTACAACACTGGTGGTCTGATCGGCTATAACCCAGGCATTGCTACAAACGTTCATTCCTCTGGCAATGTATCGGGCGGAGGCATCGATTTTGGTGGACTTATCGGGCTGCACTCAGGAACAGTTGCTTCGAGCTTCGCAACTGGCAACGTTACTAATAATGCAAATTCAGGGGTATATACAGGTGGTTTAATAGGTCGGCTCGAGGGCAATGGCAAAATCAGCACCAGCTATGCTACCGGCAATGTTACAGCCAGTGGTCAAGACGCTGGAGGCCTAGTGGGCAGGATGGATTCAGCAGGCAATAGCATTGAGAATAGTTATGCTACTGGACCAGTCAATGGCAATGACTACAATGTCGGCGGATTGCTCGGTTTGATGCTAAATGGCACTGTGTCGAATAGTTATTCAACGGGCGCAGTCACCGGCGTCGGAAATGTAGGCGGCTTAATTGGCGCAAAAGGCTCAGGCACTGTTACCGGCAGCTATTGGAATGTCACTGCCTCTGGCCTGGCAACCAGTGCGGGTGGTGCTGGCGCTGTAGGAAAAACGACTGCGCAGATGCTGTCGCAATCAACTTATTCTGGTTGGGACTTTGGCGCGATCTGGACAATGTATGAAGGTTATACCAATCCCTTACTTCGCTCGTTTCTTAAGCCGCTAACCGTTACGGCCAACGATGCCACCAAGATTTACGATCGTACCGGCTTCAGCGGTGGCAATAGCGTGTCGTATTCAGTGGCCTCCCCTGCTAACGTGTTTGGCACCCGTGTGTATGCAGGTGCTGCACAAGGGGCGGTCAATGTTGGCAACTATACGTTGACGGCTTCTGGACTTTTCTCCAACCAGCAAGGCTTCTTGATTAGCTATGCCCCAGGAACGCTGACGGTCACACCAAAAGCATTAATAATTACGGGGTTAAGTGCTGCGAACAAAATTTATGATGGGTCGACTGCTGCTGCAACTTCCGGGGGCATGTTGTCTGGCATCATTGCCGGCGATACAGCTGGTTTGACAAGCATCGGTACGTTCGCTACAAAAAATGTCGGGACAGGTATCAACGTTACCCTCAACAACCGCTTGACAGGAGCAAGTGCTGTCAACTACTCGGTTGGCACAACAACTACTTTTGCAGATATCGCACCGAAGAGTTTGACGGTTACCGGGACGACAGCAGCAAATAAGATTTATGACGGTACAACCACCGCAGCGCTGACTGGTGGCATATTGGCAGGTGTGATCAGCGGTGATTTGGTGACGCTTGGACAGGCCGGTAACTTTGTTAGTAAAGACGCTGGGGCTGCCGTGAGTATTACTGCCAACGATTCGTTAGGCGGCAGTGATGCGGGAAACTATACGATGACACAACCCACTGGGTTAGTTGGCGATATCGCACCACGACAATTGCTGGTCAATGCGACAGGGATCAATAAAATTTATGACGGCACGGCCGTCGGTGCCGCCACCTTGACCGACAACCGCTTGGCTAACGATAATTTTATTCTGACGAATAGCAGCATGACATTTGATGATAAAAACGTCGGTGCTAGCAAACCGATGATCATTTCTGGCATACGTGCAATAGGTGTCGATGCTGGCAACTATTTTCTGAACACGTCTGCAATGGCTGCTGCAAACATTACGCCTGCACCCTTACGTATTACAGCAAACAATGCGGCACGGCTTCCAGCGACACCCAATCCTTTATTTACCGCGCGCTATGCCGGGCTCGTCGCTGACGAATCACCTTTGGTGCTGGATGGCTCTCTTGGCTTTACAACGCCTGCAACAATTGGCTCAGCTACAGGTGCTTATTCTGTTAAACCGTCTGGACTAACGTCTACAAACTACGCCATCCAATACGTCGATGGTGCGCTGGTTGTTTTACCATCTGAGCGGCTCTTTACTGCGTTTGGGTTTGTTCAGCAAGCAGAGTTTGCAATGCCTGCTGTGCAAAAGCCAGCCGTAAAGCATTTTGCTGACTGGAAATCGGGTGACTCGCCTACTCTTGATTTCACCCTGGATCGCCCTCCTGTAAAGGTTCCGGCTGATGTACTTGTGCCAGATTAAAAGCAATTAGCTAAAGCCTTGGTGATATCCTACTTTGGCATTCCCAAATGCGTGCGGATCGCATCTTCAATGGCCAACATTTCGCTTTTAGACAAGGAGCCAAACTGACTTTTTAAACGGCCTTTATCCGCCGCCATTATCTGATCTGCCATTGCTTTCCCTGCTTTTACGCCTACCGTGACTAGGGCTTCACCCGGATATTGACGACCTGTATTACTGGTAATCGGCACTACGACAACTCGAGCTAAATTGCGGTTTGCGGAATCATTGCTAACAATGACTGCGGGCCGCGTTTTACGCACCTCGCTACCAATAGCGGGATCAAATTCTACCCACCAAATTTCACCGCGCTTCATTGACCATATCGCTTGCTAAAGCATTAACCCATGCTGTCGCTTCAATTTCCCTGTCATGATCAGCTGCCATCGCGCGGTAACCATCATCAAGTGCTGTATCCATTACATGAGGTCTTAGTAAATCCTCAATAAACTGACTCATACGCCGTTTGCCAACTGTTCGATAAAGTCCTTCATACACTGCCTCATCCAATGTAATGGTCATTTTTTTATGCATTACAGCCCCCCTTAATACGTAATACGTATTACATATTAGCAGAAACCTCCCTAAATTTACAAAGTGAAATGCATTTTGTAATTGCTAACTCTACCTCAAACACGCACGACCTTTATCGTATTATGTACATGTAATGACCATGTACATAGGAGCTAAAATGGCGACAGCAACAGAGCGCATCGTAGTGCAAGTTACCGCTACGCAAAAAAAAATCAATTGCATCAACTGCAAAACGCCTTGGGTTGAACGTCAGTGAATTAGTCCGTCAGGCGGTTCAGGGCTTTAACCCAGCAGGCGACGAGCGCGATATGGTGGCATTGATTAGGCAGGTTAATATATCAACAAACGAAGCAAATAATGCTTTAGATGAAGCACTCTCTTTCGTTGCAGAATCAAACAAAAGAATCGAAGCTATGTCGAAAGCGGTTTGCTGATGGGTGTTACAGATAAAGTTTGGGATGCGCTCACAACCGTTATAAAAATGAACGACAAGGTCGTATCGATTGCTGGCACTGTTAAAGAACAGCAAAAAAAAGATCGAAGGGCTTACCGAACGAGTCATCAAGCTTGAAGCCACAATTGAGTTACTGATGCGAGTGAGCGAAAACAAGCGGTTAAAATAAGAACATCATGGGCGGTTTGCAGCACATGTCAGTAGCCATTTTCGCAACCGCTTTTATCAAGAATAAATCCGAAAAGGTTACTGCTATTTAGGTGAGTACGCTTTCGTCATAACGTGTCATGTTCTTAGTCAAAACCGGCCACAATTCATCAAGCTTACTAACCGTTACGCCCAAGTCACACAACAAGCCATCTTTCAAGCCATATACCCAACCATGAATGGTCAGTGGTTGGCCACGCTCCCACGCATCTTGAACAATAGTGGTTTGACACAAATTGACCACCTGTTCCATGACATTGATTTCACATAAACGGTTATGGCGCACTTCGGGTGGTAAATCAGCGTTTAAGTGGCGTTCATGCTTCTGGTGCACATCTTGTACATGCCGTAGCCAGTTGTCGGCTAGCCCAACTCGGCGGCCAGTCAATGCTGCATGATTGGTGGAATGCATAAAAACCGTTTTGCAAAAATATGGCCGCTGCAGACTTTACAGAACTCTCGCAGGAATAAAAAAACCGCCGTTTAATGCACGGCGGTTTTACGGAGGCAGCCCAGCATCACTCAAAAAATTCTTTGACCTTGTCTTTCCAAGATTTGGTCTGCGGGCTATGTTTGGCGCCACCTTCAGTGGTGGAGCGTTCAAACTCGCGCAGCAGCTCTTTCTGTTTGTCGGTGAGCTTGACCGGCGTTTCAACCACCACATGGCAAAACAGATCGCCGGCAAATCCTGAACGTACACCTTTGATGCCTTTGCTGCGCAAGCGGAAAGTTTTGCCCGACTGCGTACCTTCGGGAATAGTAAACGACGCCTTGCCGGACAACGTTGGCACTTCGATCTCCCCACCCAATGCTGCCTTGGTATAAGAGATCGGCATTTCGCAATGCAAATCATCACCATCGCGCTGGAACACACCGTGCGCTTTAATATGTATCTCGACATATAAGTCACCCGGCGGCCCGCCATTCATTCCCGGTTCGCCGTTGCCACTGGAGCGAATACGCATGCCTTCATCAATACCTGCCGGTATCTTGACTTCAAGCGTCTTGTTACGCTTCAAGCGACCTGCGCCGGCGCAATTGGTACAGGGGTCAGGAACAATCTTGCCGGTTCCATGACATTTTGAACAAGTCTGCTGGATACTGAAAAACCCCTGCTGCATGCGCACCTGACCGTGCCCACCGCAAGTCGGGCAAGTCGTTGGCGATGTACCTGGTTTGGCGCCCGAGCCGCTGCATACTTCACAACTGTCCCAGGAAGGCACACGAATAGTCGTATCGAACCCGTTGGCGGCTTGCTCCAGAGAGATCTCGAGGTTATAACGCAGGTCGGCTCCGCGATAGACTTGTGGGCCACCGCCACTGCGCCCACCCCGCGCGCCTGCTGCACCACCAAAGATATCGCCAAAAATATCACCAAATGCATCGGCAAAGCCGCCACCAGCACCTCCGCCGGCCCCGCCGCCCATATTGGGGTCTACACCAGCATGGCCGTATCGATCATAAGCTTCACGCTTCGGAGGATCCGACAGCATCTCGTAAGCTTCTTTGGCTTCCTTGAATTTATCCTCCGACCCTTTGCTGTCAGGATTGCGGTCAGGATGGTATTTCATCGCCAGCTTGCGATAGGCTTTCTTGATGTCTTCGTCCGAAGCATTTTTTGCAACGCCAAGAATTTCATAAAAATCGCGCTTTGCCATAGTGTCGGCACTTTCTCGAATCTAGAACAAACATTCATTAAAAATGCCGAGGGACGCTGGGTTTTGCGTCGGCTCGGCAAGCAAGGACGGCACGTGGCCGTCCAGCCAGAGAGGTCTATTTCTCTTCTTTTACTTCCTTGAAATCAGCATCGACAACATCTTCTTTGCTCGGCTTGCCGTCAGCGCTACCACTTGCATGACCGGCACCGTCGGCTGCAGCACCAGCTGCCTGCTGCGCCTGCATGTCGGCATACATTTTTTCACCAAGCTTTTGCGCAACCGTCGACAGGGCAGCCGATTTTGCATCAATCGCTGCTTTATCATCCTGCTTGACAACCTCTTCGAGCTCTTTCAAAGCCGCTTCAATTGCTTCTTTCTCCGAAGCCTCGATCTTGTCGCCATATTCGGCCAACGATTTCTTGGTCGAATGCACCAGCGCCTCGCCCTGGTTTTGTGCCTGCGTCAATGCCACGATGCGTTTGTCTTCTTCGGCATTGGCTTCGGCATCCTGCACCATCTTCTGGATTTCTTCTTCACTCAAGCCGGAATTGGCCTTGATGGTGATCTTGTTTTCTTTGCCTGTGGCTTTGTCTTTGGCACCTACATGCAAAATGCCATTGGCATCAATATCAAAAGTCACCTCAATTTGTGGCGTACCACGGGCCGATGGGGGAATACCCTCAAGATTAAATTCGCCTAAGCCTTTATTACCAGCAGCAATTTCCCGCTCGCCTTGGAAAACTTTAATCGTCACAGCCGGCTGATTGTCGTCGGCTGTGGAAAATACCTGACTGAATTTAGTCGGAATGGTCGTATTTTTGTGAATCATCTTGGTCATTACGCCACCAAGTGTCTCGATACCGAGCGACAGCGGCGTCACGTCCAGCAACAACAAATCTTTGCGGTCGCCCGACAACACCGACCCTTGGATTGCTGCGCCAACCGCGACAGCTTCATCCGGGTTCACGTCGCGACGTGGGTCTTTACCGAAGAATTCCTTGACCTTTTCCTGCACCTTCGGCATCCGGGTCATTCCACCAACCAGGATGATGTCATCAATTTCCGTGACCTTGACGCCGGCATCCTTGATCGCCAGGCGGCAAGGCTCAATGGTCTTGGCGATCAATTCCTCAACCAGCGATTCCAGTTTTGACCGGGTCATCTTTAAGTTCAAGTGCACTGGTGCGCCATTGGCCATGGCGATATACGGCTCGTTGATCTCTGTCTGCTGGGATGACGACAACTCAATCTTGGCACGCTCGGCAGAAGCTTTAATGCGCTGGAGTGCAATGGCATCCTTTGACAGATCCAGACCGTTGATCTTTTTAAACTCATCGATGATGTAATCGATAATGCGTTGGTCGAAATCTTCGCCGCCAAGAAAGGTATCGCCGTTGGTAGACAATACCTCGAACTGCATTTCACCATCAACGTCGGCAATTTCAATAATTGAAATGTCGAAGGTGCCACCGCCAAGATCATAGACTGCGATCTTGCGGTCACCCTTGCCGTTTTTATCCAGACCAAACGCCAACGCTGCTGCTGTCGGCTCGTTGATGATGCGCTTGACATCGAGGCCAGCAATGCGCCCCGCATCTTTGGTTGCCTGGCGCTGGGCATCATTGAAATATGCCGGCACAGTAATGACTGCCTCGGTTACTTCATGACCAAGGTAATCTTCAGCGGTTTTTTTCATTTTGCGCAGGATTTCAGCCGATATTTGCTGCGCTGCCAATTTTTTGTCACGCACCGAAATCCAGGCGTCGCCATTGTCGGCTTTGACGATTTGGTACGGCATCATGGCAATGTCTTTTTGCACTTCTTTTTCGTCGAACTTGCGCCCGATCAGCCGCTTGACGGCGTACAAGGTGTTCTTAGGATTAGTGACCGCTTGCCGCTTGGCCGGCGCACCTACCAGAATTTCGCCGTCTTCTTGATAAGCGACGATAGAAGGCGTTGTACGGGCACCTTCGGAGTTTTCAATAACCTTCGGCTTGCCCCCTTCCATTACTGCAACACAGGAGTTGGTGGTGCCAAGGTCGATCCCGATAATAACGTTGGGCATAATATTTTTCCTTATAAACAAGCGTAGCGAATGTAGCCGGTGTGAGAGAAATGGCGATAACTTAATAAAATAGTGGCGGAATAATTATTCCGGTTGCTCCCGATATATGGAAACAACGCCTAATTTCAAGATTGCCTCGTACAAATTAAATCCAAGAATTTGGCGAAAGGCCATTCAAAAAATTTCAGCCCGCAACGGTTACCAGCGCTGGGCGCAACAACCGGTCGGAAATCATGTAACCCTTTTGCAAGACGCTAACAATCGTATTAGCATCTTGGGAGGCCGGCACCATGGAAATTGCCTGATGTTTCATCGGGTCAAGTTTTTCGCCGGGCAATGGATTAATTTCAAGCAATCGATTTTTTTCGAAAGCGGAAGACAATTGGCGCAACGTGGCCTCAACACCTTCCTTATAAGAATCTACAGAAGGTGTTTCGATCTTCATCGCCATTTCCAGGCTATCCCTCACTGGAAGCATTGCTTCGGCAAAACCTTCGATCGCAAACTTGTGCGCTTTGGTGATGTCTTCCTGCGCCCGGCGGCGCATGTTTTCTGATTCTGCTTTGGCGCGCAGGAAAGCATCCTGCAAATCTTTTGCCTTCGCCTCAGCAGCAGCTAATTGCTCTTCATGCGGTGAAAGCAAACCGGCGGCGTCGGCATGCTCTAAGTCTTGTGTTTCAGCTAGATCGGCTTCATTAGCAACGCGGTTAAAAGGCGACGATGCGGAAGAGATCGGGTCTTGAGGATGGGATTGCGGTATCGGTTTTTCCTGGTCTTGCATAAGAAAATCTCCATGAATCTATAACAGAAGGAAAATAATTGAGAACAGCCATGTGTTTATCCCTACTAGATGTAGTGCTTCTCAGTATTTTCAAGGGTATCCAAACCTACAAGCTGAAAAATTTTTAAAATTTCTTTAAGTATCGGCACCGATCTCCTTTGCACGTGTTGCCGACAATCGCGCTTCCTCTTCACGTTGCTTTAGTAAGATCGGACTTATTTGCGTTGGCCACCCGCTCATGTGCTGCTCGGCAATATCCGCAATCGCTGCAATGCCAGCTGACTCTTCGTTCAAACAGGGAATATAGTGAAATTGCTTACCGCCGGCTTCCAAGAAATCATGGCGGGCCTCCATGGATATTTCCTCCAAAGTTTCCAGGCAATCGCTGGTAAAGCCTGGACACATCACATCAACGCGGCCAACGCCTTCCCGTCCCAATTTTTCTAGGGTCGGAGCAGTGTAGGGCTGGAGCCATTCGGCCTTGCCAAACCGGGATTGAAAAGTGAGCTGCCACTGGCTAGGGGCGAGTCCGAGTGCGGTGGCGAGCAGGCGAGCGGTTTTATGGCATTCGCAGTGATAAGGATCACCTTTTAGTAACGTGCGTTTGGGTACGCCGTGAAAACTCATGACTAGCTTGTCTGGCCGGCCATGCTTCTCCCAATACGCGAGCACCGATTTTTTCAAGGCATCGATGTATGCAGGATGATCGTGGTAATGCTTCACAATACGCAGCTCGGGTATGTTGCGGCAATTGCGGTAATACTGGAATACGGCATCGAAGATTGAAGCCGTCGTCGTGCCTGAATATTGTGGATAAGCGGGAAGCACCAGGAGTCGGTCACAGCCTTCAAGCTTGAGTTTCTCCAACACACTGGCTACTGAGGGGCTTCCGTAACGCATCGCATACTCAACGCGTACTTCGTGGCTACGTTCACCAAGATAGCCACGCAAGAGAATCGATTGCTTATGTGTATGCACCTTGAGGGGCGAACCTTCATCACTCCAGATCGAAGCGTATTTCTTGGCAGATTTGCTGCTGCGAATCGGCAAAATGATGCAATTGAGAATAAACCACCATATGGCCCGCGGAATTTCCACCACCCGTGGATCAGATAAAAATTCTTTCAGGTATCGCCGCACCGCCGATGCGGTAGGTGCCTCCGGCGTGCCCAGATTAATTAATACGACTGCGGTTCTTGGAATCGTGCCATGCGTGTAAGGGGGTTCACTGCGAAATGCCATGACGTTTCCATCGATAAGAGTAGGGAGAATTCTGGAAGAAATTAAAAGTAATGCCGTACAACTGCGTTAGAGGGCCAGTAACTCCCGGGCATGCTGGCGCGTGATCGGCGTGATTTCAATACCACCCAGCATGCGTGCAACCTCTTCCACGCGGGAGTTCGCATCGAGTGCACCAATGCGCGATACCGGCCTGCCTTCGTGGATTTCTTTGCTCACTTCAAAATGCTGGTTTGCCTGGCTTGCCACTTGCGGCAGGTGGGTGACGCACAATACTTGTCGATCATGTCCCAGTCGTTTCAGCAAGCGCCCCACTACCTCCGCCACGCCGCCACCGATCCCACTGTCTACCTCATCAAAAATGAGTGTGGGCGTTGCGGTGCTTACTGATGTGATGACAGAGATTGCCAGAGCGATGCGCGCAAGCTCGCCACCCGACGCCACTTTTGCCAGCGGGCGCGGCGCAGTGCCGGCATGCCCTGCCACCAAAAACTCCACTTGCTCAATGCCATAACTGGCCGGCTCGCATGACTGCAAGGCAATGGTGAACTGGCCACCGTTCATGCTTAAGTCCTGCATGGCCGCAGTCACCGATACGCTCAGCGCCGCTGCGGCTTTGGCACGCGCACGGCCGAGCTTTTTTGCCAAATCCAGATAAGCATTCTGCGCTTGCTGCTCTTGCGCGCACAAGGCATCCATGTCGGTTGCGGCAGCAAGCTGGCGCAGCTGGCTGGCAAGCATGGCATGCTCGCCAGGCAAGTCTTCCGGTTGCACCCGAAACTTGCGCGCCGTGGCATGGAGATCAGACATGCGCGCTTCCACCTGGCGCAATCGATCCGGGTCGAGTTCTACACTACTCAGATAATCGTTAAGACCATACACCGCCTCTTGCATTTGAATGCGTGCTGGCTCCAAAAGATCGAGCACTGGCTTTAACGCAGCATCAATTGCGGCCAGTTTATCCAGCTTTTGGGTAATGGAGAGCAACTGCGACAGCATTGGCTTATCCGCCTCGGAAATCACTGTCACGGCTTCCTGAGCGCCTTCGATCAAGCTTGCAGCATGGGACAATCGGCTGTGCTCGTTGCTCACTTCCGTCCACTCTCCAGGCTGGGCAGCAAGCTTGTCGAGTTCGCCAACTTGCCATTCCAGCCGTTCGCGCTCCAGCAAGACATTTTTTGCATTCGTCTCAAAATCTTCCCGTTGCCGCACCAGGGCTCGCCAGCTTTTGAATGCACCGGCGACTGCTTTTGCCTCCTCCTGCAACCCTGCCTGGGTATCGAGCAACACCCGCTGCGCATCGGCTTTCAGCAATGACTGATGGGCATGCTGGCCGTGAATATCCACCAGCATTTCTCCTAATTCGCGCAACTGACCGGCGGTGGCGACAACGCCATTAATAAAAGCTCTGGAGCGGCCTGCATTGTCTACAACCCTGCGCAAAAGGACGCCGTCCTCCTCGACCTGGAAGCCGCCAGCTTCCAGCCATGCCAAGGCATTGGGGACGATTGCAAAATCGGCAGTAATATCGGCACGAGTTGCGCCCTCTCGCACAACGCTGGCATCGCCACGCCCACCAAGTGCCAATGCCAGGGCGTCGATCAGAATAGATTTGCCTGCGCCCGTCTCACCAGTAAAGACGGAAAAGCCCGACGCAAATTCAAGCTCGATGGCGTCGACGATGACAAAATCACGGATAGAAAGCGTTCGCAGCATGGTCTCTAAAATTTATTTCAGGCGGCCTTCGGCAGACGGATATTCATTCCAATGCAGTTTTTCGCGTAGCGTATCGTAGTAGCTCCAGCCCTCCGGATGCAAAAACGTGACCGCATGGGTAGAACGCTGAATCACAAGACGGTCATGATGCTGCAGCCCGGCAAAGGACTGCATATCAAAATTGACGCTGCAATCACGCCCGCTAATGACTTCAACCACAATCTGGCTCGAATCCGGCACCACGATGGGACGATTCGACAAGGCATGTGGCGCAATCGGCACTAGAACGATGCCACCAAGACTGGGATGCAGCAAAGGCCCGCCAGCGGACAAGGCATAAGCAGTCGAGCCGGTTGGTGTGCCGATGATCAATCCATCTGAGCGCTGGTTGTACATAAAGTGGCCGTCAACCTCGACCCGTAATTCAATCATGCCGGACCCGGCCCCACGTGCCACGACCACATCATTCACAGCCAATGCATTGCAGATGGATTCGCCATTTCGCAACACGGAGCCTTCCAACAGGCTACGATTCTCCGAATTGATTTTTCCATCCAGCATGTCAGTGAGTACAGCGATCTTGCGCTCAGCCGGGATGTCGGTCATGAAACCAAGCCGACCCTGGTTAATGCCAATCATGGGCACTTTAAAAGATGCAAGTTGGCGAGCCACGCCCAGCATCGTGCCGTCGCCGCCCAATACGATCACAACATCAGCGTGGCTACCGATTTGCGCCGTTGTCATGACCTCCAAGTTGCCACGTTCAAGGTGTCGTGCAGTTTCAGTCTCGAAGATCACCTGCCTGCCAGTGCTTTCGACAAATGCTGCGACTTCTGCAATAGAAGCAGCAATTGCTGCCGACGGATAACGTCCAACGAGAGCAATTTTGTGAAAAGCGGCCGCGCCAGCCGTGCTTTGAGCGGCAATATTGGAGGGCGTGCTTAAATTGGCAGACAGCATGCCGCAGATTAGAACATAATTTACCCAGCTGTAACGCGATACACCACATACAAGCCGACACGCGCATAATGCTGACGTTGCCCTCCCGCACTTGCGAAATTACCGATCATGCAATTAGACACTCGTGCCCAAACTCTACTAAAAGCACTGGTGGAGCGATACATTACAGATGGCCAGCCGGTCGGCTCGCGCTCGCTCTCGAAAATCTCCGGCCTTGACCTATCGCCGGCAACAATTCGCAACATCATGTCGGATTTGGAAGAGATGGGGTTCGTGGCCAGCCCACACACGTCTGCTGGCCGTGTGCCGACACCACGTGGCTACCGCCTCTTCGTGGATACTCTCCTGACGTTACAGCACAAGGATGAGCCCGCGCTTGAAGCACGTCTGCAGCACGCGTTGCAAAGCAACATGCCGCAAAAGCTTATTACCAGCGCTGCACAATTGCTTTCTTCGCTGTCGCAGTTTGCCGGCGTGATCTTGTCGCCGCGACGCGAATCGGTATTTCAACAGATTGAATTTTTGCGCCTTTCCGAAAAGCGCATATTGCTGGTAATTGTTAGTCCGGGAGGCGACGTACAAAACCGCTTACTCTTGACAGATGCCGACTACACTCCCTCTCAACTTATCCAGGCAGCAAACTATATTAACCGGCATTACGGCGGCCTTAGCTTTGATGATGTTCGCATTCGCTTGCAGGGTGAATTGCGACAATTACAAGACGACATGACCAGCTTGATGCATGCAGCAGTTGAAGCCGGCAGCGCCGCCATGAACGACGACAGCGGCGATATGGTGATTTCCGGCGAACGTAATTTGCTGTCAGTTACCGATCTGGCATCGAACATGACATCCTTGCGCAAGCTCGTCGATCTGTTTGAACAAAAAAGCGGGTTGATGCAACTGCTCGATTTGTCGAGTAAAGCGGCCGGCGTGCAAATCTTTATTGGCGGTGATTCACACTTGGTGCCGATGGAACAGATGAGCGTGGTCACAGCCCCTTACGAGGTCAATGGCAAGGTAGTAGGTACTTTAGGCGTTATTGGCCCGACCCGCATGGCATACGAGCGGGTTATTCCAATCGTCGACCTGACGGCAAAATTACTGTCAAGGGCGCTCAACCAGGGGTAATCAACCAGCGCGATGCGGGCAGTTTTCCTTGGTGCAATGCCCGTATAACGCCAGTGCATGGTCGGCAATATTAAATCCTCGTTCCGAGGCCACTTTTTGTTGACGGCTTTCAATCTCTTCATCGAAAAATTCTTCGACGCGGCCGCAATCAAGACAAACCAAATGGTCATGATGCGTACCTTCATTTAATTCAAAAACCGCCTTGCCGGTTTCAAAATGATTTCGATGCAATAAACCGGCTTGCTCAAATTGCGTTAACACCCGATAAACCGTTGCCAGGCCAACGTCCATGTTCTCTATCAACAGTATCTTGTAGACATCCTCTGCGCTCAAATGGCGCACCGGACTGTTGTGAAAAATATCAAGAATTTTTAGGCGCGGGAGGGTCGCTTTGAGGCCGCTGGCTTTCAGCCCGTTCGGGTTATAAGACATGTTCGTGCTCTGCAAAATCGTAACTGCTTTATGATATAGCGTTTCAGCGTCCGCCCTACGACATTTAAACTTCCTATGGTTAAGCAGCCTATGCATCCCGGCATCTCTTTTCATAACTTTCCTTCTTGGAAAAATAATTTATCACCGGTGGTTGGACGCATCATCGCGATGGCAATCGCTTCGTTTATGGTGCTATTGAGTGGCTGCGCCACAAAAGTGCCGTCTTCTGAATCCGCTGCGAGCGCTGCAGCAGGCAGTGGCACACAAACGATCCAGGCCACAGGCGTGCGGCGCGTGTTGGGAATATTTGCTCCCTTTCGCATCAATATTCAACAAGGCAACTTTGTGTCGAGTGAAATGTTGGCACAGCTAAAAGTCGGCATGACGCCAGAGCAAGTGCGCTTCACGCTTGGCACGCCCTTGCTGACCGACGTCTTCCACGCCGATCGCTGGGAATATATTTTTCGGCTTCAACGCGGCAATGGCGAAGTCACTACCAGCCGCGTGACGGTATATTTTAAAGACGGCACTGCTGCCAGCTTTGAAGGAGGTGATTTGCCTACCGAGACGCAATATTTGGCACGTATTGCCGGTGCAGCGCCGCCCGCTAAGCCACTACCTCCCGTGACGCCGCCAAAGGCGATGCCGCCCTCGGCATCTGAAACTAAATAGGCTGACCACGTGACAATGCAACCATTGAAAGTAGCCGTTGCCGGCGCATCTGGACGCATGGGCCAGATGTTGGTTGAGGCGATCGGGCAAGCAAAAGACGTCGTCCTGACTGGCGCACTTGATGTCGCTGGCGCACCGTCGCTGGGTGTTGATGCAGGTGCCTTTCTGGGCAAACGTACTGGCATCTTGATCAGCGCCGATTCTTCAGCGGCATTAGCCAACGCGCAGTTCGTGATCGATTTCACCCGCCCGGAAGGAACGCTCGAATTACTGCCATATTGTGTACAACACGGCGTAAAAATGATTATTGGCACCACTGGCTTCAATGACGCCGGGCGTGCTGCTATTGCAGCTGCAGCAAAAGATATTGCCATCGTGTTGGCGCCTAACATGAGCGTGGGTGTCAATGTAACGATGAAGCTGCTGGATATGGCGGCGCGCAGTTTTGCCGAAGATTACGATATTGAAATTATCGAGGCGCATCATCGTCACAAGGTCGATGCGCCTTCCGGTACCGCCTTGATGATGGGCGAAGTCGTGGCGCAAGCCAAAGGACATAAACTTGAAGACGTCGCTGTCTATGCCCGACATGGCGTGACTGGCCCGCGCAAGCCGTCGTCCATCGGTTTTGCTACGATCCGTGGCGGTGACGTAGTGGGTGACCACACAGTGCTGTTCGCCGGTACTGGCGAACGCATCGAGATTAGTCATAAATCCTCCAGCCGCGTCAGCTATGCGCATGGCAGCCTGCGTGCGGTGCGCTTTCTCGTCAATAAGACGCAGGGTCTGTTCGATATGCAGGACGTCCTGGGGTTGCGCTGAGTAAAATAAAGGGTTGCTGCCGTTATAATCATGGATTCCCGTTTTTTGGCAGCATTTCCCATGCAAGAGCATTCCATTTCGAATACGCCGTCTGAGCCGTACCTGCATACGGAGGTTGAAAGCGCTGCGCAACATCACTGGCGTGAGACAAAGGCTTACCTTACAAAAGACTTCGCGCGCGATGCCACCGGCGCGTTAAAGCCAAAGTTTTACGCATGCTCAATGCTGCCCTACCCTTCCGGTAAGCTGCACATGGGCCACGTGCGTAACTACACCATCAACGATGTCATGGCCCGCTATCTGCGCATGAAAGGCTACAACGTCTTGATGCCGATGGGTTGGGACGCCTTTGGTATGCCGGCTGAAAACGCAGCCATGGCGCACAACGTGCCGCCGGCGCAATGGACTTATGCCAACATCACCCATATGAAAAGCCAGATGGAGGCGATGGGGCTGGCTATTGACTGGACACGGGAAATTGCTGCCTGCTCCCCCGAGTATTACAAGTGGAACCAGTGGATGTTCTTGAGGATGCTTAAGGAGGGCATCATTTATAAGAAAACCGGTACAGTCAATTGGGACCCGGCCGACCTGACAGTACTGGCAAACGAGCAAGTGATCGACGGGCGTGGCTGGCGTTCAGGAGCACCGATCGAAAAGCGTGAGATACCAATGTATTACGCGCGCATCACTGATTATGCCGAAGACCTGTTAAAGGGCGTAAACGAGAATTTGGAAGGTTGGCCGGAGCGCGTACGACTCATGCAGGCTAACTGGATTGGCAAATCGACTGGCGTGCGTTTTGCGTTTAAACACACGATTGAAGATGCACAAGGAAAGCTCATTGACGACGGCAAGCTCTGGGTATTTACTACCCGTGCCGACACCATCAAGGGCGTCACATTTTGTGTTGTAGCGCCTGAACATGCCTTGGCAACTTTTGCTGCGCAGAGCAACCCGGAGCTGGCCACTTTCATTGCCGAATGCAAGCTGGGGAGTGTCATTGAAGCCGACATGGCAACAATGGAGAAAAAGGGCATGCCCACCGGTTTATATGTCTCCCATCCATTTACCGGCAAGCAAATCGAGGTGTGGGTTGGTAATTACGTATTAATGACTTACGGCGATGGCGCGGTCATGGGTGTGCCGGCACATGACGAACGCGATTTTGCTTTTGCACAAAAATACGTGCTGCCGATCGTCCCGGTCATTGCCATACCCGGCAAGGTGTATTCCACAGAAAACTGGCATGACTGGTACGCCGACAAAGAAAACGGCGTTTGCACCGACTCCGGCCGGTTTGATGGCATGGGTTATGCGCAAGCCGTTGATGCGGTTGCTGCAGCACTGGGCGAGCTTGGGCTCGGTGAAAAAAAGGTGACGTACCGCCTGCGCGATTGGGGTATCTCCCGCCAGCGTTACTGGGGCACGCCGATACCAATCATTCACTGCGATGCTTGTGGTGACGTGCCCGTGCCTGAGCAGGATCTGCCAGTGGTGTTGCCCGAAGATTGCGTACCGGACGGCACCGGCAACCCGCTCAACAAACATGCGCAATTTTTAAAGGTCGATTGCCCGCAATGCGGCAAGCCAGGGCGACGCGAGACCGACACGATGGACACTTTTGTCGATTCTTCGTGGTACTACATGCGATATTGCTCACCACAGAGCAGTAACGCCATGATAGATCAGGGAGCAGTCGATTATTGGATGCCCATGGACCACTACATTGGCGGTATTGAGCATGCCGTACTGCATCTGCTTTACGCACGTTTCTGGACCAGGGTAATGGGTCAATTCGGCCTGGTGAAATTTGATGAGCCATTCACCAAATTGCTAACGCAAGGCATGGTACTAAATGAAACCTATTTCCGTGAAGATGTCACGGGCCGCAAGACGTGGTTTAACCCGGAAGAAGTAGCATTAACGCTTGACGACAAGGCGCGCCCGGTATCTGCACGGCTGAAGTCCGATGGCCAGCCAGTGGAGATCGGCGGCACGGAAAAAATGTCGAAATCCAAGAACAACGGTGTCGATCCACAAGCACAAATTATGCTTTATGGTGCGGATACGGCGCGACTGTTCACCATGTTTGCATCGCCACCGGAACAGACGCAAGAATGGTCGGATTCAGGGGTGAATGGGGCGCACCGGTTTTTGCGAAGAGTATGGAACTTTTGCACAAATTTTCAGCAAGAGCTTTATACCTCACAACTTGCGCTGGAAGATTTACGGCAGATAAAGCTAGTCGATGTGCTGAAAGACTCCAGCCAAAAACAATTCAGGCGAAAAATTCATCTCACCTTGCAACAAGCAACGCTTGATATTGAAAAAATTCAATACAACACGGTTGTTTCTGCCGCCATGAAAATGCTCAATACACTGGAATCAGATTTGACGATTGGTCAAAATCTCGAACCGGTTGACGGTGCCGGCTCGGCAAGCGACGAAGCGTTGCAAAAATTGCGAACGAAAGAAAATGCCATCAAGATGGCGCTTTGTGAGGAAGGGTTGTCGATCTTGCTGCGTGTTTTATATCCGGTGGCGCCACATATCACCCACGCTCTGTGGCAAAAACTTGGTTACGACGATATTTATGGCAAACCGGTGCAGCCAGGTACAGCAGCCCAACCCTGTGAAATTTTGGATGCTCCCTGGCCTGAAGTGGATCAAACCGCTCTTACCCAAGATGAAATCGAGATCATGGTGCAAGTCAACGGCAAGCTGCGCGGCAGTATCACCGTGGCAAAGGGTGCCGACCGTGAAGCCGTTGAACAGTCTTGCATGGCAAATGAAAACGTGCGCAAATATCTGACTGGGCCGCCTAAAAAAATCATCGTCGTGCCAGGTAAGCTGGTCAACATCGTGGTCTGATTATTCAATTACCCAGGGAATTCAAACATGGCAATTACCCGGCGCGCATTTGGAATTGTGGCTTTAGCAAGCTTGTCGGGCTTGCAGGCTTGCGGCTTTAAATTACGCGGCAGCGGCGGTGGAGTCAACCTGCCGTTCAAGACGCTATTCATCAATGTGCCGGAAGCTTCGCCATTGGGAGTGGAATTAAAACGCAATATTCGCGCCAATGGCGGGACCGAGATTGTTGCCGATGCGAGTACAGCCGAGGCGCGAGTGGAAGTGCTGTCGGAAGTCAGAGACCGGGTGACCCAGTCGCTTAACAGCCAGGGCCGGATTCGCCAATACACACTGTTTTATCGTTTCAGCTTTCGGGTGTTAGGCAAGGACAATGCTATTTTGCTGCAACCGACTGAAATTGTACTTAAGCGCGACATCAGCTTTAATGAATCACAGGTCCTGGCCAAGGAATTAGAAGAAAGCCTGCTTTATCGCGATATGCAAAGTGATTTGGTACAACAAATCGTACGCCGGCTCGCCGCCCTGAAACCCATCTAAGGCTTGCACACCCATGCAGCTGCGCCTTGAGGGCCTCGAAACGCATCTGGCCAAGCCACTGGCTCCGTTATATGTAATTGCCAGCGATGAACATTTACTGGCGCTGGGAGCTGCCGATAAAATCCGCAAGGCTGCGCGTGCGCAAGGTATTAGCGAAAGAGACGTGCTGCATGTAGATCGCAGCTTCAAATGGGGTGCTTTGCTGGCGGCAAATCAATCACAATCACTGTTTGGCGAACGTAAGCTCATTGAGTTGCGTATGCCGACCGGCAAACCGGGCAAGGAAGGTGGTCAAGCTTTACAAAATTATGCTGCTGCCCTCAATCCTGACAATATTACCCTCATTGCTTTGCCCGCATTGGATTGGGCAACGCAGAAAGCGGCCTGGGTTGGCAGCTTGCAGCAGGCCGGCGTGTATTTGGAGATCAAGCTGGTCGAGCGCGCGCAATTGCCCGCCTGGATCGGTACTCGCATGGCAGCGCAGCAGCAGAGCACCGACCGCGCCAATCTGGATTTCATTGCAGACCGGGTTGAAGGTAATTTGCTGGCGGCACATCAGGAAATCGAAAAGCTGGGGTTGCTTTATCCGTCGGGTAATCTCGAGGCCGCTCAGATTCGGGATGCAGTGCTCAATGTTGCACGTTTTGATGTGTTTAAACTTAATGAAGCGATGCTGGCTGGAGATATTGCACGTCTGGTACGCATGATTGATGGCTTACAAGGTGAAGGTGAAGCATTGCCTCTGGTACTGTGGGCAATGGCCGACGAAATCCGCACGTTGCTGCAGATTCGCTGCAGGGTCGATAGCGGCAAATCAATTAGCCAGGCGTGTACCGAACAGCGCGTGCGTGGCAACAAGGTGCGGCTGATCGAATCCGCACTACCGCGGCTCTCGACGTCGATGTTGCAAAAGACGTTGCAAGATGCTGCCCAAGTAGATCGAATGATTAAAGGATTGCGGGCCAAGGCTTTCACCGGCAAGGCCTGGGACGGCATCCTGCACCTCGGGCTGGCAGTTGCCCGTGGCAAGGCCTAAACTGACTTGAACAGCAAATGAATAAAATGACAATGACGATTCAGCAATACATGACAGGGCTGGGACAGCGGGCACGTCATGCCTCGCGGGCGATGGGGAGTGCCGACACGGCCACCCGCAACCACGCACTCACCCTGATTGCCGCTGCAATCCTGCGCGACGCTGATTTGCTGAGGGCAGCAAATAGCCGTGACCTCGACGCAGCACGCGCCGCCAATTTGGCACCTGCCCTTCTTGAGCGTTTATCGCTTTCCGATAAAGCCATTGCCACTATGGCCGAAGGGCTACAGCAAATTGCTGCCTTGCCTGACCCGATTGGTGAAATCTCCAACATGAAGTTTCGCCCAAGCGGCATTCAGGTTGGGCAAATGCGCGTGCCGCTAGGCGTGATCGGCATCATCTACGAAGCGCGCCCCAACGTAACAGTAGATGCTGCCGGCTTGTGCATCAAGAGCGGCAATGCGACCATCCTGCGCGGCGGCTCTGAAGCCTTGCATTGCAACCAAGCCTTAGGGGCAATCGTGCAAGAAGCGCTTGAAGGTGCGGGCCTGCCTCCTGATGCGGTACAAATTGTCGATAACACCGATCGTGCTGCAGTGGGGGCATTGATCACCATGCCGCAATACGTAGACGTGATTGTTCCGCGTGGCGGCAAAGGGCTGATCGCCCGGTTGATGGACGAAGCAACAGTGCCGATGATCAAACATCTTGATGGCATCTGCCATGTCTACATAGATGACCACGCCGATTTGACGAAAGCAGTTGAGATAGCCTTTAATGCAAAATGCCACCGTTACGGCACTTGCAACACCATGGAAACACTGCTTGTTGCACGGAGTATCGCTCCGACTATCTTGCCGGAACTGGCAAAGCGTTATGCCATTGAGAAGGTGGAACTGCGTGCTGACTCCGAGGCGCAGGCCTTGTTAGCCAGCTATCCTTATCTGGCTGCTGCCACCGAAGCCGACTGGCAAGAAGAATATCTGGCGCCGATCCTGGCTGTGAAAATTGTCGAGGGACTCGATGATGCCATCGACCATATCAACACATACTCCTCGCGCCATACAGATGCCATTGTTAGCGAGCACTACTCGCACTGCCTGCGATTCATGCGCGAAGTTGATTCGGCTTCCGTCATGGCCAACGCATCGACTCGTTTTGCCGATGGCTTTGAATACGGTCTGGGAGCAGAAATCGGCGTCTCGAATGATAAATTGCATGCGCGCGGGCCAGTCGGATTAGAGGGTCTGACCTCCTTAAAATATGTGGTATTTGGCCATGGTGAAGTGCGCCAGTAACTGCATGAGTGCGCACACGAACATTACGCTAGAATCAGCGCTTTATTATTCATGCAGGTACAGTCATGCTTTGGATTAAATCGCTACATTTGTTATTCGTCATTTCCTGGTTCGCTGGGCTGTTTTACCTGCCGCGCCTGTTTGTGAATTTGGCTGACAATAGCGATGATGCCACGACGAACCGTTTGCTGGTCATGGCACGCAAACTTTATCGTTTTACCACCCTGATCATGTTGCCAGCCCTGGCCTTTGGCGTTGTGCTGTGGATGGTGTACGGCATCGGACGTGGCCCGGGTAATGGCTGGATGCATGCCAAGTTGGCGCTAGTCGCACTGGTATTGGGTTATCACCATGCCTGCGGCAGGATACTTAAGAAATTCGAGAATGGGCGCAACATGCGTAGCCACACCTGGTATCGCTGGTTTAACGAGGTGCCTGTGGTGTTGCTGTTTGCAATTATTGTTTTGGTAATCGTAAAACCGTTTTAGCATTGCTGATGCTGAGTCTATGTTTACTTTGGTTTAATTATTGAAAACTTTACTCATTGCAATTTTTCTGATTATTGGTGCATCTGGCCGCTCTGCCTTTGCCCACGAATTTTGGTTAGAGCCGGATCAGTTTCATACAACCTCCAACGTGCCTCGGGAATTCAGGCTTTATGTCGGGCAGTTCTACGAGGGTGAATCAATTCCCTTTTCGAAAGAATACGTTGCATCATTCAAGCACTATTCCGCCGAAAACAAAGAAGATTTGACGCTTGCCCTTCCCAGTGCCTCTAACACCGGCTTTGCCTGGACATTGCAGCAAGCCGGAGCACATGTATTAGCAGTCGACACCCATCCGAACACTGTAACGTTGTCTGACGATCAATTTCATTCCTACCTGCAAGACGAAGGTTTGGATCAGATTATCGCGTTGCGCAAACTAACCGGCAACGCCAAGGCACCAGTGCGTGAGCGCTATCGCCGCCACATCAAAACTATTGTTACCGTCGATGGCAAGCGCGGCGACGCAGTTCAGCAGCGCACAGCTCAGCAAAGTACCGGTCAGCGCCTGGAAATTGTGCCATTGACTGATCTACAAACCTGGAATGGCAAAAACGAACTTGCATTCCAGCTGTTATTTGATAACCAACCCCTCGCCGGTTCTTTGATAAAAGCCTGGCACCGGCAAAACGGTCAAATCACGTTGATTCGGGCACGCTCCGGTAATAACGGCGATGTGCAATTGACACTGCCGTTTTCTGGCGTGTGGATGCTAAGCGTTGTGCATATGCTGCCAATGACATCAAACAGCGAATTTTCATGGGAAAGCTTTTGGGGAAATCTGACATTTTCCGTGCAGTGACTCGCACATTTGTTTGTTTGTAGTCGATACGAAATGTTTAATCTGACCTGCAAAGCGAGATTGCCAACACAACCGACTTGCGGGGAGAAAATACAATCAAAACCCTGTGTGTTTGTCGCGCAGGCCACCTTATTCCAGCGTTGTACTTTTCGAAAGGCACCCATGTCGTCTAAAGCTCTGAAGGTTCGTCCGCTCGTCGCAATGATTTGCACGACGCTTATTGGCGTCACTGCCTTACCAACTTTTGCATCAAGCCATCGTGAAGGCCCATTTATCGCTGGCCAGCAAAAAGTGGATGGTACTGATTTGTACATGTTCCGCAGCTATGAGCCGGGCCGGGCAGATTTTATGACGGTCTTGGCAAACTACATTCCGTTTCAAGACGCGCAAGGTGGCCCAAATTTTAATCAGTTTGATGCAAACGCTTTATATGAAATACATTTCGACAATGTTGGCGATGCCAAGGAGCACGTAACATTTCAATTCCGGTTTAAGAATGCTTCCAAGCGCACTGCCCTGCCTGTAGGCGGCAAAAACGTCTTGATTCCATTGATTAATTCCGGTGTCGTCTCCGGCGTCAACCCGGCTTCGTTGAATGTGCGCGAGACATACAGCATCACCATGATTACCGGCGACCGTCGTACTGGTACCCGCACTACCGTCACTAATGTGAATGGCGGTGCCGCAGAATTCGACAAGCCAGTCGACAACATCGGTGACAAATCCTTCGGCAGCACAAGCGCCTACGAGGCGTACGCAAACCAACACATTCATACAGTAGCAATTCCTGGATGTGGCAACGCCAAGGTTTTTGTCGGGCAGCGTAAAGAGCCGTTTTATATTGCAGTCGGAAAAATCTTTGACCTGGTGAATTTAAACCCGCTGGGTGCTGAAACTGGCGGCAACAAGAATGATCTGGAAAACAAAAACATCAGCACAATTGCCATGGAATTGCCTATCTCTTGCCTGGTCAAGGGTAACGACCCAGTCGTGGGTGCCTACACTACGGCTAGCGTTCGCCAAGGGCGCTTGATCAATCCGACGGCGTCATCGAATTTAAATGGTGCCACCAAAGAAGGCGGCGCATGGACGCAAGTCTCCAGACTCGGCATGCCACTGGTCAATGAAGTCGTCATTGGTATGGAAGACAAGGATCGCTTCAATGGATCGAAGCCGAAAGACGATGGTCAGTTTATCGACTATGTGACAAATCCAACTCTGCCGGCATTGATTCAGTCATTGTTCCCTAGTGCTGTAGCACCTACCAATTTCCCCCGCACAGATTTGGTCACGGTATTTTTGAAAGGCTTGCAAGGCGTGAACCAGCAAGCAGTTGTTACACCATCGGAAATGCTGCGTTTGAATACCTCCGTTTTGCCTAAGGCACAAGGTGCGCAAAACGCATTGGGCGTGGCCGGCGGAGACAATGCCGGATTCCCGAATGGTCGCCGCCCAGGTGACGACGTGGTAGACGTGTCGTTGCGTGTAGCAATGGGTGCCTTGTGCGCCTTGACGGGCAACGCTGATTCACTGCAAGTAGGATGCAAGCCTTCCGATGCGCCAGCAGGTGGCTTGGCATTGACAGATGGTGTGCGTAAAACATCTGCCGATTTCAAGGCAAGTTTTCCGTACTTGAATACGCCACTGCCGGGCAATAACTAAGGATCAAGCCATGAAAAACTCTTCTTCATTGCTAACCAGTGTTTTGCTTGCGCTAACGGTGTTTGGGTTAAGCGCCTGTGGCAGTAGCAGTAGCAGCAGCAGCAGCAGCAGCTCAGGCAATGCCCCGACGGCTGATGCATTCACCAGTCGAGTTTTGGCAATTGTTGCTACCAGTTCGGACGAAACTGAACCGGTTGAAATTGACAGTATTGCTGTAACCTCATCGGAAACTTCGGAACCCGTTCCGATTATCTGAGTACTGTGTAGCGGCTGCATTAACGCGTGAGAAAAAATGCCCGTCCGATTGGATGGGCATTTTTATTTTCGGGTATTGGTTTGTTAAACTCGCGACTATTCGAAAAAAAGGTCTCCCATGGTTTTAACTTATTCATTTTTTTGCCCTTGCCCTCGCGGCCTCGAAGTCGCACTGGCTGAAGAGCTGGCTGAAATTGCCCAAGGTGAAGGCACGTTGACTGTGCACCGTCAAGTGCCAGGTGGCGTGCATTGCTCGGGCACATTGCTCGATGCTTATCGCATGAATCTGCATTCCCGGATTGCCTCGCGTATCTTGCTGCGCATGGCCCATGCTGGTTATGCCAATGAAAACGATATCTATGACATGACATTAGCGCAACCATGGGAAGACTGGTTTGCCGTGCATCATACGATTCGCATTGATGTGACGGCCATCAAGTCGCCGTTGCGTAGCCTCGAATTTACTACCCTGAAAATTAAAGATGCCATCTGCGACCGCTTCCGTGAACAGTTTCAGGAGCGCCCGTCCGTCGATACCAAAACGCCTGACATGCGCATCGTCGGTTTTTTGGATGCGAAAAATTTTACGCTTTACCTTGACACCTCCGGCGACGCATTATTTAAACGTGGCTGGCGCATGGAAACAGGCGACGCACCATTGCGAGAAAACCTGGCGGCTGGTTTGTTGCGCGTGACCGGCTGGAAGCCGGGCATGATGTTGCTCGACCCAATGTGTGGCTCCGGCACGATTCTCATCGAGGCGGCGCAGATGCTGGCAGGCATACCTCCGGGTGCCAAGCGCCCTTTCGCTTTTGAAAAATTTCATGATTTCGATGCGCCTGCCTGGCAAGCAATCAAAAGTGCAGCCGGCAAAAAAATACCAACCTTGCCTACGACGCCGACGATTTTTGGTAGTGATATTTCCGGCGATATGGTGGTCATTACCCGAAACAATTTAAACAAGGCCGGCATCACATTTGAAGTGCCACTAAAACAGATTGAGGCGCAGGAAGTCAAGCCGCCATTTGAAGGCCCCGGCATGATTGTCACTAATCCGCCCTATGGCGAGCGCATCGGCGTGCGCGGCGATGCAGCACTGCCAACGGATGAATTATTTAACGCGTTTTTTAGTGCTTTCGGCACAACCCTCAAGCAGCGTTTCGCCGGGTGGCAAGTCTTTTTGTTTTCAGCAGATTTCACACTACCGAAATTGTTGCGCCTGAAAGAGGCACGCAAAACGCCGTTTTTTAATGGTGCCCTGGAATGCCGTCTATTTCGATTTGATATGGTGGCCGGTTTTAACCGTCGCGAAGAAGCCAAACCAAAAAATCAGATTAGCTGAGTTTAAAGACGATCGGAACCTGCACCCAAGCTGCCACAGCATTGTCGCCTTGCCGTGCCGGCACAAAACGCCAGGCTTTGACTGCGACTTGCGCAGCATCATCAAACATTGCAGAACCGCTGCTGGTAAGGATTTTGACCTCACCGGCTCTGCCTTGCGGCGTGACATACACGCGCAACAGTACCCGTCCCTCTTCGCCCATGCGTCTTGCCAGCGGTGGATAAACCGGTGGCGGGTTGTCGAGATAAGCAGCGCTAAAGCTGGGTGGGGATGCTGTTTCAACCTGGGCCGCCATGGAGGCTGCAGCGGCTGATTGAATTTGTGCTGCCGATGAACTGCTGCTTTGGTCGGAGGGAACATTCGCTGCAGGTTCCACCATTTTTGGCGATTCTGCTGTTTGCGTCGGGGTCGGCGGCGAAGCGGGCCGTGGCGTGTCGATTGTCTTTACAACAGGTTTTAATACAGTTTTTAACGGCGGCGTTTTGACGATGCGCGGTTTAGGTGGTAGTGCTACCTTCGGCTGCGTCGCCGAGCGGGTAACTGGTATTGGCATTGAAGTTTGCACGCTTGCCTTGACCGAAGGCTGTGCCAGCAACGACATCATTGCCACCGGTGCAATCTCAGGGACTACCACTGCAATCGGCTTGACCAAGGTGGCATAAGCCAGCACCCCCGCGTGCAAACCAATAATCAACGCCAGAACGACCGGACGGCAACGGCGGTAAGGTGTCAAGGTTAATACGAACGTCATATTGCTACCTATCAATACAAAAAATTTTGTGAGAGTGTTTAGGCTCACACTTCAGGCTGGTACATTAGTATATGCGGGGACACCCGGAACTTGCCGGGGTAACCCGAGCCAAATATTAATACGCCCATGACCACCATTCCCGAGCCATTCTCTGCACGTGATTTAAAAGACCCGACCTTGCTACGCACGCAAGCATTCTGGAATGGCAAGTGGCGGGATGCGGCAAAAATGTTTGACGTCGTAGATCCCGCAAACGGCACACGCATCGGGCAGGCACCCAATCTTGGCGCCGCCGAAACTGCGTTGGCAATTGACGCCGCAGCAAAGGCTTTTCCAGCCTGGTCGGCACGCACCGGCAAGGATCGTGCGCAGCATTTACGCGCGTGGTTCACCCTGATCATGGCCAATGCCGACGACCTGGCCTTGCTGATGACGGCCGAACAAGGCAAGCCACTGGCTGAATCTAAAGCAGAGATTTCATACGGCGCGAGTTTTATTGAATGGTTTGCCGAAGAAGCCAAGCGGGTTTCCGGTGATGTGCCAGCCTCGACCTGGGCCGACAAGCGCACGCTGGTGCTTAAGCAACCAATTGGCGTATGCGCTGCCATCACGCCGTGGAATTTTCCGATTGCAATGATCACCCGCAAGGTTGCACCTGCCATTGCGGCAGGCTGCACCATCGTTTTAAAACCTGCCGAACAAACACCACTCTCGGCCTTGGCGCTTGTCGAATTAGCGCACCGTGCCGGCTTGCCACCGGGTGTGATCAATGTTGTTACCAGCGATGCCGAACGTTCGATCGAAGTTGGAAAAGCCTTATGCGCCAGCCCCGTAGTGCGGCACCTGTCTTTTACCGGCTCGACTCCGGTCGGGCGCATCCTGATGGCGCAATGCGCGCCGACGATCAAGAAAGTGGCGCTGGAATTGGGTGGCCTTGCACCTTTCATTGTTTTCGACGATGCCGATCTGGATGCGGCGGTGGAAGGCGCACTACAATCCAAATACCGTAACGCCGGCCAGACATGCGTATGCACCAACCGTTTCTATGTACATGCATCAATTCACGATGCTTTTGTTGAAAAGCTGGCAGCCGGTGCAGCAGCGATCCGGGTAGGAAGCGGGCGCGCACGCGGCATCGGCCAAGGGCCACTCATTGATGAGCATGCCCTCGCCAAAGTACAGGCGCAGGTACAAGATGCCCTGGCAAAAGGCGCAACGCTCAACACCGGCGGCAAGGTGCATGCACTTGGCAGTAATTTTTACGAGCCCACTGTGTTGTCCAACGCTACGCAAGACATGCTGGTGATGCAGGAAGAAACATTCGGGCCGGTTGCAGCGGTAATGAAATTCACGACTGAGGAAGAAGTGGTGACTGCAGCCAACGATACGGCGTTTGGCCTGGCCAGCTATTTCTACACGCGTGATATCAGCCGCCTCTGGCGCGTGGCCGAGAAATTGGAATACGGCATGGTCGGCATTAACACCGGCATGATCTCCAACGAAGTTGCGCCGTTTGGCGGTGTCAAACAATCCGGGTTGGGGCGGGAAGGCTCACGTCACGGCATCGAGGAATACCTGGAGTTGAAATATCTTTGCATCGGCGGTATTTGAACGCTTACCGCGTGTTGGCAACGATGCTCGCCGCACTGGCGATGATCGGCCCATTTGCCATCGATACCTACCTGCCGGCATTTCCTGCTATTGAAGCCGGGCTGGGTGCCACAGCCATTGAAGTCCAACAAACGCTGACGGTATACATGCTCTCGTTCGCAGGCATGATCCTGTGGCACGGCGCTCTTTCGGATTCATTTGGCCGACGCAAGATCGTGCTTAGTGCGCTGGCGCTGTTTGCCCTCGCCTCCCTGGGCTGCGCCGCATCGCACAGCATTACGTATTTGTGGGCATTCAGAGTATTGCAAGGCATATCAGCAGGCGCCGGCATGGTGATTGGGCGAGCAATCATTCGGGATCGCTATGCCGACGCTGAAGCCAGCCGCCTGCTCTCGCTGGTAACAATGATTTTTTCCATTGCGCCGGCTATTGCACCAATTCTTGGCGGCTGGATTTTGAAACTTTTTGATTGGCGGGCCATCTTTCTGTTCTTGTTTTTTTATACGATGCTGTTGCTATGGTTTTGCTATCGCAACTTGCCGGAAACCTTACCGCGCTCGCACCGCCAGGCGTTTAATCCCAAAAATTTATCCCGTAATTATCGGCAGGTATTTCGCTCGCCACTGTTTCATTTAAAAGCTGGTGCGCTGGCATTTAATTTTGGCGGCATGTTTTTGTATGTTGCTGCGGCACCGGTGTTTCTCACGGAAGTATTGCATCTCGGCCCGGATCAATTCGGCTGGCAATTTGTTCCAGCAGTCGCAGGTATTTTTCTCGGCGCCCTGGCTGCAAACCGGCTTGCAGGCCGAATGGCAGCACAACGCCAAATCATGATCGGCTTCGTCTTTTTGGTGGGCGCCGCTTTATCGAACGTTGCTTATCACGCGTTGTTTCCGGCAGCTCTGCCATGGTCGATCGCGCCTTTGTTCTTTTATTGCTTCGGCATGTCGGTAGTAGCGCCAGGCTTGACGTTGATGGTGCTTGACCTGTTTCCAGCGATTCGCGGCATCGCCGCTTCGTGCCAATCTTTTCTCCTGACAATGGTCGGCGCATTGGTCTCTGGCATGATTGCGCCACTTGTTTCCCACACTGCGCTTTGGCTTGCAGCCGCTCAACTTGCCTGCGCTGCCGTTGGGCTGGTTTGTTGGATAGCCAGCCGCAAGTGTCGTAGCTTATAAAGAAATCCGTTGTTCACATAAAAATGTGAATCTTTTGCAAATTTGGTGTCAAACAAACAAGAGCCGGAAACAGCATGCCATTTGTAGTCTTTTCAGCCGCGTTTGATTAATCCATACGGGCGACGACACTGCTTAAGGCTAGCTATCTAGGTTTCTCAAGTTTTTCTCCAACTCTTTATTAACCCAAAAGGATTTCACATGACGACTATCCACGGCACAAACCGTCTCCTGCGCATTGCTACACCCCTGATCCTTGCCGCCAGCCTGGCTGCTTGCGGCTCGATGGGTGGCAACCGCACCAACACCATGTCTAGCGCATCACCATCGACGGGCACCACCGCAGCGCCTAGCATTGCTTCAAGCCGGATCACGGCAACCGATCAGCAATTCGTCAATGAACTTGCTTACGCAAACCTCGCAGAGATTTTCAGCGGCCAACTCGCACTAAAAAAATCACAAGATCCAAAAATTCTCGCTTATGCACAACGCATGATCGACGATCACACCCGTGCGATGAAGGAGCTGCAAACACTGGCTCAATCCAAAGGCGGCATCGTGCCAAATGAAACCGATTTGAAGAACAAAGCGGTTGCACTGGAACTAAGCGCATTGTCGGGTGGTTTGTTTGACAGGCAATACATGGCGCAGGCAGGTGTTGGCGCGCACAAGCGCACGCATGACTTGATTGAGAGCGTGCAACGTGATGCAAATGACCCGGCACTTCGTAACCACGCACGTATGATAATGCCGGTGGTGCATAGCCATTTGACTGAGGCGCAAGCGATGACCGGGAAGTGAATTTGGTTGGTTGTTGTTTTATGAAGGCCCTTCTTAATGAAGGGCTTTTTTGTATTTTAAATGTAAATCGCGGCACCGAGGCCGGATCACGGATAATTCGACATCCAAAATTTTTGCCGTCCGTTGGATGGCACCTCTAAATCCCAATGGTTATAACGTCGACATTTTCAAAATTCCTGGCCAGTACATTTTTTCGATTGAAGAACTTTAGTTCCCGAGGCTATGTTAACTAAAGACAATCTCTGTTTCATGTATTTTTCCCGACCGTTGTTTTATGCCATGTTCATACCGACCTTTTTGGGAAACTGATAAACCTGCTTTCTGATTCGATTTTGGCTATGTGGATGCTATTGATGTGTCCGACCGAGTAGGCAGGTTTTTGGGTCGCGTTAAGTACGCTGTTGCCATTGAGGACGACGGTTTCGGTGTTGCTCAATACCTGCAAACGCTAACATTAACCGTATTTCAACAAAGAGTTATTAATTTGGATTCCGAAGATGCAAGAATTTGAACAAGAGAAATTAAGCTATCTGCGCAGTTGGATAGCTGTTATTTTAGTTAGCTTCGCAGTTTATATTTATTTAACGAATGCATTTACAGGTCAAAACTTACACGTTTGGGGGGATGAATTAACGTATAGCGCGGATACGCGATATTTGGATTTTAAAAATGCAATTTATCCTGTTTATTTGTACTTGAGTGTATTTTCGCTTGCACATTTCTCAGCGTCTAATTTATTGGAGTCGGCACGTCACTTAAATGCATTGTTTATTGCATTTTCGCTGCCTTTTCTATATATGACAGCGAATTCTTTTTTGTCCAGGCCGTGGGCCCTTGTTATAACACTTATCACCGCTTTCAGTCCGATTACCACCTATGCCGCTTATTTTATGCCTGATGCAATGTTTTTCAGTGCATTTTTTGTGTATGCATGGTTTTGTCTTACAAAAAGGGAAATCAATGGCTGGGCTTATGGGCTAATTGTTGGAACGATGGCAGCACTGCTTACCCTTATTAAACCCCACGGAATATTTTTATTTTTATCAACTATAATTAGTTTTATCGTTTATTTTTTATACCATCGCAACATCAATTCAGCCAAACAATTATTAAAAATCGTAGGGTTATCACTTTTCGCATTTTTTCTTATACGTTTCTTTATAACCTATATTGTAGATGGGCCTATGAATTTTTTAGGTGCCTACGCCATGTGGACACCTTTTGACTGGAATCCAGAAAAGTTTGGAAAAGCGATAGATTTCGGCGTCACGCTTATTAAAGGCCATTCGATTGGTATTATTTCGATTACCGGGCCAAGCCTAGTAGCATTTTTCTTACCAATCGATAATAAAGTTGGCCGCCAGAAAATTCTTTTTCTGAAAATTTTTGTCGCATGCGGCTTTTTATTGATGCTTCTGATAACCATCATGTTCTCTATACGCATTGCAGAGGGTGCGCCGTTGTCGGACACTATGCGTTTGCACATGCGGTACTACAATTATTTTTTTCCGTTGATATATATTATAT
>Ga0326733_1000032_pt1 | contig 73782 bp, 74 predicted proteins | sample 14_GP2_308_FD_207946 | JGI IMG/M metagenome (GOLD analysis project Ga0326733, IMG submission 207946) | Glacier ice microbial communities from Ngari, Tibet, China - 14_GP2_30.8 | ecosystem: Environmental > Aquatic > Freshwater > Ice > Glacier | place: China: Ngari, Tibet | collected 2018-07-17
GATGGAAACAAGCCTACGAGGCTGGAGTCGCTCCGAAAACTGTACTTGAAAGTACCCATGTTCGAGCCCTCGATTACGTCACTCTAAAGCAGCTTAAATCATGAAAACCCAAGCTTCTATTTAGTTATTTGATCTCAAATTAATCGCAGTAGACCAGAATCAGTGGTCACGATTGGCCAGAATACCCAGCCATCAGCAAGGATGGGCGTGGCTGCTGGCGCGGCAATGTGTTCGTCCAGCCTCTTTGGAAATCCATCAAATACGAGAAGTTCTACTTGCGATCTTACGACACTGTCAGCCAGGCCCGTGACGGGATTGGCCGCTATCTGAATTTTTACAATGCCGGCCGACCGCATAGTTCGCTTGACGCGATGGCGCCGGATGAGTATTGATATGAACACCTATGCGCATTGCAACAGGCGGCGTAGATGCTGGACCGGGTTACCCACCGCGCCGCACGTTCTTGCTCTGCAAAGGCAGCAGCGAGCGGCGTCGTGGATAACCCTACATCGGCAAGGCACCATCTAAGAATCGAAAGATCTTGTCCAGGCAAACGGGACCACTTCTATTATCAGTCACGCTTTTTGCTGAGCAAGTTGACAGTGCCCTTGCTTCAACGATCCCGGTCCGACGGTAAGTTGGTCGCAGGACGGCTCGATTCCAGCAAGCGTGCAAGACGCTGCAATCGCGGACGTAGTTTTAAGAACAGTCGGTAGGTCATCTCCATGATTGATATCATTCCAGGCAGACGGCCGACACGCCCGAGCCATCGCCAGCCAGGCAGCACCGACCACAATGCGACAAATGCCTCAGCGCCGCTCAGTATTTTGCCATCTGCCAGTTGCACATGAAACCGCGCCAGATAGGCATCGCGGTTACCACCTTTTGGCAAGACGGTATGTGGCGCGCTGACATCGCACCAAGCGACCCGCTGCAGCGCATCCAGGCCACGATAGACGCCGATCTCGCGACGGCATAATGGACAGGCACCGTCATACAATACGGTAACGGCGGCGTTCGGTGGTTCCGGTTGATTTTTCATTCTCCCATGATGCCAGAACCTGTGGAGCGGCGTTGCCGGCAGCATGCTGGACAGCGGCGCGTGGCAACTGGCCAAGTCAATCACGTCCTGCCCGTGGTTGCCGAAACCTTGTTACAGTTAGTTGCCTTGGTTTGCTTGCAGCCGCATCCGGATCTCTCCAGGCACTCAACTGATAACAGGATTCTTATGACGAATGACCCGCGCTGCTGTGGCACCGATACCTGCCTGATCAACGCCGATGGCGAATGCTGGTGTGGCCAGAAATGGGACGGCGAAAAAATGTGCTACCCGTCGCTCGATAAACCAGCGGCTGATGGCAATGTTGCCGCTGACGCGGAACGCGAATAATCAAAGCAGTTGACTAAATAATCGCCGAAATTTCATTGTCCACACCGCATGTCGGCGGCCAGACGACCGAAGCGCCCGAGCGCATGGGTAAGGAAGCGGCCTACATCATTTCGCGTTACATCGACGCGCGCACATAACGCGGTTTCATCTGTCGACCGTACCAGTAAGGTGGGCGAAATGTTCTTCAAGTAGCTCGGTGTCAAACAGCGTACAAAACTTTCCAGTTTAGGGGTGGAAACAGCGCCCAATAGTTTCCACCCGGGTATGTAACCATCCGGCATTTTCGCCGGAGGTGTACTGTTCTTTGTTTGATTTATCTAAGTGTTGTTGGCGGGGACTACGCTACGTTGAAGCAGTCGATTTGCGGTATCGTCTGTAGAATGGGCGCGCGGTAGTTTTTAGGAATGCGCTTAACATGTACGATGTCATTTTTGATTGTAAATTCTTTGAGAAATCCGACCTCTATTAAGCGGGTCAACGCGACCTTCAGGCGCCGACGAAAATCATTCATGTTGTCACTACGACTGGCCGACAGTTCATGATATTTGGTAACGGAGATCGGATAAGGTTCTCGATGTGTACCAAGGAAGCTGTGCAGCCATTGGGCCAGAGGCGAACGCCCGCCAATTGCCTTTCGCTCCGCCGGGCTCATCAACGTGAAACTTGGATCGGCGAATAACACAGCAATGCTTGGCTCTAGGAGTACTACCCACTGTGCCAGCTGTTTGCCATTCTCATCTTTCCAAGCAAAGGATCGGATCAAGCTGCCTTCGTAGCCGCTACCGGTCTGGTTTGGCATCGAATTGTGATTTTGAGAAACCGACACACTGGTCGCAGATAGGCGTGAGCAGCATTCACGCAGGTGCTTATACTCAGTGGTATTGATACTCCACCCAAGTTCCTTAAGCATAGTGTAGGCTGTAAATGGAATCGGCTTGCCCAGTTCATAATGTCGGCCAAAATGTAAGATAGCTAAAAATACCGAATAATCATCTTGGCGCAGCTCCTGCCCCCGGTATTCCAAATTGATGCCTGCAAGGGTGGCAACTAATTTGCCTTCGTAAAAATAACGCTTATTTTTGCTGTCGGATTTCGCCGCCGTAAACAGTGCACCTCGAGCAAACGAGTTTGGCATACCTCGCAGATCTTCATCCCACATCGGCAACTGAAGTGATTCATGACCGCGTTGTTCAAGCTTACGCCTGGCAGTTTCTTGGAGGCGGACAACAGCAGCAGTCAGTTTTTCGCTTTGCTCATCTGATTGTCCTTTTATTCGTGCCATGGCATCTCCGCATTGCTAATTTTGTGCACCAATTATGGACGCTGTCAGGTAGGTGTCAAGGGCACTATTTAGTGACTCACTCACGTTTTTATTGTGAGGTCTTGTCGTTGCAGTTGGGTAGATTTTTGGTGTCGATGTACTTATCTAAATGTGCATAGATCCCTCTACTAGAGACAGATTATGATTAAAATAAAAGATTAAAAAAGATGATTAGCATTTCGCCGAGACCAGGGTTCATGCGGCTTCCCAGCCATTTCCGGCGTTACTAAACTATTAGTGATTCACCCCTAACGCTATTAGTAATACGCCATCATGACTAACAGTGAAACGCTGATTCTCTATTAGTCGTTCACCCTTCGACTAATAGGGATACACCCCGCTGTTCAATAAAATGGCAGTGAAGCGTTAAAAGTTCGTACGCTCGCAGTTAATCGTGAGTCTATGACTACTAGTGATACACCCCGGTGGATGTTTTTAAACGAATTTATGATGCGCTCATGATGCAATACTAGTGATTCACTCACGTTTTTTGCCATACGGGCATAAATGCAACGTTTACGATTGCTTGCGTGAGATTTTAGAGCGTAGATATTGTCCAAACGGCAGTTCGATTTTGGCTAAAGATGTGGTTTTGTCTCATCTCATGCTGTTCGGCATGGTAAAAACATTTTCGGCCAATAGCCTATCGATAAGGAGCTGTGGGGCCTAAAACTAATACAATTTACGGGGTTTAAAGAGGGGGGCTAGTGAGAGATTCGGGGTGTATAACTAAAATGAAAACTCGAATATGCGGGTGATTTTGATGTTTGCTCCTGTTTTTAGGGTGCATTTTGTGCTTTGAGCAAACCACACAATGTATTTTGTAACGCTCTGGACCTCGTATTGTGGGTCTAAAACTAAATCATGCCCCCAAAGTGTGTGTGTAAAACTAAATGTTGTTCCAATTAAGTTGTCGCAGGTTATGCCTAGTCTTTGGTAACACAAGCTTTGACACCCTTTTTCTGCTATATGATTACCCATAGGCCACTGCCTGCTCGGCTATTGCCGGATTTAGTTTTAGCGTCATCTCAATAATTTGAACCAACCTCAATCGAGAGATCAACAGGCGCTAACGTATGGCTGTTGCAAACGACGCCAGCGTGGTATCGCAGGCACTGCCCGATACATTGAAAGAGTATGTTAATACTGTAAATAGACACAAATCAGGCGCTTGTGCATTAACGCTTTTTCAAGCTGGGTCTGACAGATTAAACCGGCGCTTAAGTTCCTCCAGCAATGCTTGGCGCTCCTTCGGATCGTTTAAGTGTACTTCCAACGCGACTTTGCCTGAGTCCCACTCTTTGATAAAGCCAGTTTGCACCCCGCCAACCTGGATCTTGTATTGTCGGGACGTCTCCTTGCGTTTGCGATCTTTTAGGGATGCAATCTGAGCACGCGCGGCCTGCAGATCGCGTCGGCTGATTTCGCCAGCGCCGATCTGCCTGGCCATGGCGATTGCCCTACCCTGTCCCGCTGCAGCTTCGAATAAAACTAAGTCATAGAGAAGCGTGAAAGGAAAGGACGTCGGATCGTCCTTTACAACGTCCAACACTGGTGGGGTTAGGCGTAAAGCTCCAAGTGTCTTGTTTACGTTGGCCAGCGAAATGCCCGTTGTTTCAGCGATTTCTGTTTCTGAAGCGTACACTCCCTGGTCGAGCAGTTCCCTCCACGCTAGCGCGTTGTCAAGCCCCGACTGGCCTTCACGCTCGGCATTCTCACGATAACTGTGCGCATATAGGTCACGGTCAGACAATTCGTCCCGGATCATCAGGGCCATGCTTTTAATTCCAAGCATTTTCAAGGCACGAAGCCGATAGTGGCCAGCGACCAGAATGTAACGGCCTTGGCGACGCGTGGCAATCCCGGGTATTTCTTGACCATGCGTACCAATGCTAGCTGCCAGCTCGCTCACACGCTCAGCCCGGTAAATCTTACGGGCGTTAAAAGGATTATGATCGATTTGATCGACCGGTATCATTGCTAGGTGGGCACCAGCCGATGTCATTACGACGTTGTCGGCGAGCGTTTCCTCCTGCATTTTCTGAACCGATGTTAACGCCGTCGCAGATGTCGGGCGCGCAGTGGAAATGCTGGTCTCGTCGATAGGATGAGACTGCACTAATTCGCCAGCTTGGCGTAGTCGGTCGCTAATGGTCGGTGACATTTCTGCAGCACGCACGGCGCGGGCACCCATATCTTTTTTGGAAATAGCCATTTTTATTTTCCTTTTTTAAGTTTCAGGCTAAGTAGCTTGGCCACTTCGTCGGCAAGCGCGTCAATTTCCGTTGCAGCAGCTGATTTGCCAAATGATCCGACTACCGCCCCGTACAATTGGGATTCCGGGAAAGCGTTACGCATCGTAATCTTCGAACGCATTATCGGAATTTGCGCGAAGGTTGCAAGGGTCGCCATGCAATGGTCGAAAATTTTTCCCCTCCGTACCATGCTCCAAAGATATGCGGCCTGTAACTCCCCTGCCATCCCCTTATCAATCCGTGCCTGCCGAGCTTCCACGATCAGTTCCTCGGCCTGTTTGGAAGCCCATACATTGTCCATTACAGGTGCTACTGGAATGAGTGCCAAGTCCGACGCTACTAAAGATGCCCATGGGACACGGGATCCCAGCGCTGGCGGACAATCGACGATGACAACATCAAACTTTGCAACCAACGGCCCCAATTTGCTGAGAAAGTTCTCTTTCAATGGTGCCATGGACATTACCTCTGCCGGAAACGGTTGTTCTGGCGTCGCTTGATGAAACCACAATGCCCCCGTATTTTGCGGATCCATGTCAACTACAAAAACGCTTAGGCCACGCATGCCAAAAGTACCCGCCAGCTGCATGGCCGTCATGGTTTTTGCGCAGCCGCCCTTTTGATTAAATATTGTAATGACTTTTGCAACCATGGAAACTTCTCCCTATTTTCGCCGGCGAAAGCGCTAAATAATTATTCTGTATTTGATATCACAAGTTTAGATGAACTTATATTTATCATACAATAAAAATTCTAACTTTTTTGATTATTTTTTAAGTAAAAAAGTTTTATTATTTTGTCATAGCAATATGAGCAACAGCTATAGCGCTATAGAAACAAGACGACACCTAAAATATTTTTCGGCGACTTTCTATGAGGCTTGCGTAGGGTAAATTATGGGATGTCAGTTGAAGCAAAACACACAACTTTCGCCGGCGAAAGTTGTGTGTTTTGAATTCTTGAGACACTCTATGTTTTGCTGTTGCATGGTGCAGCTGCATCCGCCGTTGTGATTTGGTGTCGCAAGTGTTTTTGTGAGGCTATATTAAACGGTCGTTTCGATGTTTCTGATTTTTAATTTTAAAATATATTTATATATTTTATTGGATTATTTTTCAATTGAGTGTTGTAACATAGCCATTTTGCGCTAACAACACGCTTTTATGTACATATGCAATAAAGCCTTTCGCCGGCGAAAGTCATTTTTAGCGCTTAACCTAAGCCAATTGAACCCATTTCGAACCATATGTAAGGCGTTATACCCTCATGCGTATTAATGATAAAAGTGGGAAAGTAGTGCCTTCGAGCAAGGAGCTTAATTTTGAAAGGGCAGCCCTAGTCATTAAGGCAGCATTAAGTATCACTGCGGCCCCAGTATTCTGCAGCACTGATGTGTCCGTTCACAGATTAAAAAGCAAGAGATAAATTGTATGTTATCCGTCCAATACTGAAATTATGAATGGAGTAGGTTTGCTGCATTTCCGTATAAGCCACCTGTTAAGTGGAAATTGCTATAGATGGAGAAAACTCTGGCACACCAAATCGGTTGAAATGCTCGTACTACCTGAGCTTTCCAGCACCGCTTTTGGCTTAGGTAGGTGTTGCCTAAAATAAGTGCAGAGCCGCTCACCCGTGTGTATATGCCAGATTGTCTACCTCAAGTGTAGATATCCACAGTGTTATCCACGGAAATCGGGGACAAGTAAAAACCGCAGAATGTGGGTGACGCCGCTGTTAAAGTTACGTTATAGAAACCCCATGCTCATTTCCACTTTAATGCACACTATTTTTTTCTTAACGCTTGCATGTGCTGCTGCGATTGTCATTTTGTCGGCGTTGTTGAAGTTGACCGTCGGCAGACGGGCGAGCCAGCATCGCTATCGCCAAGTGCCGTTGATGACTGAAAATGAGCTCGAATTTTTCGGACGTCTGCAGCGTGCCTTGCCACATCTGTATATTTTTCCACAGGTAGCTATGTCCGCCCTAATCAAACCGGTAGATTCGTTTAAAGCAAATCGGGCGGCGTATTTTGCCATCAACATGAAGATCGTCGATTACGCTTTGTTCACCAAAAACATGGACCTAGTGGCGATAGTTGAGCTTGACGATTCCAAGCATGATTTGCAGCGTGATGCAAAACGGGATGCAAATACCTGTAGTGCAGGTATCGAAACGGTGCGTTGGCACTCTCAGAAAAAACCTAACGAGGCAGCGATTGCAGTCCGTATTCATGACTTATTACGCGATCTTGGCGTACATGCGGCGTAGTCGGGCAACCCAAATTGGCATAATTACCGCAAATTCTTGTATTAACCACTTTGCCAAATTAGCGTGAAATGCGTTCTTTTTCAAAGCAGGTGAGCCCCGCCATCGTTGATCATGGCTTTATCTAACCGTGCGCAAAAAACTTGATTTCGATCAGCGCGAGGCCGCTGGGATTTTTGGCAGCGTCGTGAATGCTTCTAACCCTAACCCCGGAGACACAGCATGAAACTCACTCACCAGCCCAACTCGAAACTAGACCTCAGTTTTACCCGAATCGTAAATGTACCCAGGGGCCTGGTGTGGCGCGCTTGGACCGAGCCGAGGTTACTCATGCCTTGGTTTTGCCCTTTGCCTTGGAAAACGATTGATTGTGAAATTGACTTGCATCCCGGTGGGATGTTTCGCACTACCATGCAGTCGCCCGAGGGCGTTGAATTCCCCAATGAGGGTTGCTACCTCGAAGTGGTACCGCTTGAGAAATTGGTATGGACCAATGCCCTGCTGCCAGGTTATCGGCCCAGCAAACCGGCTACCACCTGCGGTGACGTCGACGCGAACTTCCTGTTCACCGCCATGATCGAGCTGGCAGACTCAGACCAAAGCACCCGCTACACCGCTACAGTGATTCATGCCGACGAAGCAGGCTGCGAAAAACACGCTGCCATGGGCTTTGAAGGCGGCTGGGGTACAGCTCTGGACCAACTCGTGGCTATGATTCAGCGGGGCATCTGAAGTGAATAATGAAACATGCACCGATCGTGAGCTTGTGCTGATGCGAGAAGTGCGTTTCCCGTGCTAACTTCTTTGGCTGGCTTGAAAGTGAATCACACGGGCAATCGTAGACGCTAGGAGGTCTTAAAGAAAGCCGCTTTGGTTCACCAGACAATACTCCAATAATTGCCACCGATTGAAACTTGAATTTCCTGCGTGATTTCGATGCAGTAGTGACCCACAAGTCATGCCATGACATACAAAAAATATACTGGATAAACTTCCGAGCAGGCCATTCTATACATCACGATAATTCCCCTCATTAATGTATATGCTTAACAGTGGAGAAGGGTACTTGCAGGTTAGTTGGTCTCCAACACATTAGAAAGCACGTCCGTTGGCGCCGATAATGCACAAAGCAGATGTAGCAGCACCGTCAAAACATTTTTACACTGTTTGATAACTCTTATTATCAGGTGTTGTAAATTTTGACGTAAAATGCGCTATGTTTTTTCCATGTTGGAAAATTCGGCGAAAAATCAACCACTTGAAAAGAACACCCGCGTGGTCGTACTGCCTCATCAAACATCCCTTTTTTGGAAAACTTTCCTGCGTCGACTCTGGCAGAGCATCAACTGGCTCATGGTTTTTGTGCCCGTGCTCGCAGCCATCGGATTCGCGGGCACCTATTGGCGCTTGGTGATCGTTTTTGCGCTGGCGCCGCTTCCCTTTCTCATCGCGTTGCACGCCTGCAAAGCAGGGCACCATCACACACGCAAACGGCTCGCAGCTGCCGTGGTAATCAATGTTGCGGGAGCGATCTGCTTTGGTTTGAGCACCGTTGGAGCTTTACTGGCGTTTGGCGGCCATATTGCGCTTCTGTTCATCGTGTTGGCGGTGGTCGCGACGGTAAACGCCGTCGTGTGTATGTGGACCCTTTTTAGGCATGAGCCTCGTGATGCGTCGCAATGAGTTAGTTGCTGGCAGCGGGCAACCAGACCGCAAACTTCACCTTGGTCATTTCGCCTTCATGCGCGCATTGGTGCAGGGGATCAATGCCGGTCAGGCCTGGGAACGCTACCTGCAAATTGAGGGCAGCCACCGGGATGCACGCACGGTTCGCCGCACCATCGCCTGGATCCGCGACGCCTTCGCGGCCGCCGCCCGGCGCGAACACCGCTATGGGACGGCGCGCTTGGTGGTCACCGACATCGACCAATTCCTGTCTGCTACCGCAGCTGTCATGCCCCTCGACGGGTTTATTGCCGAGCGAAACCTGGACGGTTTCAGTCAACAAGAGCAGCTCGACGCTTATCAAGTCGCCTATGGGGGCGTTGCCACGCGCCAAGTCAGGCGCGGCAAGCTGGTGATGAAACAGCTAAAGGCGTTGCGCTGGCTGGAAGAGCTTGCAGCGCAAGCTCCAGCGGCGGGTGATCCGCTTGCCGCGTGGCTAAACCCGGATCTTGTAAAACATCTTCTAAAGGCGAACCTGTTTACCATCGGCCAGTTGCTCGCCCAGATCAATGGCACGGGCCGACGCTGGTACACCGTGGTGCCGGCGATCGGGGAGGGTAAGGCGAAGCGCATTACCGACTGGCTGCAGGCCCACCAGGCGTCGATCGGCATGACCCTTGGCAGCCACGTCGGTGTAGCCTACGCTCAGCTCGCCTCGGGCCAGCTTGCGCGCGTAGTACCGCGACAAACAGCGATTGTGCCACTGGATAAACTGATCATCCCACATGCGCTCGATGGCCATGACGGCAAGTATCGGGCACCGCTACGCCAATGCATGCTCGCCGCGCAAAACGATTACGAAGCAGTACTGACCTGGATCCGGACACGCCAGGGCATCCTGCCCGAAAAAAAGCAGGCGTTAAAAGCACATCGCCGGGAGGACCCTGCGGCACCGGAAGATCCATTAGCGTGGCTGCGCTATTTGTCCCACACCCAACGTGCTTACGTGAAAGAAGCCGAGCGCTTCATGCTTTGGGCAATCATCCAGCACAACAAACCGCTGTCATCAATGTCACTGGAAGACTGTGAACAGTACCGCCAATTTCTTGCTGACCCCTTCCCCCGCGAGACCTGGTGTTCCACGAAAAGCTGTGAAAAGTGGAGTCCCCTCTGGCGCCCGTTTCGCGGGCCACTTTCCCGCTCAGGCCAGAACCAGGCTCTGACCATTCTGCGCTCGCTATATACGTTTTTGACCGCCCAAGGCTATCTGACGGGAAACCCATGGAAAGGGCTGTCGTTACCTAAAACAACGCGCATCCCGGTCAATCGTGGGCGCAGTTTTACGCACGATCAGTGGTCATTCATCGAGACACAAGCCGACCTGTTGACTGAAAAATCGGTGTATTGCCGTCTGCGCTTTGCGTTACGGCTTTTCTACACCACAGGATTACGGCTGGTGGAGGGCGTGCAGGCGCGTTGCGACGACCTGCGACGTGTCGAGTACCCGGACCCCGACACGGGGGGCATGACACGCGGTTGGGAGCTGCTGGTGCTAGGAAAAGGGCAGAAAGAACGCATTGTTTCGGTGCCGGATGCGGTCGTCAACGAGCTGGGTGCGTATCTTTTGTCGCGCGGCCTGGACGCAGATCCTGAGTCGTCAGCTAACCGCGGCGCGTACCTGATCGGACAGGCCACCGATACACCGGGCTGGTCGGCCGTCGCACAGGCAGGCATCGGGCGAAAGGGCGGCATCAGTGACGCCGTTATGTACCGTCAATTTAAGGCCTTTTTTAGGGAATGCGCGACCGCGATGACGCCGATTGACCTGCACGGCGCCGAGCGCCTGGCCGCCGGCAGCTCGCACTGGTTGCGTCACACACATGGCACCCATGCGGTAGCTGCCGGGATGCCACTGGATGTTTTACAGCAGAACATGGGGCACGCGTCACTGGATACCACCACCGGGTACATCACGAGTGCGGCGCAACGGCGCCTTAAAGCGTCGCGCAGGGTGTTCGGGTAGTAGAGGGCAGTCCAGTCGCGGGAAAAAGCGCTGATCTTGGCGAAAGACGAACAGCGGCCAACGAGGCAGGGGATGCTCTGAACCCGACGCCGTGCGGCAAGCCTAGCTGAGTGGTTGTTTGCCACAAAGCGCGGTAGAGATAGGCTGTACAAAGGATTCCCTGGAGTGCAAGCGTAGCGCGCAGGCTAGGAACGAAGAGACGGCCGGAGGCATCAGGAACCAAAGCCTCATGGTCGCTACCCGGCACGAGGCGCGAAGCAACGCCTGCGAGCCCGACGGTGGCACGCCGGGACGCCCTGCTACCCTTGTCAAAAAGAAAGCGATCTAAAAAAGCGCAAATGAGCTACAATGTAGCTACAATAATCCTTGAGCACATGAAATGGCCAGTACCGATGTCGTGCGTGCCCGGATTGACGGGCATATCAAAGAAGAAGCGGCCAACGTCCTGGCCGAAATGGGTCTGTCCGTTTCGGATGCCATCCGAATGCTGCTGACCCGCATCGCGGCGGATAAAGCGCTGCCATTTAACGTCAATCGGGTGCTTCCACATTCGGATCGGAAGACACCATGAGGTTAAGCCTAAAAACACTTAACCAGTCATGGCCCTAAACCGCATGGATCGCATACAACAGCTAGGCTACGAAAAAGATTTCCGCATCATGTTCCTTGAAACCAAGGGAGACGGATTTCAACGTCTATTCGAAAAACTGATGGCGAAGGCCCATCCAAACGATTTCATGGCTTGCCGCCCTTGGGGCAATGTCGGTGACCGAAAAAATGACGGATACCTGCCTTCGGCTCGGACTCTGTTTCAAAGCTATGCCCCCAATGAATTGAGTGCTGCCGAAGCCATCAAAAAGATCAATAAGGATTTCGAGGGAGGAAAAGAGCATTGGGAGAAATATTTTGACGAGTGGATTTTTGTCCATAATGCACCTGATGGTCGCCTAGGCCCCCACATTATCGAAGGGCTGGCCAAGCTCGCGCAAGAAAACCCGAAGATCAAGATCGGCCACTGCGGTTGGGATGAAATGCTGTCGAAGTTTCGCCAGCTCAACCTGCAGGATCTCGAATCTTGGTTCGGCCCCTCGCTGACCATGGAAGCAAACGTCAATCTTGGCTATAGCGATTTGATGGCTGTGCTCACGCACATCAACGTAACGCCCGCGTCAGCGACGAGTGAAGTCAAAGATGTCTCGCGGGGGAAAATCGAGGCAAATCTTCTATCTCCGGTAGTCGCCGATTTTTTGAAGATCGGCATGCAGAAGTCACCGTTGGTCATGCAGTTCTTCGATAATTGGAAGAACCCCGTGTACGGCGAGCAAATTGCGTCCGCATTCAAGAGTCAGTACGTGGCTCTGAGAAACACGATACCTCCACTTCACCCTGACGAAATTTTCGGCCGGCTTGAAATTTGGGCAGGGGGAGTCATGAATACGACACCTACCCACAAGGCGGCCGTTCTAGCGGTCATGGCCTATCTATTCGACAAGTGCGAAATATTCGAAGACGCCCAGGCGGTGAGGTCAACATGATCCTGCCGTCTAAGCATCTCTCGCAAGATCGTGCGCTGCTTACTGTGGGCGGTCATGTCCTGACTTTCCTCGCGCGCCCAAAAACGGTCTCCGCCTTGTGGGAAGAATTAAACCAACAGAACCAAGGGCTGATTGCCATTCGCCCTCGGCGAATAACCTATGACTGGTTCGTGCTTGCGCTGGATCTGCTGTACGCTCTTGGGGCTATCGAGCTTGAAAACGGCCTTGTGGCACGGAGGGAAGTTTGATCCATAACCTTTTCAGCACGCTGCCCACCTTCAAGAATCTCGGCGATCTGAAGCCGGGGCTGAATGTGCTGCTGGCCCAAAAAACCGAAGGTGCAAGTAGTAAGCAAACGCGCAACCGTGCAGGCAAAACGAGTTTCGTTGAAACAGTTCATTTCCTGACCGGCTCGGAAGCCGGCCCTGATTCTATCTTCCGTACGGCAGAGCTAGCCCAATACACCTTTGGCATGGACTTCAACTTGAAGAATGCGCGCACCGTCGTCGAGCGAAGCGGCAGCGCCAAAGCCATGATCTATGTGACAGCGCCGCCGGTGGCCAAATGCAAGCTGTCCGCAACCGATTGGGTCACATTCCTCGGTGAGGAGATGTTCGGGTTGAGCAGCCTCGAAGCCGCAGGTAGCAAACCCCCTTCGTTCCGTTCATTGTTCGCCTACTTTGTGCGTCGTCAGACGAGCGGCGCATTCACCACGCCGGAGAAGCAGGCCACCATGCAAGGAACGGGCGACATGCAAATGGCGTTGATGTTCTTGTTGGGGTTGGACTGGCAGATCGCGCGCGACTGGCAAGCTGTTCGTGATCGTGAAAAGACACTGGAAGAGCTGAAGAAGGCGGCGGGGACGGGGGCGTTCGGTTCGATCATCGGCAAGGCAGCTGATTTGCGCACGCATTTGACCCTGGAGGAAGTTCGCCTCAAGAAACTTTATTCGCAAATCGAAACCTTCCAGGTGTTGCCTGAGTATCGGGAACTGGAAGTCGAAAGCGCCAAGCTGACACGCCAGCTCAATGAACTGGCTAATGCCAACACCATAGACTTTGCGGCCATCCGTGACCTCGAAGGTGCGCTGGCCTCTGAAATTCCGCCTGACCTGGAAGACCTGCAAGCGATCTATCAGGACGCAGGCGTTGCACTTCCAGGCCTCGTGAAGCGTCGTTACGACGACGTGAAGAGCTTCCATCAATCGGTCGTGCGCAATCGCAAGGACTATCTGTCCAGTGAACTCGAAGCCGCCCAGCTACGCATCGAGCTGCGCGACAGCAAGAAAGCACAGCTCGACCAGCGCCGTGCAGAAATCATGGGCATCCTCAAGAGCCATGGCGCGTTGGACCAGTTCCTCAAGTTGCAGGGAGAGCTAGGCCGCCTGGAATCGGAAGTGGAATCGCTGCGGCAGCGTTTCGAAGCGGCCGAGCAGCTCGAAGGCACTAAAAACGAGTTGGAGATCGAGCGCAACCGACTCACGATCCGGCTGCGCCGCGATTTTTCCGAGCAGAAGGATCGACTAGCCGAAGCCATTGTAGCCTTCGAGGAAACGTCGCAACGACTTTACGAGTCGGCCGGCAGCATGACCGTCGACGAAACTTCTAACGGCCCGATTTTCAAGTTTCCGATGCAGGGTCAGCGCAGCAAGGGCATCAAGAACATGCAGATTTTCTGCTTCGACATGATGCTAATGCGCTTGTGCCACAAGCGGGAGATAGGTCCCGGGTTCTTGATCCATGACAGCCACCTGTTTGATGGCGTTGACGGCCGGCAGGTGATCAGCGCCTTGCGCCTTGGCTCGGAGATTTCACAGGAGCTTGGTTTTCAGTACATCGTGACCCTGAACGAGGATGATGCCTTCAAAGAAACTATTGGGGGTTTCGATCTCAATGACCATGTGCATCCAACGCGTCTCACTGATGCCACCGAAGACGGTGGATTGTTTGGAATAAGATTTGGCTAAATACAAGGAATAACAGTGGATAAGAAGACCAAGGGATCATGGCTGATTCACCATACTAACAAGCTCCAGGGCATCACTAATCAGACCGGCTATGAAAAGACGTTTCTTGCTGGGAAAGCAGGCATTTTGCTTTCCGCAATCTCGTCCAACAATCAGGTCACCGTCAGCAATGATCGGCTCATTGTTCTGGCAAATGCTGCCAGTATTAATACGACATTTGAACTACCGAAGCTCATCGAAGTTCTACAACAGCAGCAGTTGATCGACACCGCAGGCGGTGAAATTGCAGTCCTCGGTGTTACGACTGCAAAGACGTTGCAACACACATCAGATATTTTTGACGCCCTTGCTCCCGGATCGATGGAAGTCGCAACGATCGCGCTCGCGGAATTAGCCTCACTTGAACCGATACTTTCCGGTCATGTAGCCGAAGAGTTGGCCGACTCTTACCAACTTGGTAAGGCAGAAATTGGTCAATTGATGTCGGATGCGGAACAGATCGGATTTGTGGACGCGGAGAAGCTGAGTCCTGGTGAAACCCTTCTATTCAACGGTAACCTGTTCCGTCGCGAGACGACCCGGAAAATCAAAACTGTGCTCGACTCGCTCACCTCGGCCGAACAATCAAAATTGAATGAACTCACAGAAACTCTGAAAAAGCAAGCCTGCGTCGATACGGATTTTGCAAACACACTTCTTGGGGAGCCACTTTTCAATAAGGTTACGGCCATTGGACTGTTTGACATCAGTGTTGTCAGTAATTCAACGGAAGATGTGGGATTCTTAACACTACCATCGGCGTTCTCGAAGTACAGCAACTCGATGGTCGACGACGCGTTCGATCTTGCCAAAGCGTTTGTCAGCTCCATAACCTATGGTATGACGAAAAGCTCGTACGCTAGAGGTCAGATACAAATGGTCGATGCCCTACTGAGCGCGTTGGTCCGAGGCGAAAGCGTCGGCCCGGTGAATGCCATTGCACAAGACTATAAAGTGCTTGAATTCAAAGGCGTTGTCGAGGTCAAGCCAGGTAGTAAGAAGGGCCGCACAGGACCGATGCTGAGATTGTTGAAAACGGAAGTCGGTGAACTTGCCCTCCAAGCGATCCGGCAGGGCGATGTCAGTGAACATTCCTTAAGCTCGCTTCCAACGGCGGCGGTCACTACTTTTAGTGGCCCTGAATACAACCGCGAGAAAGTCCGAAGAGCACAAATGAAGATAAGCCCTAAGGCTACCAATGACATGCTCTCGATCCTTCGTACAGGCGGCGGAATATGAGAAAAAGTCCGCAAATCCTGCTGAAGGGCCCGAGGATGGAGGAGTTGCTGCGAAGTTATTTTCTCAAGGCGGGCTATTACGTCGTGAGAGCGGTGCCGTTTATCTATGAAGGTTTCGACGTCACCGACATCGATCTGTGGATTTATAGCCGGACGTCATCTGTGTCGCGCGAAATCACGCTGGTGGACGCCAAGAACAAGAAGACGCCACAGGCCATAGAGAGAATATTTTGGGTTCAAGGGCTGCGTAGCGCAACTAAGGCCACCAATGCAGTCGTGGCGACAACTGAGAAACGTCAGGAAGTGAAGGATTTTGGACGCGAACTGGGTGTCTTAGTTCTGGATGGGACATTCTTAGGAAAGCTGGATAAAACGGATGACCCCAATGCTCTCAGATTCTCCGAGGAGGAATTTTTCTCGAAGATTGACGAATATTCGCTGAACAAGCTTGACGGTAACTGGCGAGGTCGCATGGTTCTCTCCAAAAGCTTGTTGGCGAAATCGTTGTCCTTCGATAGTTGCAATGAATGGCTCTTGCAAGGCAAGTTCTTCGCCGAACAATCCATCACGAAAAGTAATCAGCGTGAGACCGCGCTGCGATGCTTGTGCATGGTGTGTTCGTTCATTGCCGTCGCCGTTGACTATTGCATGAAAGAGCTTTCGTTTCACGAGCAATCCGAACGCAGCACACTCATCAAGGATGGATTTACCTATGGTTCAAAAGGTAGTATGGGCCTCAAAAAAATCTTGAATGTCGCAATGGGCCTCGTCGAAGAACATGCCAACGACGGTATCGCTGTGTCGAGGCAAGTGAGGTCTAGCATTGACCACCAGTTGGAGACACTCAACACGGCAATGTTGGGTGAGTTTTTCTCAAAAAACGACGTGGCAAAAACACTTTTCCCGGTTGCAAAAGAATTCGAACAAATGGCGATGAATAGAGAATTCTCTTCTCATGGCGACGCGACGCCGGAGCTTCGCAGCATGCTTTATTGCTTGCTGGACTACTGGGAAGTAGATCGGGTCATGTTCTCAAATATGCCGAAGGGCGGATAGGCAGCTCGTGTGTCCTGCGCCAATGTCGTCACCGTGATGGCTGGCTACGCGTCAGAGCATTGGAGATCGGCATCAATTATCAGTCACTCTGGCATGGGCTTGTGCCATGATGAATAAGCTTGTTGCACTCAACTCAAGGGAGTTCGGCGCAATCTTTCGCCGCCACACGTCTCGCTTAAGTGCGCCATATAGCCAGTCCAGCTTATACCCCATTTACTGCGGAACCGTGCCTCGGAATCCTACGGCGGCTCAATCTTTTCAAGGCTTAAGCCAACCTCTTGCGCTGAAAGAAAGCGAAGCGCACTAACCTCATCGACTTGAAATTAGCGTGACCGTGCGGTGCTTAACGCTGTGACACAAGCAAGCGAATATAATCGTGCGGACTCAGTCGGACTGTCCCCCCAATGTTGAGAATCGCTTAAAACTGGACCACTGATTTCATCTAAAACTGACCCACCCTATTTGCGCGTAGGTTACACCGCGTCTGTGGATAAGTCTTCTGGTCTGTTTTCTGGATCTCCTTTTCTAGATGGTTTTTTAGTCGTTGGCTTGCGGCTTGACTCGCTATGTCGGAATCGCCAGGAATCGTTACCGGTTTCGACGATGTGGCAGTGATGGGTCAGTCGGTCAAGCAATGCAGTGGTCATCTTGGCATCCCCGAACACTGACGGCCATTCTGCAAAGCCAAGGTTCGTGGTGATTGCCACGCTGGTGCGTTCGTAGAGTTTTGACAGCAAATGGAACAGCAGCGCACCACCGGCCTGACTGAACGGCAGATACCCCAGCTCATCGAGAATGACCAGGTCGGCATACATTAATCGGTGTGCGATCTGGCCTTGTTTGCCGGCTGCCTTCTCCAGTTCCAGCGCATTGACGAGCTCGATGGTGGAGAAGAAGCGCACACGCTTGCCATGCCGACTGATCGCCTCGATACCCAGGGCTGTGGCCAGATGTGTCTTGCCGGTGCCAGGCCCGCCGATGAAGACCAGATTGTGCGCCGCGTCCAGAAACGACAGGGTATGCAGTTGCCGCACCAGGCTTTCCTCGACCTTCGATTCGGCAAAGTCAAATCCCTGCAGATCCCGATGGGCCGGGAAGCGCGCTGCCGTCATCTGGTAAGCAATTGAGCGAACTTCCCGTTCTGCGCTCTCCGAGCGCAATAGCTGGGTCATGAAACTGACGGGGTCGAATTCAGCCAGGCGAGTCTGCCCAACCATTTCCGGCCAGCTCTGCGCCATGCCGTGCAGCTTCAGTTCTTTTAGATGACGTACGATTTCATGCGACATCGTTAGCCTCCGGGGTAATGCTGCGCAGCCGCTCGTAGCGCGCCACATTGGCCATCGGTTCCTCATTTAACACCATCGGTGCGGCGATGATGTCATAGTCGGTGACCGGCCCCTTGAGCCGTCCCAGGACATTCATGACATGTTCACCGCTCGGACGACCGGATTCCAGCGCGCATTCGACCGCCACCAGCACCATATCGAGTCCGTGCAGTGGGATCGATGACAGCACTTGCGCCATGACCCGGTCCCCGCCAGGGTGTTTCAGCAGATGCCGCTGCAGCAATTGCAGCGCCGGTGGCATCGTCAGGAACGGGGCACCATTGCGCAATGCTCCCGGCTTCTGGACAATCAGCGCAATGTAATGCTGCCAGTCGTAGAAGGTTTGGTGACGATCGAAGCAGCGCGCATGCCGCGCAATCTCTTCGTCGTCGGCCACCACGACCAGCTGGTTCGGATAAATATGCAGGCTCACGATCCTGTGGGCGTGGGAGGTCGGCACACTGTAGCGGTTGCGTTGGAAATGGATCAGGCTGGTCGCCGACACCCGTACCGGCTGGGCTACGTAACCGTCGAACGCCTTGGGCATCGGCATCAAATGCATGCGTTCGTCCTGCAGGACATCGGCCACCGTCATCGCCGGCCATTCCGGATGCGCCATGGTGTCCCAGGACTGCCGGCACTGCTCGCTAAGCGCCTCGTTCAATTGTTCCAGTGAGCTCCAGCGCTGCTCACGCAGTTCGGCCCAGACCTGCCGACGCCGATCCTGAACATTCTTCTCGACAATGCCCTTCTCCCAACCAGAGGCGACGTTGCAGAAATCGGGTTCGAACAGGTAGTGGCCGCACATGGCCAGAAAGCGGGCATTGACGACGCGCGTCTTGCCACGATCAACACGATCCACAGCGGTCTTCATATTGTCGTAGATGCCGCGCCGGGGAATGCCGCCGAAGGCGGCGAACGACCGGGTGTGTGCATCAAAGAGCATCTCGTGGCTCTGAGTCGGATAGGCGACCAGCCAGAACGCCCGACTGCAGGCTAGCTTACAGTGCGAAACCTCCAGGCGCCGTCGCAGGCCGCCGATCCACGCGTACTCGCAGCTCCAGTCGAATTGAAATGCTTCGCCATGGGCAAAGCTTAATGGCACAAAGGCACTTCGGTGCGCAGCATCGCCAAGTTCCTGGCGCAACTTGCGTACCCGGACACAAGCCCGGACATAGCTGCCGGGGTAGCCCAATGCCTTGATGGCCTCAAACATGATCTTGGCCGTGCGACGGTCCCGTTTCGGTCGATGGCTATCGGTTTCCAGCCAGCTGCGCAACTGATCCACGTATGGATCAACGACGCTTACCACGCGCCGCTCAGGGTATTTCGGTTCACTCATCTCCGGCGACTTCAACCACTGCCGGATCGTATTGCGCGAAAGATTCGTACGTCTGGCGATCTCGCGAATCGACAGCTTCTCGCGGATATGCATCCGCCTGATCTTGGCTAACATGCCCACTGTGATCACTCCTTGTCTCCCTGCTCAACTATTGAGCAGGTAATTCAATCACGTGGGTCAAATTTGGATGAAATTTACTGCCCTAGGTGGGTCAGTTCTGGGCGATCGTCAACACCCCCAACACAAGAAGTGAATCGCCCCGGTTTTGAACTGACCCCCAAGAGTTGGATGGCTAAATTTTAATAGCATGCTGCCTGTAATCGATATTCGACTGAACTCATGTCGTCAAGCTTAAAACTTGGCACCCGCATGGTTACGCGAAGGTTGGTGCAGCAGTGCTGCCGTCGCTTTTTTAAACGGGCAGGGCGTACGAGGATAGACGAAGTTAGGAGGATTGAGATATTTTTAAATCAGAATATTCCAGATCTTCGAGGTTCAATCTATGAAAAAATATATTTTAGGTGATGGGGTAACATCGATTGGCTACGGAATTGAAAACACGAACTCACAAACATTTAGCTGGGCAAATTTACCTCAAAACCGCAGTTCGATGTAGCCGCGTACTATTATCTTTGCCAGCCGGTGAAAATGGGCGGATCACTAGGTTATCTAAAGCATTTTTTGAAATAAAAAAAACCCCACCAATTCAATAAAGGTGGGGTTTCAAAAGCAGTCTATACGACAGTTAGACTGCATAATGCATCAACTCATTTCAAGCTGTCTATACGACAGTTAGACTGCATAGTGCATCAACTCATTTCAAGCTGTCTATACGACAGTCAGACTACGTAGTGCATCAACTCATTTTAAGCTGTCTATACGGCAGTTAGACTGCATAGTGCATCAACTCATTTCAAGCTGTCTATACGACAGTTAGACTGCATAGTGCATCAACTCATTTCAAGCTGTCTATACGACAGTTAGACTGCATAGTGCATCAACTCATTTCAAGCTGTCTATACGACAGTTAGACTGCATAGTGCATCAACTCATTTCAAGCTGTCTATACGACAGTTAGACTACATAGCTAACTATTTCTTCTTAAGTGCTGTTTCGCAACAATGAATGAATAATAGCATCAGTTTATTTAATTCTCAAGAGATTTTATAAAATAATTAGTCTTGCACTTAAAAAAAACATACATTCTTGGATGAACAACCCAACTGCGTTGTGAACGCCTAAATCTATCCCAAACCAGACTCATATGTTAGCTAGTTTGTCGTTATCGTGCAAGCTTTTGATTTAGGAAAATTACTTTATGCCAACAGTATCAATTGATACTGAGTCATAATGCATTAACTCGGATAACATTAGTTTGAGCTCCACATTTTCGGTTTTCTTATCGTCAATTTCTGGCTATCAAATACTGTACCGACGCCAATCCTGGCCTTGCTGCGGCATTGCATTTCATTGCATCGTAATCTCTATCCTTATACTTCGCTCGGTTACCTTCGCCGCCTGTGTCCGCTTGCATAACACCATCTACAATTGGCTTTTTTAAGCAATTTTTGTGCTTGCATCCTATAGTTACACGAGAATTCGGCACTTAAGCAATATCATGCAGTAGGTCTTATGCAAACGCCTATGATGCAGTTCAAAGAGTTACTAAAAACTCTTATCTGTCATATTCGTTGTTACTTTCTGTTAGGCTCGCAAATACATTGTTGCTGCAACCTCAATACCCCTTTCAAATTCACCCTCGCCGGTAACTTGTACCCAATCAGTACCATACCTTGCGCTGTACTTCCGCCACAAAGTTTGTATTTGACTTTGATTCGCAGGTATTCCGCATTGAAATAGCCGCATACAAAATTCCGCGCATTGTGCAAATAAAGCTGGATCCGGCTTTTCCAGCATATTGTTGGCGATCAAGTGCTGAATGCCGTCATTGATTGTGCGACGGTAGTGGTCAATTTCAAATTTAACTGTGGTTCGACCATAAGAGCCGTAATAAGCACCCGTTATATTTTCCCGTGAATGCCCTAATTTCTCCGAGACGATGATTTTTGCGTTTCTCAACTCGTTTTTATCCATACCGGCATTGCTTCCACTCAACGTTGCAGGAATAAATAAAGCGATTAGCGCGGCATTTTCTGCATATTGCGCACGAAGTCCATGGCCAGTAACACCGGATTCAACCTTTGTTAAACCAAATTTTCGCATCAATCGACAGTATCGGTTGATTGCTTGCTTATTATCCAGGCCCACCCAGGACAGTCTTTCATTCTTCTGTAATTTTGAAAGAACATGTTGAAGTACAGTGCGTTGGTGTTCGGTTTCAATATCAATTAGCCGGGGTCGTGATCCTTTACCTTCATTTGCAAATACGCGCCACGTTTTTCCATCAGCCGTGGATTTAGCAGGTACGCAGTTTAGTAATTCCTTCCGACGCAATCCGAACGACAGGGCAAGAAGTAGCATTAATCCAAAGCGCGAATCATGTGCATCGACTTCTTTGATTTTCGCTTCAATGTCAATACCATGCTCCGCCCAGCTTTTACTTCTCTCGGCATTCATATGAACGACCAATTCCGAAGGCTTTAAGTCAGGCAGATAGTATGCAAGCGGCTTTACAATCGAACCTTTGTTCAACCGTGCAAGGATGATGCGAAATGCATAAAGATCGGTTTGAAACGTACGCACTGATTTACCTTGCGCGTGCCAGGTGTGCATTATTAATTTTAAATGGTCATCCGTGAGATTCTTTGAATGCATTAATTTATAACCTTTTTCGTGTAACACGCCGAATGCAGCGTGCCACGTCTGGTGGATACGATTTTTAGTGGCCGTCGAAGCAACGCGGCCGTTCATGCGTAAATTGCCATGCTTTTCAATAGTCTCTCTCAGCGGTTTTTCCCACAGCATAATAATGCTCCTTTAAAGTTTTTAACGATCGACATAAAACTCAACTCAATACCAGCAGCGCGATGGCACTTAGGTCAGCTTCCTGTCAACACAATGAAGACGGTATTTCTAATTCGGTGAAGCACTGCAAAAACTGGCGGGGTAAGTCCCAAACTTAAGTTCACCGTACATTCGCCCAACACGACTTGTTCGCCACCGTGTCCGACGCCCTAATCTCGCGATTCAGAGTCACTCGCCCAAGATACTGGGATAGTCCGGCCGCTAACGCTGCGGGCCTTCGATGCATTCCTAACCCCCGGGGTTAAGTGCGGCAATGCATGTGCCGTAATTTGCTATGTCTACACCCTTCGCTCCGGGGTAGTTCCTGATGATGGCTTTTCTGCGCCTCCAGTGGCCGCAGTCCAGTTGCATCTCCCCGACGAAAGGGAATAGGCAGGAGGTAATTTGCTGTCTCAATCGATTTTTCGGAGGGAACATTGGCCAACGAGGGAAGAATAGCTGCACCGTTAATCCCGGCGTCGGTTCTATTAATCGCTCACATTGACGTATTGCCGCATCCGTGTGTGTGTAGTTCAGGGTGTGGAGGTGTTGCAACTAAAGTTGCTTTATGTGGGTGGAATTTTTTCGTATTCTATTTTCGTACGGTGGCAAATTCGATTGCAGCCCTTATGGGTGCTCATTCAGCTCATACTCTCTATCGCATACTATAATTTTCTCTGTTGCTAAAACCGGCTGTTTTTGTCGAAACAAGCTACAGTCAGGGCGTTTTTATATAAATATTTTTTGAAGCAGTGGATTAAATTAGAGGTACGCGAGGGAAGCCAAGCGCAGAGCGAAGGCAACGCGTGTAACTCTTGAGTGTGCCAAAGAAAAAATTGGCACATTGAATTCCTCCGAAGGGAGAGGATAAATGTAGTAATTGCCGAAGGATCGGCAGTTGAAACAGTTTCGCGGATCAAACAATGATTCGCGAAACAGGTAGGTATATTTCTTTAAGTAAACTTTATATCTGCCGCAGTGCGACACAAACATATTATCTGAAAGCAATATAGTAAGTCAACATGTTTATGATGTAAATTTCACTCAAAATTTTGTGACTTTTCAGAATAATTCAGGCATATAAATTTGTTATAAATGAAGCGGTAACATTTATTTAAAATCTTATTTTAATTTTCTAATTTGTAAAAAAGTTAATTATTGTCGTTTTCTACAAAACGAAAATACGCATGCCTTAAGTTTTTAACGATTTTTTCCATGCTTTGTAATCACCATATTTTTAATCTAATTCTTTTCAAAAGATCAATTATTTCCCAAAAAGGATGAAAACAGAGTCAGCGAGTTGAACGAAACAAAAATTTTAAATATGTCAACACCTTAAACCGTATTTTTGGAAGGCCAGTCCTGGAGTTTTAGCTCAAAAGGGGATACGCTAAAAACTGACTTCAAGAAATAAAAACCTTAGAAGTATTTACAATTAATTTTTTGGCCGATGTATGCATTCGCGTACTTCACTTGCTAATCATGTTTGCTTCTACTAACGCAAGCAAATCACCAGCGCTAATTTTTAACGCAGCTGCAATTTTAAAAACGGAACCTAACGAGGGTTGCTTTGCACCAAGCTCAATTGATGAAATAAAGTTCCGCTGCAGGCCTGCTTCCTGGCCCAAAGCTTCTTGGCTCATGCCCGCTAAAACACGCAGCTCACGCACAACCTTCCCAAACGCCTTGTTAATTTGATCCAACCACCGCTCCCCCTATTGTGGGTAAAGCATGGCGCTGGTACACTTCTCTGTCTTCCCTCTATAGTGGGAATATTTGGGTTAAGAAATCTATCATTTCTGGGAGTAGTCTGAATTCGGAACCAGGGGTATTCGGCTCTTCTGCAAATAAAAATAATAGCTTTGAAAGCTTTGCAGGCGACGTTGCAGCAGTTAATTAATATTGCCTATAGGTAATGTGTAGCGCGGCAATTATGTCTTGAGGACATGGCGACCGACCTGATAGCAATTAATGTCCAGTTCTAACGGCCGTTTTTATCTCTTGAGTATTTCGCATAGCGTCCGAAGCGCAATTGGCGTTTCAAGCTGTGTGCAACCGTATGCATTTTTGCTTAGGCATGTTGTGCAAGCCGCACCAGCACAAATCTAGTAACCCATGGAAAAGCTATGAAAAACCTTCTTTTAATAATCGTCACTGCAGGTAGTTTGGTTGGATGCGTTGCACCCTCTGTATTGCCTCCACATGCCCATAGCACACCGGCACAGTCACATCTAGTTGATGGAATCTGGAAAGGCACATACGTATGTCAACAGGGAGTAACAAATCTCACCTTGTCACTACAAACCGGGCTGTACGGTGATGTATTTGGTGTGTTTTCATTTTCTGCTAACGCTTCTAATCGCGCCGTCCCATCGGGGCAATTTAGGGTGTCTGGCCGGCTGCAGGGAAATAGGCTGTTTTTAAAGGCTGGAGATTGGATTAGTCAGCCGCCGGGATACACGCCTTTGGACGTTGATGGAATTATTGATCTTGTCGAGAAATCGTACACAGGAACATTATGCGGTTACCCGTTTGGTTTACGAAAAATCTGATTTGATTTATGCATTCTCGATGTGCGGTGGTGACCCTTACGGAGATTTCGAGACCACACATCATTTGAGAAGATAGCCTTTTACAAAAGCGAGGGATTACTGAACATGAGCCTATACAGCGACGAGCAGATCGGCCGAATTTAACGGGAGGTGGATAACGACTCCGTACCCGAGGTCGCGAAACGTCACGACGTGAGTGAGCAAAGCATCTACACCTGGTGCCGACGGTTATCTGGCATGAGCCATTGAGGACGTCATTAGAGCTGAAGAATTTGAACCCGGGGAGTGCGTGGCTAGTGAAATTGCTGATAGAGCAGGATCTGGACTTCAACGAATGCCAGAAATTGCCTCGAAAACATAGTGAGTGTACCAGCGTAGATCGAGTTGCTGCCTTCATACCATCGAACGGAGCGCGACCTATCGACGTGCTTTTGCGCCGATGCGGATTGCCACATCGAGTTTTAAACACGTGTCTGCCAAAAAAGCACCGGTGGTTTGAGCCATGCAGCGGGTATCCAGCCGGTACTGTTGATACGGATCGGAGCATCCCAATTTCATTGCCGCGCCACGGCGGGAACGTTAAATAGGAGCGCTGTTTGAAGATGTGGGCCGAGTACGGACTACCGGTTCTGGAAAAAAGCTCTTGACGGCGAATGGCCAATTCGCGGCCAAAGCCACATGCTTCAAACACAAATTTGTAATGAGGCTACGACTTTGTGTTTGATGTTTTTCCAAGTGTGCAGCAGTTGAAATGTATAACAGTCGTCGATGAGTACGCGCATGAATCGCTTGTAAGCGATAGGTTGCAGGCTCGAATCGCTCAGCCAGAGTCATCAACTTTCTGGCAGAGCCTATTAGTGTGCATGGCGCACCGCGCAACTTTGCTGCCTCTTTTTCGTAGTTTTTTTCGCAAATATGAAGCTGTATTTATAACTTAATCGGATCTTTCCAACATGAAAATTTTACGCACCACCGCGCTCGTCGTCGGGTTCTCCCTTGTAGCTTCGATCCACTTAATCAGTAACGCAGCAACTGTCGCAGCTGGCTTTGATACACAGACGCTTTCTAATAACGATGACGATTCCACCGGCCCCGTTTCGTTAGGCTTTAATTTCAATTACTACGGAACAATTTATTCGCAAGCGTTTGTGAATAACAACGGCAACGTCACGTTTGGAGGCGCGCTTGCAGATTACACGCCCACTGGCTTGAACGGCGCTACAAAATTACCAATCATTGCGCCCTTTTTTGCTGACGTAGACACGAGAGAATCAAGTCCCGTCACCTTCGGTATGGGCAACTACGCCGGACGCAACGCATTCGGCGTCACGTATGCCAACGTTGGTTACTATGATTTCCACGCCGACAAAACCAATACTTTTCAGTTGGTACTGGTCGATCGTAGCGATGTCCAGTCGGGAGATGCCGACATTTATTTCAACTACGACTCGATCTTGTTCGAGACCGGCGATGAAGATGGCGGAGTCGACGGTCTAGGGGGCATTGCCGCCCGAGCCGGTTACTCCAACGGCAGCGGTATTGCTGGCACGTTTTTCGAACTCACCGGATCCGGGGTACCAGGTTCTTTCATCAATGGTGGCCCATTCGCCCTGAACATGTCGTTGAACAACAGTACGCCGGGTCAGTATTTGTTTAACGTGAGAGCGGGTGTTGTTACAGCTCCGGGAGTTATACCAGCACCTCCGACGGTGGGTGAGGTACCAGAGCCAGGCATTGTCGTTCTGTTGGGCGCTGGCTTGCTTGGTTTAATTACTGCCCGTCGCCGTAAATTTTTCTGAAATCATTTGAGGGTCTGAAAAATGGCTCACTTGACTACCTTCCAAAAAACGATCCTTGTGGTCGTTTTTTATTGGCCGAAGAGATTTCAGGTTTGGGAAGCTTGTAGAGTATCGGCGCGATCTATGTGCCGATTTAGAGATGTCACGGCGATCTGCTTAGAACGCTGCTTTTAAAACTGTTCTGAGTGCTTTTCAACATGCAACATCGTTCTTTCATTGCGCAACGCGATAATTTATTTTGCAACCACCACCGCTCGTTTGCCAGTTAAAAAATCTTTGTTCAATAATTTTTCTTGCATCACGCACTGTGGGAGTTATGCGCCGACGTTACCTGGTTTCGATGAAATTCTGTCTGCAAGTTTTTGGCCTTGCGTTCATCGAGTCGGCCTGTAGCATTGGTCGAACGTGACCAATCGATTGGCGCGCAAGCTATTCATCAAACCATTGCAACCTTGCTTTCTCCATATAAGAAGAATCACCATGCCATACGAATTCAATGCCGACGATAAACTGTCGAACGACTATCAAAATCCCTTTTTAATCGAAAACCAGTTCCTCTTTGCTGCCGTAGCGATCTATGCAGTGGGAGGAATATACACGTTGATGACTGCCAGGGCATTCATGCAGCAACATGCGGACGGCTACGCAATTGCCGTGGCATTCGCTTCGCTCACGATGTTCGGTCTTGCCGTGAAATTTTTGATCCAGGCGCTCTCGCAGCTGCGGTTCATTTTTGGACGAGGGTTCCCGGTGAGCCTCGCGCCGGAGCTATCTGCCGGCACATCGGGTACGAGTGAAGGCGCACAAGCGTTGCAACAGCAACTGCGTGAGCGAGCGATTCTTTTCCAAGAACCGAAAGGACCCCTGGCGGGCATTTTATATACGCTGGTCAAGCCCTTGCTTGCTGCGCCGCCGGCATTGCAAGCTGCTGCGCAAAAGCAATTCGAAGGTGTGCTCGGCGCATTGGGTGTCCTGTTGTCGCTGATCATGTCCTACGTACTGTTTGCAGGCACAGCGCATGCAGGGCTTGTGTCCTGGCTATATATACCGCTTGCAGGATTTGCCCTGTTAAAAATGTTTGTGAACCGGGATTCCCTGCAAGCGCCAATGGATCCTCGAATTGTGATGTTACGTCTTGTGGGCCTAGTTGCGTTTGCAATAATCGGACCGGTGTTATTACCTCGCATCGTTCCCGCAATGAATTTACCGTCGATGTGGATGGTGTCGGTGACCTTGCTCGTCGGAGCAATTGGCGCATCACTCTTCTTTTTTGCTTCATTATTATCACGTATCGACAGCGCATTTCAAACCGCGGTGTCCTGCGAACAAACGACGATCGCACTAAATTGCCAACCCGCTCAACTGTGGACAGCGATAAGTCGTGATTTTCAAGACTCATGGGCACGCGGTATTCCCAATCGTAGCTACATCAATTTGCCGCCGGAGGCAGGTGCGTCGAAGGGTTCTTTCAAGGGGGATATCCTGGAGGAGACGCAGCCTGAGCCGACAAATTTTGTTGCAATGAAGACAGTTGCCCAGGGGTTGAAGGAATCCCATACCAAGTACCTGGTTTTGCTAGGCAGCTGGGCGTTGACGTTGGCAGGCATTGGTGTAGTGATCGCCTCCAAAGCTGCGCCGGATTTTGTAGAAATGAGTCGCTTCGACATATTGGCGACATTGTTGATATTAATTGCATTTGAAATAACAACGCTGTTGTCCTTTCGCATCGGTCATTTGCTCTGGTCGCGCATGTATTTCAAAAGCCGGGTGACATGGATCGAGGTGCAAGGCACTTATCAAACTGCAGAGTTGGATATCGGCAACCAGATCGCAGGCAATGCACGATCGCGTTCCAGCGTCATTCGCGTGGAAGACGCTACCTTGCGGGTCTGGATGACCGACATTGTGAGCGTGGCATTCGGTAAAGAAAGGAGCAGGTTTGTAATGGCGATGGCGCCTGCCGACCAGCAGGCCGCATCCATCGCACGCCGCTTGCAAGAATTTGCAGCCGAACAAAGCATGGTTTTAGCGCCGTCGTCTGCGCGCGATTTCGACAAGACGCAGCGTTTAAATGTACTCGGAAAAATCATGCGTAACGACAGCGATATTGGTGAAGCGTTGTTAAATGAGAGGGGATCGTTGGCAGAAAATCAGTTTGTCGAAGGTGATCCAATCATTCAAGAGTTGCAGGAGGCGACGGTAAAATTTTATGACGATACAAAGCAGTTTGGCTATCTACGCGATTCACAAGGCATCGAATGGCGTTTTACTGCGCGTGAATTAGTTCCTGGTGTGACGATGCTGGGGCAGGGCGATAACGTCTTGTTTAAACCAGCAAATTCGAGCAAAGGTCGACGCGCTACGCATGTCTGTCGGGCGTAAAAAAATGCGTGTGTCCATCATTTTTTCCAACGCTGCTGAGCGGTCTTTTATCGACTTGCATTGATGATTTCGGGCTGTAGCATGAAGCAAGTGGATTCGCACAGACAGTGATCGATGCGCGAATCTTTTTATTTTAGTTACCGCGCGCAGTGCGCCACAGGACAAAATTTATGGACAAGTTTTTTGAAAAACAATCGACACAATCATTACATCCAAAATACATTGGTGAAGATTTTGCAGGACCACAAAGACGGGCATTTCTTAAATCGATACCGCATCCGAAAAAACCTCGTGACTTTGAAATTGCCCCCGGTGTCCTCGCAAGTAAAGTGTGGGGCACTGATGTTTCAGGATGTGACCGACGGTCGGTTAAGGCGCAGCTAAGAGGATGTGGCGACTATCGTGCAGCGTGGTGGCGCTTTAACAGCTCTATACATCGTGCTTTTGGCCGGTCAGAAGAGCAAGCAATGTATTCGTTTCATAAGTGGCATCACGCAATAACGTTAGCCCGGCTGAAATTTGAGCGCGATCTGGATGAGTGTAGGCGAGCGATTATTAAGCGTGGACCGATGGCAGGATTGGCAATTGCTCTAGAACAGATAGCGCGGAAAAAAGAAAATAACAAGCATCCTGGGGTCTAATGGGTGATCGGCCACGGAAAAAAGCTCTACGTTTTGTGGAGCGTACTTTTTGCTAAATTTTCAAAAACCCAGTAGAAAATTATATGGATGATATTGCTAATAACCGACTTTTAGAGAAAACGTCTGGTTGTTGCCGGCGTTGCAATCTCGATCTTCCAAGCAATGTTGACGAGTGGTATGAACGCATCGAAATCAGTTTCAGAGGCGGCTACGGCAGCGTATTCGGCGATGAATATGTCGTACGCAGCACACTCTGTCAGCATTGCATCAAAACATTGCTTGGTGAATGGCTTGAAGTCATTCCTGATAATTCTGATCATCAGGTTCCGGTATTCAAGCCAGTAGGCGCATACCAACCGTACCAAATCTTGCCCCATGAAGATTTCTGATCTGTAGGGCTGGTGACGCAAACACCGGCTACATTCTCCATTCCTCTTCTTTAAATTCGAATGACCGTTTTGGTGTGTTCATTCACATCTTTTTATTGCTAAACCAAAGAAGCGGCGGCGCAATTAAAAGGAGGTTTAGTCAACCTGCTTAGCCTGCAAGCAACTAAATAGTTGTCCTTAAGTTTCATTTCAGGAAAACCTCTTTTTAGACTTCAGCCAGTTGAAAGAAGATTTCCTAAACTTCGTTAAGAAATTTTTAGTGCAATAAAGCAATTAACTGTTTATCGAATTATCAATAACGGCCTCACCAAAGCATATTTCCAGATAATAATTATTATTCTAGGAAAGGTTTTACTAAAGTAACTTATTCGAACATATTTTCTATGACCTGACATTGATAAAAAGTAACTAAATACGATATTTAAATAATAGTTATTTTTTGAGAATTTTTCTATTGAGTTTGTAAAAAGTTGTAAGTATATTCCGACTTGCTTTTAAGTAGATCGCTTACACACTGTTAAAACGATCTCTGAAAACAACAATAAATTTGTTTCCTATATAAAAGATTTCAATGGGGAATTAAATTTAGGTAGCAAATTCGTTTTGTTTCAAATAAGAAATAAATTCCGCTCTAATACTTTTTCAATTTCAATCTGCTTATTTGAAGGACTATCGCTATGCGTATTAACAAATCAAAAGTAAAACAGTTGGGTCAGGGAATGACTGAATATATCATTATCGTAGCGCTGATAGCAGTCAGTGCAATTGCAGTTTCGCAATTGTTTGGCAGTACAGTACGTAATCAGATGGCCGGCATTTCAAGTGAAGTAGCTGGAACAAATGGAGCTGCTGCAATCGCCGCTGCTGGTACATCAGCAGCAGCAGCAACAACAAATGCAGCACAAGCCAGTACCTTGTCCACATTCGGTGGCCAAGCGGCTGCTGGTCAGTAATATTTTTTGAACGTCCCCCAGTGACCGGCAGTGTATTTGAACGGTTACTGGGGATGTTCTGCCAAATATTATTCAACTACTAGAATTTCAATAAAACGCCATGCGCTCCGCCCGCAATTTTGTCAGGCCCACGTTTCCTAGTCAAAGGCAACGTGGGCAGGCGTTGATCTATGGCCTGTTCTTTATCGTTACCGGGTTGGCTGCTTTATTTTTTCTTTTTAACACCGGTCAGCTATCGAGCGAGAAGACAAAATTAGTTAACACTGCGGATGCAGTGGCTTACAGCGCCGGCGTCATGCATGCGCGTGCATTAAATTTTGACGCTTATACGAATCGCGCACTAATGGCTAATGAGGTCATGATTGCCCAGATGGTGAGCCTTTCGTCGTGGGTTCAATACGCAGAGGGCCACGTCCAGGCTGTGCCAGCAATGGCATGCTATACGCAATACTCCGTTCCTGTCGGACTTGCATTAATCGAATACATACCGCTTTGCTATGCACTGAGTTATGTGGTTGGCGAAGTTGCTGTACAGGCAGCTAGACAAGTAGTTGATGTGGTCGCACCAGTTGTAGTAGCTGCCTCTGAATTGGCAAAAGTCAATTTGCAACTGGCACAGGTAACAATGTTTGCGACGTTTCTTCCTGCTAGGGCGAACCTGATGCAGCAGGTCGCTGATGCAAATTATCTTAATGATGGCGTAGTCAGAGTGGACACAATTCCGCTTACCGATAACTTTGTTTCATTTGAAGGGCAACCATTTATCCAGCGCTACAGTGGCGACGATCGCACCCGTTTTCGGGAAGCGGAATTGACGGCAGCGCACAGGGATCAATTTGTCAGGGATCGCTCTTGGTCTTCAAGGTCGGCTTGGGGCTGTATTCCGTTTATACCAAGTGGTAGGGCAGAACGTACCGGGTCAACCGACCTTGTGGGATTTGACGAATGGAGAGCTGAGGATCAAGCGGCTCTACAAATACAAATCTATCGTATCCGGCTTTTTGGTCGTTCTGGATGCCGCACAACAGCATCTTACGACCTTGGCAGCGCGACGCAATCAAGTGACGATTGGAGTTACAGCGGCGTTCCTAATTTCTTCGATCTGTCGGACAGAGCGTTGGCTTACACCAGCGGCAACCCTGACCCGGAAAAGCGGGATCCGCGTCTCAAATTTGCCATTCGTTTGGTCCGCTCCAAAACTGAGGCAAGAACTTCTGCGGGTACTTCGGCAATTAAACCTACTGGACGTCTTGCGGTATTCGATGGCGCGGAAGCTGGGAATGTCATGGCAGCAGTCGGCACGTCAGAAGTGTACTTTGCCCGTCCACCTCGCGCTGATGGCAGGGAGGAATCTGCCAGTTTGTTTAATCCCTATTGGCAGGTGAGATTAACCGAAAACTCGGTTGCCGACCTCGCCCTTGCCCGTGGTTTACAACGTTAAAATTTTATGAACCGCCTATTATTTGCCATCCCAGCGTTTTGCTCAAATCAAGCGACCAGATCCGGTCGGGTGGTGACTTTGAGTGGAGTTGCGTTTGCATTGCTGACTTGCATGGCAGCAGAGGCCAGAACCGCTTTGGAAGACGAAATTTTTAAAGCCTCGATGCCGCATGCAGCGTTGGATCCTAGGGGTGAGGTTGTTAAAGTACACCGCGTACAACTGAACGGGTATTTTGAAGGTAAGCCTAAAAACGACACACGGTTGGCAGCAATTAAACAAGAAGTGCAGCAGTGTGTGAAAGCTCTCCGGGCAACCGGACGTGCGACGAATCCACCCTCCGAATGGCCTGATTATCTGATCGGCCAACGCCAAGATATCTATCTCGCAGCCAACCGGAGCGTTCGCTACGTTACAGGCACTACCTATATCGTGAACTACCAGGACTGCAGCCTCTTGGAATCTACCAGTGCCAGGGCAGAGCTGCAGTCGAGCAAAGGAGCCTGCTCGATCGACTTGGTGAAGAAAACCGCAAAGGGTTTGTGCGACGCTACCGGTCACTCGGACGCAAAAATTAAAATGCCACCTGCCAAGCCAGGTGGTATGGGTGCCGCCGGCATGCCACCCGGTATGACGCTCGATCCTAAAATGGTAGCGATGGCACAGTCTTTAATGAGTGCAAACGACAGCCGCACCGGTGAGAAAAAAACGATATCCGGGTTGCAGTGTGACGTTTGGAATCAAGCCGGTGGGGCGGAAAACGGCACCATTTGTCTTGCAAGCGGCGGATCGTTTGTTCCATCCAGAATGGCCGGCGTGCAGGCGCATGCGGGCCTAACTTTGCAAGCGCATTCCGAACATGGATACAAACTCGATGCTGTTCAAGCGCAACTCGATGACCAGGTCAATGCACGCATTTTCACGCCTTATCTCGACAGCGGATTTTCGATAAAAAGTGCGGGGAGTCAGCAATGAAAGGGCGTCTGACGTCATCATGCGGTGACCGGTGCCAGCATGCCTCCCGTCATGAGGCGTCACAAAGGATTAGTGGTCTTTCGAGGCAAAATGGCCAAGCCCTGACCGAATTCATCGTCATCAGCTTTGTAATGATTCCAATTTTTCTCTTGATGCCTTTGATCGGCAAGTACCAAGACATTGCGCATGCAACGCAGATGGCTAGTCGCTACGTTGCGTTTGAGGCCATGACGTTTAACGATGCAACGACGGCGTACAAGCCGGCCGATCAACTCGCTGGTGAAGTGCGGCGCCGTTTTTTTAGTAATTCCGACGCTCCTATTAAAACCAATGATACTGCCGGCAACTTCAGATCTCATCAGAACCTGTTTTGGCGCGGTCCCTCGGGCAATTCGTTGATAGAGAATTTTGATACCGATGTGACGGTGAGTTTTGGACAATCCCGCAGTCCGGATCATGCGAGTGGATTTAGCACAGCGTCTGACGGCAGCCCTTTTAACAATTTTCCCGTGAACGTGGCCGATGCCATGGATTTGCGCGCGCAAGGGATCTATACGGCCAACATCACTGTCGCTGTCGCCAACATAGACTCGCCGCCCAACAGTTTTGCCGGGAGTTTTAATGAATTTAGAAATATTGGATTAAGAATCACGCGCCATACCAGTGTGGCAATCGATCCATGGGCAGCGGCAAATCCGCAGCAAGTCGAGTCACGTATTGATCGGCCGATCATAGCACCTGGCAATCTACTTGCGCCGATCAAGCCAGTAACCGACCTGGCTGTCGCACTGGTTGAATCTCCAACGTGCTTTTCCCGCTGTCTGCCGGGTCCGCAATTAGGACAGTTAGATATCTGGCGCGATGTCGTACCCGCTGATCGCCTGCAATGAACCAAAAATTGTTCATCAAAGATCATCAGCTTGATTTAAAAGTTGACGTTTTATATACACCATGGCATTTTGTGGTCTTCTATGGTGTGTTTTTTTTAGCGCTATTTGGCTTACCGCTGGCAGCTCATGCGGAAACGCCTTGGCCGCAAGTAGCGCTGCCCAAAGACATTCGTCTTCATGACGTGGGAGCCCCGATCACGGTAAATGGGCTACCGATGCGCATGACAAGTTTTTCTGCAAAAACGTCAAAAGCAGAGACAGCAAAATGGTTTCGTTCAAGTCTTGGACAACCCCTGGTTGAAAATCTTGTGGGCGACAAACTCGTACTGGGCAAGGCAATCGGGCAGTATCTTTTATCGGTACAGATGCAGTCGATCGAGACCGGTACTCGCGTTTTGATAGCGGTATCGGATCAAAAAACAGGGTATGAGAATCGCCCGGCAGTCAAAGCAAATATCGACCGGTTACTGGCGCGGCTACCTGCGGGATCCCAGCTGGTCAGCCATACCAGCTCGATTGATGCGGGCAAACAGTCAAGTTATGTAGTCGTATCAAATACGTACAGCGAAGAAGTGAACCGGGACCGTATCGTTTCGAACATGCGTGATGACGGCTTGCAACTTGAGCGTGAAGCTACTGTAGATGAGCAGAATTTTTCTCGTGGCTCTGGCATTCGTCCCAATGGCAAAACGCTGTTTTTCAAAGGTTTAAAAACCGAAGCGATTGCAGTAATTAGTCGTAACCAAGAAAGCACCAGTGTTGTGTTCAACACCATCACCGTAATGGAGACCCTGAAATGATTCGCAAACAGATTTCCAAGCTTCACTCAGCTATGAGCGTTTGCCAAGCAGAACGCATGCAACGCGGGCAAGCCGTGGTGGAGTACATGGCGGTATGTGCCGCACTGACTTTTGCATTGTTCGTACCGATTCAAGATAACCCTGCCAGCCCAGACGAGCCACGTACCACTTGGGAAATTGTTGTCAACGGTTTTCAGGAAGCCTATCGCAACATCAGTTATGCCATTTCCTTACCTAGCTAATCAGAAAAATTAACATGAACCGCATACGCAGATTTAAACCCAGTAAAACCTGGTTGGTGCTGGGCATCGCGCTACTCATCGGCGGTGTTGCAGCATTCGCCGCCAGTATTTTTCTGAAAAAGCAGGTTGCCGCCATTGAGGCGCGGGGCAAGGGCACCACGAACAACGTGCTTGTCGCGAAAATCGATATTGCCAAGGGTGGCCAGCTCTCGCCAGAAAACATCGCTATTCGTGCCGTGCCGGTGGAATACAGTCATTCGATTGCCATCACTCCTGAAGAATTCGACCGCGTCAAAGGCCAGGCTCTGGCTTATCCGGTTAAACGCGGTGAAATGATCTTATGGGGCCTAATGGAGACGCAGAAAGTGCCAACGTTTTCTGCACGTGTCGAAGCTGGGCATCGTGCAATGACGGTGCCGGTTGATGAAATCAATTCCATTTCCGGGATGCTGGAACCCGGCGACACGATCGATCTGATGGCAACAGTCGACAACAAAGGAAAAAAAGCGACCTTTCCTCTGCTGCAAAGCGTTTTAGTTATGGCAACTGGCCAGCGTTCAACTGACGACCCAAAAACTGGAGAAAAGCGCCAGTTCACGACAGTGACATTGAATACCACGCCTGACCACGCACACAATATTATTGTCGCGCGCGACATGGGTAAGTTGACAGCGTTATTGCGCAATCCACAAGACAAGCAAGCGATATCGAACACACGTTATGACGTGGCCGCACTACTAGGATTGAAAGAGGGCAGAGCTGGCGCTGGAACGGGAAGCGCCGGAATCCCGGTTTTGTATGGAAATAGTCTGTCGGCATTAACTGCTGACGATATGCGACTCCAACAAAAACCTGGGCCAATAAAAAAACCAGCAACCGATGTCGAAAATTCCAACGCGGACTCGCTTGAAAAACGTGTTGCGCCTGCTCTGGTCGCGACACTTAAGCCTTAATTATTACCCGTTCTAAGCTACGTGGCTGTTGCACGTAGCGGCACTCGCCAAATCACTTCACTTTGTCAGAAAATCATGACCGCATCATTTCGTCCGGACTTATTGCAGAAGCCGGCTTCAAGTCCTCTGCGCCCCCAATTATTCACAGTGAATAACCTTTTTGGTCTGGCTGTTTTAGCCATTGTCGGCACCATAACAAGTGCTCACGCCCAAATTGCAGGTAATGAGAAGACCGTCGAAGGGCCAGCTCCTGCCCCTGCTGTGGAGAAGCAAGCGGTACGAAACGGCTATGGTGAAACGCTGACACCCAAGGTGCGAAGAAAAGGTGCTGCGAGTCAAGGCCTTTACACGCCGATCAAGAAGCAGGACGACGCCGGTCAAATTCCGGAAATTGAAATGTTTGTTGGCGAGTCACGTGTTTTTCCAGCGCCCGGTGTGGCCCGCATCGCTGTTGGGAACGGACAGATCATGACTGCAGCGGCGCTTGAAGAAAAAGAAGTGATCGTATTTGCCAATGCAGTGGGAACGTCTTCGCTGTTTGTCTGGAATGCCGATGGCCGATATCAACGTGTAAAAATTAACGTAGCGCCAGGCGATACCAATCGTATTGCTCGGGAAGTCGCTGCGTTTTTGACCACAATTCCGCACACCAAGGCGTCGATTGTCGGCGATAAGGTGATTGTCGAGGGCGAAGATCTTGCTGATGCCGATCAGGAAAAAATCGCTGTGCTTGCCAAGCGCTATCCCCAGATCGTCAATTTCACGAGTACGGTTGGCTGGGAACAGATGGTCATGATGGATGTGAAGGTCGTCGAATTCCCACGTAATGAACTGCGTGAACTCGGCCTGAAATGGAACCCGACCGGTGGTGGAGCAATTGGCGCGATTTGGGGTCCAGGGAGCCGCGGAGATTCTTCAAACAGGCAGATTAATATTATTTCGGGTCAAAGCAATCCCGCGCCGATTACTGCTATTGGCGGCACCGGACCCGTGTCGTTGCCCTCTAGTTTGACAATACTCAGCGCATTCAACCTAGGTATAAATGCCCAGCTGAATTTGCTGGAACAAAATGGCACAGCGAGCATTCTTGCGGAACCACAGCTGTCAACACGCAGCGGGTCAAAAGCAAGTTTTCTAGCTGGTGGTGAATTTCCTTATACTGTTTCCACCATCAACGGAGTTTCCGTTTTTTACAAACCGTACGGTATTAAACTCGATGTTGAACCTAAGATCAGTCGTAACGGCGTGATACGTGCCCTGATCGAATCAGAGGTAAGTGCTGTTGACCCTTCCATCAACAGTGTAGGTGGTCCTGGCCTGTTGACGCGTAAAACCAAAGCGGAATTTAACGTTAGAAATGGTGAAACGATCGTCCTTTCGGGATTGTTACAACGAACATCAAGCACCGATATCGATAAGATCCCAGGCCTGGGTGATGTTCCGATTCTGGGAGCTTTATTCCGATCAAAGCGATTCCAAAACAAAGAGACTGAGTTGGTTGTTTTTGTTACGCCAACGATTGTCGACAGCCGATCCCCGGGCCTGGTGGATCGCGTACAAAAGACCACGGATCGATTGACGGAAACACTTGGCAAGACGCCTTATTTGAGCGATCCGCTGCAACCGGGGCGTGACGCCGGCAAGTTCAACCAGCCCAACCCGCCAATGCCTGTATTACCCAATTCAGGAAAATCTGGAGGCGTGGGTGATCAGCCTGGCATTGCTCCAGCACCAACAAGCATTCCTTCGGCCAATGCCGTTGCGATGCCTGTTACCCAAATTGCACCGATTCGCACAACCGACCACACTGGCCTGGTGCCACCCTCGCAGAATCCGTTGCAGCCTGATCGCCCGGCTAAGTTGGCGGCAAATCATTCAATGTCAGGTAGTAGTTTAAAAGTAATTCGCGATGGTCTGGTAATCCGCGAGTTACCTACCAGTACTTCAACTGCGTTACTCGAACTGGGACGTGATGCCGTTGTAGAAATGGGTAGTGCCGAGCCAAAGCTGAAGGGTCAAGTTTTGTGGCGCAATGTAGTCGTCGGGCAAATCAACGGTTGGGTGATTGCAAAAGGCGTCACGCCAGTCTCGATGGAAACGTCAGGATCCGTTGCACAAGGCAGCATTGCCAGCCGTGACCAGAACGGAAAAATTCTCACGCTTGGAGCAAATGGGCTTGGTACGGCAACCCCAGTTGCGGAAATGAAGACGCTAACCGCAACGTCGAATACAAACATGCCGGTTGCTCCAGCAGTTTTGACACGGTACCAAGTGATCCTACCCAACCTGGGTCTGCATGTCAGTCCGGATATAAATGCTTTGGTCACCCAAAAATTGGCGGCTGGCCAGCTGGTGGAAGCGCTGCCGCAACCGGCGACAGGAAACTGGATCGCTGTGAAAACAGGTGAGAGCACCGGCTGGATGGCGCGGCAGTGGCTGCAGCAAGTTTCGCAATAAACATTTCCAGGTCAAGATCATGCTAAAAGTCGAAATAACCGATAGTAGTGGCGCATGTCGTGTGCTCGAAGTAGGCGATGACTGCACGATTGGCAAAAACGCGGATGCCGACATTCGGTTAGACAGCTGGCGGCTTGGTAAAGAGCATGCCCGCCTTTTCAAAACACCTGCCGGTATGCTGATCGAAGATTTGGGCGCATTTGCAGGTGTATCGGTTAATGGCACCCGTATCGACGCGCTTCACGGCCCGCTTTTCGACGACGACATCATCAGTATCGGTCAATTCAAACTACGTGTGTTAATACCGGCCCTCGAAAAAAAGAACGTACCGGAAACAATTTCTGATGTTGATAACGCCGTGCTGGAGCAACTAGATGGTCCACAAGGGGCGAAAAGCCTGCAAGGATCTGCTGGTCAGAAACTGCAGCAGGCTGGCATCAAGCAGATCAATAGCGAAAACACTCCTTCACCATCGCTCGACGCAACCTCGCCATCAACGGCTGGTAACAGCTTAGCGCTTGTCGCATGGGTACATCCTTTGCAACAAGAAATGGAATTCGAGTGGCGTAAAAAAATTCATACAAAACTGCTCGAGACAATGGATCTGCGGCGACATGATGTCTCGCAAATGAGCGATGAAGTGTTAAGGAATCAGACCAGCATTTTACTTAATCAGATTCTTCGCGAACTTGATGCCGAAATTCCTCCCCAACTCAACCGTGCCGTTTTGTGCAAGCAGGTGTTGAATGAAGCCGTTGGATTAGGGCCACTAGAAGAGTTATTGGAAGACGAATCGGTTACCGAGATTATGGTGAACCGATTCGACGAAATCTATGTAGAACGGGATGGTCGCTTACAAAAACATCCGATGACGTTCACAGGTGATCGCGCTGTCCTAGGTGTGATCGAACGTATCGTTGCGCCGCTAGGCCGGCGCATTGACGAGTCCTCACCGATGGTCGACGCACGTTTGAAAGACGGCTCAAGGGTCAATGCCATCATTCCTCCGTTAGCACTACGAGGCGCTGCGCTCACGATACGAAAATTTGCACAGAAAAAATTGAATGCGCAAGACTTGGTGGGATTCAACGCCATCAGTCCTGACATGGCCAAATTTCTAAAAATTTGCGTCGAAGCCCGCAAAAATATTGTGGTGTCCGGGGGCACGGGGTCTGGCAAAACCACGTTATTGAATATCCTTTCCAACTTTATTCCGGTGCACGAAAGAGTCATTACGGTAGAAGACGCTGCTGAATTGAAGCTCGACCATGACCATCTTGTCAGCCTGGAATCCAGGCCAGCCAACGTCGAAGGCAAAGGCGCCATCCTGATCCGAGATCTGGTGAAAAACACGCTGCGTATGCGACCTGACCGCATTGTTGTAGGGGAGTGCCGGGGAGCGGAGGCACTCGATATGCTGCAAGCGATGAATACCGGCCACGAGGGGTCGCTGACCACGCTTCACGCCAACACCCCGCGTGACGGCTTAGCCAGGCTCGAGACAATGGTGTTGATGGCCGGAATGGATCTGCCGTTGGTTGCGATCCGCGAGCAAATTGCATCGGCAGTCGACATTGTCGTGCAGCAGACCCGCTTCGCTTGTGGTTCGCGCAAAGTAACCAGCATCACCGAATTGACCGGAATGGAAAGCGGAAAAATCCAAATTCAGGAAATTTTTAAATTCGTCAACAAAGGCTATGGGAAGACAGGTAATCACAACGCTAACAAAGTGCAGGGATATTTCTCCGGATGTGACACGGTGCCAAGTTTTTACGAAGAATTGCAAGCAGTCGGTGGCGGCTTGGATATGCGAATTTTTAAGCCACATGAGCTGGAAGACCGATCCGACGAATTTTCGCTCTCTGACGAACGTGCTGCTCTGAACATGTCTGGTGAAATACGATGACCAGCAGCAATACGGTACTTCTACTGACGATCGTCATTGCGATCTCGGTCAGTATGCTGACATGGTTCATTATCGACATTGGTACAGATAGCCTGGCACGTTACCGTGCCGGGTTTACCGAGCGGACCAAATTTCAGGTGCAGGAGTTTTTCCTGTTCATCGACGCACGAAAATTATTCGTGGCCAATCTCTCAGTAATGTTACTTGGCGCGATAGTGATTTGGTTCGTCACGGGCAGCTTCCTGATTGCCATTCCAGTGTTTTTTGCACTAGGAATGATGCCGAGAGTACTTTACTCCTTGATGCGTAAGCGACGGCTACGTAATTTTGAAGAGCAGTTACCTGATGCGCTCATGATGCTCTCCGGCGGGCTGCGTGCAGGAGCTGGCATGAGCATGGCGCTGGCACAAATGACGGCTGAAGCGCCAGTGCCACTCAAACAGGAATTCACATTACTACTTCGCGAGCAGAGGTTGGGTGTTCCTCTCAACCAAAGTCTCCAGAATCTCGTGCGGCGTGTTCCTACCCAGACCACCGAACTGGTGGTGTCCGCCATGCAGATTGCTGCCGAAACGGGCGGCGGCCTTGCTGAAACGCTCGAGCGAACTGCACAGACCGTTCGAAGTCGGATTCAAATGGAAGGAAAAATTGCTGCGTTAACCGCCCAAGGCAAGCTCCAGGCATGGGTTGTAGGGCTGCTACCGGTTTTGCTGATGCTGGTGCTGAACAAAATGGAGCCGGAGGCTATGGGAATGCTTTGGCATACACGTGTTGGTTGGGCCACGCTTGCCGTACTGGCCATACTCGAATTTTTAGGCGTGCACGTTATCCGGAAAATTGTGGCCATCGATGTCTAGAAAATTTCCCCACAATCAACTCTGCGCCGTATAACTCATTTCTGGAATTTCCATGCTTTCGATCGTTACGCAAAACACCACTGCGGTGATCACAATTTTTGCATTCGCTGTAGGCATTTCTGCTGCTTTGCTCAGTTGGTTAATCAGTCGCAGTATTGCTGAGGTTCCCGCTGAAAACCGTGAATACAAAGATAAGCCACCGGTAGGCTTTCGTTTGACATGGTGGCCCATCCATTGGCTGAGCCATTTCATCGGCCCGATGCTATCGACTAAAACACAGATAGCAGTCCAAAATAAGTTAATAAAGTCAGGCTTGGAATATACGGTAACGCCAGCGCAGTTTTTTGCTGCGAAGTTATTGTGCGCCGGTATTAGTGTCATCTTTTTTTACTGGGCAATAGGATCATTCGACTCTGGTGGGAAGGGACGTCCCGGACTCAGTATCGGGTTTTACCTGCAGGGATGCATGATCGGGGCGGCATTGGGTTACATCTATCCATCTATCTGGCTGCGCGAACGCTTGACAGCGCGGCGCAGGGAATTGCTCAAAGCTCTTCCATTTTATTTGGACGTCATCACGCTGTGTGTCGAAGCAGGATTGAATGTTCAAGGCGCTTTGCAGCAGGCAGTTGCCAAGGGGCCAAAAGGAGTTTTGTGCAATGAAATTCAACGGGTTCTACGTGACATCAGAGCAGGCAATCCACGCGCCGATTCTTTGCGGGCAATGGCAGAGCGTCTTAATGAGACGAACGTGACGAGTGTAACAACAGCCATTATTCAAGCAGAGAAGATGGGCATGAATCTTGGCCCGGTGTTGCGAGCTCAAGCTGATCAACGACGATCAGAACGATTTCTTCGCGCTGAAAAGCTCGCAATGGAGGCGCCGGTAAAGCTGCTGTTTCCATTGATTGCTTTTATTTTCCCTTGCACATTTATCGTGCTGTTTTTTCCAATTGCTATGAAGTTTATGCATGCCTTATAGCGCGGTTGCGCTACACAAGGGTGCACAGAATTCGCTGAATTTTGGCGGCTAACCTGCTTTAGTTTGCACTTTGCAATGATCGCTTTCCACAAAATGAACGATATGACTTATGAAAAATAGCAGTCAGCGCTTGCAAGGTAATAATCACTCCACTACCTCGGATACGATGACGACTCTGGAGACGAGTACGGGGTCGCATCAATTTACTATTGCTACGGCTCAAACATTTTTCAGTCGTCTCCGCGGATTGATGTTCACATCGAGTCTGGCCAGCAAAACGGGATTACTGATCCGCGACTGCACCAGTGTACACATGGCTTTCATGCGCTATGCGATCGACGTTGTCTACCTGGACAAAGGGGGGCGCGTTTGCAAATGCGTGCCCGGGCTACGCCCATGGCGTGCCAGTTTCAGCCGTCAAGGAATATTTCGACCGAACTGTGGCGATGCCATACCTGCCCATACCTTGGAACTTCCCGAAGGTACGATTGCAAGTCTTGACATTCGACCAGGCGATCGCATGAGACATCCCAGCTTGCTTTCACAATTCAGTAAGCCTGCCTCTTTAGTGTCAGGCAAGGCGCACGCTCCCTCTCGACAAAGTGGTGCAGCAATGATCGAGTTCGTGATTGTTGGCCCAATTTTGACGCTAATGGGACTGACAGCAGTTCAATACGGAACGCTCTTTTTTGCAAAAAACCAGATCAATCACGCCTCGTTTATGGCAGCACGTGCCGGCAGTGTAGGTAATGTCGACATTAACAAAATTCAGCAAGCCTACATCCAAGCTTTGGCGCCAATGTATGGCGGAGGGCAAACAGCCGCTGACTTAGCACAGTCCACAAGTGCTGCTGCAGCTGATGTAGCCCAATTTTCGCGTATCGAAATACTTAATCCCACCAGAGAAAGCTTCGATGATTGGAGTGATCCGCAGCTCCAGGCAAGACTTGGTTTGAATGCACGGATCATTCCAAACGGCGGAATTGCAGGAAAAGGTCTGTCTCCAGGTGCAAATTCCGGTCAGACGATTGGCGATGCAAACATCATCAAACTGCGCATTACTCATGGCTACGAATCGCCGGTTCCAATGGTGCGTAGTGTCTACAGAGCGTATCTCCAGTGGCAAGATACCGGTGCAGACCCCGTACACACAGCATTAATCGCTGCCGACCGAATCCCTGTGGTATCAAACGTCACTGTGCAGATGCAATCGGATCCGATTGAACCAGCCAATCTGGCTTCATCACCTGGGGCAGGCAATAACGGCACCCCAGTCAATGGCGGAGATCCCCCTGTTGTCACAACCGAGCCACCTAATTGTCCGCTTGGTGGGTGCAGCACACCCCCTGGTAGTAATGAACCCGGCGGCGGGGGCAGCGGAGGTGGCGGCTCTACGCCAATCTGTCCGACAGTCTAGCGCCATACGACTCCTACAACAGCGCACCGTCGACGGCTGCGTATCAATATAAGAAAAGCATCATGTCAAGACACCACGGCCGGCACCACATTAATTTTTTCGGAAAACCAAAATTATTCTTCGTTACCCTGCGCACGCTGTTGCCTTGGCTAGGTCTTCTCTTTGCTCTGTGGCTGACCACACCCTCACTAGTCTTTGCATGCGATCCCACCCGGTCTTGCTGCGCCGGCGGCGGGGCGGGCGGCACAACATGCGGCGGAGCCGGACCTGCCAGCAATGGAGATATATCCGGCACCAATCAAGGAGCTGGCAATCCTATCCACCTCATCACCGGCAACAAATACCAGCGCGAGATTGACTTGCCCGCCTTGCCCGGTGTCCTTGGTCTTGAAGTAGTTCGCCACTACAACAGTGTCTCGTCAGGCAAGGGGAACAAGAACAGTTTGCTTGGACGCGGGTGGAAGCTTGGCTACGAAACCGACCTCTTCGTACGCGGTGAGACAATCGAGATCGTGCAGGCCGATGGCACAAGCGTCGTTTTTATCAAGAGCAAAAGCAATCCGGATATATATGCGCCATCCAATCCAACCCTGGGCAGGGTGGTGGCTACCAAAAAAGCGCGCGGTACAGAACACATCTGGACTTGGACAGATGGCCGGCAGCTTTCCTTCGACACGGCTGGTCGCCTCGTGCAGATCGCCGCTTCCACCGGAGAGTTTGTCAGTTTGCAACACGATGCCCGCGGCTGGCTGGTGAAAGTGACGGATCCGCAAGGGCGAAGCCTGCACTTGAGCTATCCGCGAAAGAGTGCGGATGAGACACGCTTTTTAGGCGTGGCTTCAATTGACACTCCAGTGGGCCGGTTTGCCTATGAGTATGGCAGCACACCGCCGAAAGGCTCGAACGTCGACGCAGCATCCCTTGTAGCCAACCTGACAAAGGTAAGCGTGGTGCCGCGTCAGGATGTTGAACAAAAGCAGAATCCTGATGCCAATCCTAACGTTATCAGTTCCAGCCGTCTGTATCACTACGAAAATGCCAAATTTCCTACTCTTTTGACTGGCATCAGCGTCAAGGGAAAAATAGGCGATGGTCAGCAACTGCTGCAACGCCTCGTAACCTGGAATTATGATGATCAAGGACGGGCCAATCTGAGCGTGAAAGGCGAGCCAGCGCGCTATGAAACCGATAACGGAGGCAAGCGCCAGCTCGTGCCTGGTACTGGCATTGAGCAAGTCACTTTGCAGTGGCAGCAGGGCAAGACAATTCTCACAAACAGTCTGGGACAGCAGACTGTCTACACCACTACCACCATTGCCGGCGAGCCACGCATTCTGGAATCGCGCGGTGCGGGGTGCGCCACCTGCGGGCCGGCCAATGTGCGCTACGCCTATGACCAGCTGGGAAGGCTCATAGAACAGACCACCCTTGACGGGGAGGGCAACCCACATACAGGCACGCGTACCGACCTTGACGGCTACGGCCGACCACTAAGGATGGGCACCGTGTCCTATCAGCGTGGCAAGCCACAGGTGGTGAAATGGAATGTGCGCTATGAGTACGCACCTGAAAGCAGTGGCAACGATAGCCTGCCCTCGCCACTACCGACCCTCATTGCCCACCCGAGCGCAGTGCCCGGCAACGAGCACATCATCCGCATCGCCTACAACAAGGCTGGTCAGGCAACCACCGTTACCGAGACCGGCTTCAGCCCTTTAAACAGTGAAGGAAAAATCGCAGCCACGCCCGCAGGCGCGGTCACCATCGCTCGGACCATAGCGCATACCTACACCGCCATTAACGGTAGAAGCCTGCTTACGCAAATCGATGGGCCGCTGCCCAATGGGCCTACCAACAGCCCGGCGGACAGTGACATTACACGCTTTGAGTGGAATAGCAAAGCCAGTCATCTGCAAGCCGTAGAGCATCCGATGGGCCTGCGGGAACGATTTACCTACGAGATCGAAGGCACCAACGCCCCAGGGCGGCTAGTTGCGCGCACCGGGGTCAACGGCGTACAAACCACCCTGACCTGGAATACCCAGGGGCGTGTGGCACAAATTCGGTCGGCAGGTGTGGCGATCAGTCTGGTCTATGATTTGCAAGGACGTGCAGTGCGCTACCAACGCAGCGACGGGGCTGTTATCCTCGCCGCTTACGATGATACGCGCTACCGCGTGTCTTACACCTTGCCTGATGGTGAGGTGCTGCACCGCCAACTCGACAGCGAAGGCCGCTTGCAAAGCGTAGGTTGGCAACTGGGCGACCAAAACAAACAAGGCAACTCAACGGAAGAAACACTGGTCTCCAGGACCCAGGTCGAATACGACCTCCACGTCAATCGTCCAACTCGGTGGACCGACCCAAGCGGGGTCGTCAACGAACTGACCTACGATGCTCAAGGCCGCGTGGCCCGCCAGACGCGAGGTGAGTTGACCGCCACGCAAAGCTTTGACCCCGCTCAGCACCTGCTGCAAGTTCAGGGCAATAAGGCGCTTGTCCAGAGCAAAAACGGCGGAGCAACAGGCGAGCCTGACAAACTCGGCGACCAAAATAGCCCGACTCAAGCTCAAAGCAGTCTCACGTTGCCCAACGGCGCTACCCACCGGCAATGGGCAGACGATTTTGGCCGCGTGGTGCGCCTCGACCACCCTGACACCGGTGTTCACCGAGCAGCTTACGACGCAGCCGACCGGCAAACCGACCGCTGGGATAGCGGCCGACATAGCAGCGCACGCTACGACGCGCTTGGCCGCCTCACTCAGCTGCGCCATGCCAATACCGGTACCACCACCGTGCGTACGGTAACCCAGAGTGAAGAAGACATTCGCTGGCAATATGTAGGTGCGCTCCTAGTGCGCCAGACCTCCAGCCAACAAGACAAACATTTTGCCTACGACGTTTTCGGGCGTGTCACAGAAGAGCGGCTGAGCCTTCGTCGCCAGGCTTCCGAGATCAAAGCTGCAGCTACTTCAGACAAAGTCACCTGGCTGCCCACACTCATTACCGGCTATGGGCGCGACGCCATGGGGCGCGTCAACCGAATTCAACTGCCTGAAGGCGCAGTACTTACCCAGATCTACGATGCACAAGGCCGCATAGGAGCCATCAGCTTGCAAGATCCTGCAACCCGTTGGTGGCAAACCGCCATTCGCTGGGTCTGGGCCGAGCAAGGCACACGCGCTCTCATTACGCAAATCCAGACCAGCTCCAGCCGAGGCCTAAGGGGATACCAACACGGCAACGGCAGTGCCAGTGGCAGCCAACATGACAAAGCTGGGCGCCTGACCCAATGGCGAGATGGCCCCCAGGCCACTGCCCTGGGGTACAACAGCCAGGCCCAGCTCAGCACCCTCAAGAAAACGGGGCCAGAGCGCCCTGGCCCTACAGTAGCAGCAGCGCAAGCTCTGCAAAATCAGGCAGCCAGCCAAGACCAAAATCTGCGCTATGACGCCTTTGGGCGGTTGACACAGGTTAGCGATAAAGCCCTAAGCCAAGCTTTTGACTATGACCACAACGGCAACCGCTTGTGGTTCAAACAGGAAGGTTTGGGAAGTGGCTCAACCCAAAGCGCGGAAATCATAAAGCAATATCTCCTGGCCCCGGCCAGCGATCGTCTTCAGGCTGTGCAGACAGCAGCGGGGCAAACACTGCGCAGTTATCAGTACAACGAGATGGGTGAGGCCATACGGATAGAAAATGCAAGCCTTGTCACCCCCAAGCGACAGCAGACGTTGCATTACAACTCTCTCGGCCAGATTGCATCGGTTGATCGAGACGGCCAGCTGCTTGCAAGCTATGCCTACAACGGAGCGCGTCAACGCATTGCTAAAACCATCTATGGTACCCAACGAGCAAATGCCGGCCCATCTGAGGCAACTACCACCTATTTCACTTGGCATGGCGGGCTGCTGGACGCTGAAATCGACGCACAAGGCCGGGTACAGCGCAGAACTATCCACATCAACCTACGCCCAGTTGCGCAGATCGATTACAGCTACGTCAGCGAACGAGATCAGGTACCCCAGGACATACAACGCTATGCCATTCATGGCGACCACCTTGGCACGCCACAGGCGATCACTGATGAGAGTCAGCGCGTGGTCTGGGCTGCGAAGTACGATTCATTTGGCAGAGCGCGAACCCAAGGCATCCTTCTTAGCGAGCTCACGGCACGCAAAGATTTGAACGGTCCTAATTGGATGGGTACAGCACATGCTGCTGAAAGCATAGATAAGCAGTTCAAATTCAACCTGCGCTTTGCAGGGCAATACGAGGATGATGAAACTGGCTGGTACTACAATTGGCATCGATACTATGAGCCTGAGACGGGGCGTTACCTGACGCCCGACCCAATTGGGCTCAGCGGCGGCAATAATGCTTATGGATATGCGGGCGGAGATCCGCTAGGGTTCGTAGACCCATGGGGTTTGTATTCGGTGTCAGCAGGCGGCACCACAACATTTCATACGGGGCTTGCTGACCTCCCCACCTTTTCTATTCCCACGCCTACCGGTTGGGAGGATTATTCCAATAGTGATCTCCTTTATCACGAATATAACAAATTGGTCGGAACGAATGAGCTTTCAGCTTCACAAGCTGATGCGTTAAGAACTTTTATGATCAACCATCCGACGCCTAATACTAATGCCAGGCCAGCTACTCCATCAGGAGTTTCTAATACAGCAACGCCTAACTGCGGGCCTTTCTCTAGTTATACTGCCAACCTGGTCAATAATGATGTCACTACATATTTAATTTATGGCGTAAGCAGGCGACCTTATGTTGTAAATGTAACGCGGGATACTCACGTTTTAAGGTTTGGCATCGTTATAAGGGGAGTTCGTCAAGAAGGGAGCAGAACCATAGTTGATAACTATGGAGAAGGCTCAAGCCTCCCTCAAGCTGGAGGAGGAGTGTCAGATAATTTAATAAACAATGTCTGGTACTGGGCAACAGAAAGGGGCTTAGAGAGTGTAACCAGGCGACCGTGGACTATTGGAGGTCGGGATTGGACCGCCGCACCTAGTAGAACAAATTCGATCCTGGGAGAGACAAGTTGCAGCTGCGGATCTTAATTCTCCAGTCTTGCAATTGTTGAGGCTAAGTCAATTTGATTTTTTGGTAGTGTTGATTTCTTAAAAGCTTTTGAATTTTAGTGTATTCAAAAAATAGGCTTTAAATGATGGCGTCAAGAGTAAAATTTAAGTCCGAATTAAAGCGTATTTCAATTGGTTTCATAGCTGCTTTAGTGATTTCGTCTTTTGTATTTAACTTTCCTTGGTTATTCTTAAACGCAATAACTTTGTTTAAAGACGCTCGACCAGAAAGTTTAACATTTGGGGTTTTTTCTACTTTATACACTTTTCTTATATTGATTTTCTGGGGTGTGCCTAGTCATTTGCTTTTTTTGTATCTTAAAGTTCAATCAGTATGGCCTTATTTGTTATCAGGATTACTGAGTGGCCCAATTCTTATAGTATTCTTTAAGCCGCTGGGTGGAGGTGATCCTGCGCTCCTATTTTTGCAAAGTGTTATTCTTGGCATCGTTGGTTTACTGCCTGCATCAGTTTTTTGGTATTTCACCGTGCGAAAACGTGTTTTTGATCATTAAAAATGTTTGCGCTTAATGGCGTGAGAACGTTGATAATTGAGAAGCAGCAATGACCTCCCGATGTGATTTTCGACATAAAAGCATAGCTTGTATTTACTGTCAGTTTTCGTTAAAAACGTGTCAAATGAAATGCTCTTTTATACAGTCTACCGGAGACCTCCTCACAAGATAGCGGTCTTCAGACTTAGGGGTTTCTTGAAGCAAGATAAGGAGGTTCTTCAGAGAAGAGATTACGATTTACCCACAGCCAGATCATGGCGGTATTAAAATGAGCTGAGGCTGGCACGTATAATTTGCCTAAAATCTACGCTAGGAAATATTAATAGAATAGTAACTGTAACGGCTTTTTATATTCGGGTAGCAGAAACATTTATGTCCCTTAAAAAATCTTTAACCTTCGAAAGGCTTATGGCAATTAGCGCTAAATTATTCCATTACATTAAGCTGCAAAATGATCAAAGTATTTCTGAATACTTTATTGTTATCGGACTAGTTTTTGTTGTAAGTATGGCGGCTTATCAAATATTGTTTCAAATGATTAATTTTGTTCTGCAAAGACTTTTTTATTGAGGTTTAGTGCGGCACTTATATTTATATTGAGGTTCCGGAATCTTTTAAAGGTCCGATGCGATGTACTTCCCGACGGTCACCCATTAGACGACGTAACGATTGCACAGGAATTCCGGTCAAGTCATGAATTTTTAAAAGACTGATTGGCCCTAAAAAACAATTTCGCTTACGCCAACGACATATTTCTGCTGTACTAGTATCTAGTGCCGAAGCAAGATCGCGATCAAATTTTAACCCTAAAAATTCAATTAGGAAATCAACTAATCTTCCAGGTGTAGGTACTAATTGCTCTGAGGAGTCTGGCAAAGTAGGCAGCTGTGAATTTTCGCCAGTATCTATACTTTCTTTGCCCATCCTAATTCGAGCTGAAATTTTAGGCAAGTTCATTTCCACCTGCTTTTCATTTATATTAGCGTCTTCAATTATCGGTTCTACAGAATAATTTTTTTCTTCCAAAATATCGCGCTGTTTTAGCATTTCTTCGCGCCACAACGTTGCAAGTCTTAAAGCTTCTTGCTCACCATATTTATTAATGGAAAATACTTTTGATCTCGAGCCTTTCGGTGGCTTGTAATCTTTACCTCTAATTAAATGAATCTCGGCAATAATGCATGGAATTTGAGTAGTTTTAATCGCCCCGGATTTACTCTTTTTGTGCACATTTTTGACGATTCTGCTAACGCCTAAAATTCCGGTGTTCGAGTTCACTTTTTTCCGACGCAACGGCTTGTTTAAAAGCGGTTTTTCATAGAGCGACTTGTACGTCACATCTCGCCACATTATTGCTGCACCGAGGTAGTAATCCAAAGAATGCTTATTGCCAGCAAATACCTTCACAATGGGCGCGGTTGATACATCTGGATGAGGAATCTGAACCAAATACCCAGGATATGGGCGATGCACTGGGGTAATATAGCGATGCGTAGACTTTCCTAGTAGTAAAGACATTGTACAAAGTATTTTAAGTAGGAAACGTTGAAGTTAGGCTATGAAAAAATTTTGTCACCCATGGCTCATTTTCTATGAAAATTAACCAACCAGTGCTTTTTGCAAAGTATCTTGAGAATTGTTGACTTGGTAGTCAGGTTAGTCTGAAAATTTCGTTGGCCCTTTGCCAGCCGTCTTATTTACAATGATTTGGAAGATGCAATCTAATACACATTGAAAAATCCACTCAAAGTTTCGGAAAATAATGCATGCTACAGATCGTAAGCTTAAAATCAATAGATCTTCGGCAACCGGTTCCGGACAAAATCTGTCATTTGGAAATCTCTCCTCATCGACATTGTTTCGTTAATTTTTTGATGGCTACATGTTTCGTAGAGTGCCGATATAGCGCTTAAAATATGGCAACTAAGGTAACCTACCCCTCGCTTTCGGTGAACTCTCCACATGGCGATATCGTTCGGCATTACATTCAATTCCGGCGTGCGGAGTTCCACACAGAGTTAGCTTGGTTTGCAAGTCAGCCAAGCTTTAAGAGCATGTTATACGAGGCGGCACACGCACGGGATGACTTGGGGCAACGCCTTTCACATCAGCGACGCCTCCGACGGCACGTTATCCCAGCTGCATATCTATTAATTGAAAAAATAAGCAATGAGCTGCAGACTGCCGCGAATTTTGAGGATCTTTTCTCTTTAATAGACACAGAGCTTAACAAAGTGAGTTACGCAGGTGACCTTTATTCGTACGACACAGCGCTTCGTGTCGGTGCATTTTTAAAGCTGTTTCCAACCCAAGTTTTCCTGCAACAAGGGTCAATGGTAGGCGCTAGGAAGATCTCAACAACTTACAGGGAGCGGTCAGTGCCGCTATCGCAGTTCCCAAAGAGTTATCACCGCTTGGCCCCGTTCGAAATGGAGAATCTCTTATGCTGCTACAAGAATAATCTCCACCCGTAGAGCTCGACATGTCAACAAATTATGTCAGTGAGAATATGCCTTTAAAGGGCAATGGGTGCGCTCGCCTTTCAATCCGTCTATTCTAGTGTTAGCTAAAATCAGCGCTGGGCAGACGGCTTAGGCCAGAGCCGTGCTAGCAAGCTGGCGCGGGCCGGGTGCGTTGGTGGTGGTATTGTACCAAGTCAACATTACTGCGCTGACCAGGGTACTCCCTTCATCTGCGAAAGGTGTGGTGGTCAGGCCAACAGCCGATTGCAGCTTGAAGGTGCTAGGCACGATCGAGCCCTTATGACCTTGTCAGCCACAAAGTTTGTAGGCTGAGGTGACCGCTTGATTATGAGCCATGCTCCACCTGGCAGCAAAATTTTATCCAGGCCGCAGCTCCTAATAGCTGACGCCTTGCAAGTGCCGAGAAACCACCAAAAAGAAAAGCTGTAATTAAATATGGCTCTTCGTCTTAAAAATTTTAAATCGTTTGCATGACACAATCTGTTTTTTTCATCAACGACACTAAATCTGTTAAATCATCCACGGAAAAATTCGAAGGCTCAACACCAGCGAGTTTCATTCGTGCGTACCAAGCCCCGATGATCGGAGATCCTTTGGCGCTAACGTGAAATTTCCAACAATTTTGGTTTAACCATTTGATTTGGTGCCTGGCTTGCAAATGTCCTGTCAATTTGCACACATCATCATTTTGAAGAACTTCATTTTCTATCGTAAAAGCTGTGTTTTTGTTCATAAAAAAATCGTGTTAAATGAGTTTGATTTCTGTTACCAAAAAGGGCGAAAGTATATCGACCCTTCCACTACAAGGCTGACCGATGTTGTTGTTGTTGAAACTAGTTGAGGATTAGGTAGCAGGTTAAGAGAAACCTGCGTCCGGCCGTACCTCCGAATTAGTACCGCTCAATGGTAGAAATTCCTGGGGACGATTGCATTTCGCCCTCAAACGTGCCATCAATTGTCTGGTTTGTCTAAATGTCAGACTGCAAAGGTACCCAATCATCAAAGCGGTTGGTGTTCAGACCAAACCGAATTTTTCAAAAGAATTGCATATTATGTAACTATAATGGCCATTTTTTACGATGAGAAATCACCATGCCTTCACCTGTTGCTACGTCGATTCAACCATATCGACCTCTAGCAAGATTTGAAAATGACGCGACATCCGATATCGAAATGGCAGATCAAAGCGCCTTACCAAGGCTTCAGACGCCACCTCAATCGACCACGCAGCGATTTGCCGGGGTGCCACCACGCCCAAGCACATGTCAAAGGATTACCAAATGCTCAAAAGCGGTGGCCCAGGTCAGCTTTGCTGTGACTGTTTCCGCCGGAACCGAAATTCTGTTGGAAACGCTACTCACGAAGGAGGATTCTGAATTTAGCGTTTTGGCCAAGGTTTTAGCACCAATCACCATCCCCGCTATAAGCGTGTATATGATTAGTGATTTCGTGTATATGGTGGCGGAGCTGAGACGAAGACAGCTCGAAGGCATTGCATTGACTGCCCCGCAGCTCACGCCATGACTGCACGTTAGGTTTTGTGTTTTTAAAATGCTGGTACGGATTTCTGACGATCACTTGCCAGCTTTCCTGCCGAGACATTGCTAAAATCCCATGTTTTTTACAGCGGGCGAATAATTTACTTAATAGTGCAGCCGTTCAACTTGGTCGTTAGTTTCCATGAAAAACCGCATTCGCAGATTGCTCGCCTCCCTGCTTTGGGTGTTTGTATTACCGCTGCTTGTTGTAGGGTTCAAGTATTGGCAGTGGGAGCGCACGCTGCACGTCAATGAAACAGGTATTGGCTTTTCAGTGCCGTTGGGTAGTTCCACCTATGCGAGGACCTTGGCAGTTCTCTACCTTCCAGCGAGAACTATCGTGCAATCTCTTGTGCGGCCGCTTAGGGTTGGTGGCGTCGCAGTCGAGTTTGCGATCGATATCGTGTCTGTGTTGCTTCAGCACGCCGTCCTCTTTCTCCTTTGGAATGCATGGCAAGCTCGCCGCTTGCGCAAGTTGGTGAACTCCACGGCAGGTTGCAGTAAAACCTAACCAGTCAATCAAGCGGACCTGTCTCTGGCAGGCCGCTTATTCTCAACGTTAAGCGCTTTATAAACTATGCCAATCGAACCGAAACGGGAGAAGAACCGGGAGCACCTCTACACGAGGTCAGTCGAGCTCATACGTGCTAAACAACTCGGCGTCGAGTACCCAGTGATCACAGAGGCGCAGCCAACGCAGGATATGGAGAACTTGCAGAATTCAGGCCAGACAATTGTCTTGTTTGTGTGTAGCCGTAATCAGTGGCGAAGCCCGACCGCAGAGCAAGTTTGGCGGAGGCACCCCTGCCTATCCGTGCGCTCGGGAGGAACCAGTCCGAGTGCAAGGCATCCTGTTTCCGTAAGAGACCTATCTTGGGCGCAGGTGATCTTCGTTAGGGAAGACAAACACAAGTCTCGCTTAATCGCCGACTACAGGCGAGTACTTGAACACAAGCCGATCCACGTCCTTGATATTCCAGACGAATACAAATTCATGGACCCTGAGTTGGTTAATCTGCTTCGCGTGTCAGTACGTGAAATCCTCGGCCTTCAGTAGCAATTACGAGGTGGCAGCGTGCAGGCGAGCGCCCAACCAGTCCATCGAGAAAACGTCACAGGGGCTGCGCCCTTTCGCCGTCTCTCATGTCAAGCGTTAAAAGTCATGATGAACGCTCGGGCCCTCATAGTTGCTTACATTATTCTGGTCCCGTCCTTGGCCGTGATTTGGGCGGGGCTGCATAAGCTTCCTAAGTGGCTGCTATTAAGCACTTTCGCCATCGGCTCTGTTGCGGGTGGTGTTACGATGATTTATCTTTGGCTCAAATTTCGAACCAAGTCGAAGAGGCTGCTACGAGCAGGGCGTGAGCTCTAACATGGCAGTGAACCAGGATGCTTTGCGCCAATTACCTTGAGCGATAAATGTCGATGCAAAAAGAAATAATTTTCATTGCCACGCTGGGTTTCGTAGTGCTCACAATGAATTTTTGGACAACATTTATTGTTGTGCGAGATTCTTTATCCGAGTCTCCCCAACGCATAGCGCAGTTAATGATGGTTTGGTTGCTCCCAATACTGGGTGCCATTATTGTCTTTGCAGTGCATCGCTCCGCTGAAAAATTCTCTGGAAAATATAGAGAACAGCCTGATCCGGGCGACGATTTTGGATTTCCACTTCATGCAGGACGACGTACGTCGGAAGGAAGAGATGATGATTGATATAGCATTTAATTCACCGCTCGACTTGGTCACCGCATGCCAGTCAGCTCAACGTTAGCTCTCATGAACTCCACGCAGTTTCGAACTCTTCTTGCGCTCTCGATCGTTTTCGGGATTATCGGCGGTGCAATTGACTTTCTGTTCCCGTCGCTTTTGGCCGAATCCTTTTGGGAGGCGCAGAAGGCGCATGACGAATCGAGGGCGCAAAGTCAGACGATTTTCTTCGGGGTGGCTGGACTGGCAACTTTGGTGTTGTTCTTCGCAGCCGCATACGGGTTGTATGCCTTCCGACCGTGGGCTCCGCGACTTGCTGCTTTGGCGACGGGTGCCGCTCTTGCGCTGGCCGTTGGAGCCGGTGCACTTGCCCAGTCTGGGTGGGCAATAGCCTTAAGTCACCTTGCCTCGTACCTGTGGGGTGCTGTTCTGCTGCTTGCGTTTTTCTCCCCAATCAGCGAAAACTTCAAGCAGCATGAAGGCTAACAGGTTGTTCGACGCAGACCCCTGGCGGCGCGACCTCGCTTCGCTCCGGTCCTATCCGCCGGTCGCCGATCAACTCCAAGGTTAAACATCATGGGTATTGAGCAACGAAATCTTGGCATCCCGTTTCCGCCACGCGACCGGTTTTGGCTGCGTGCGCTACTAGTTATCTTTGCGGCAGCAGGCTTACTCGCCTGGTTCTATCCTGAGTTTGGAATCCCTTTTCTGGTTACTTCTGTTTTTGCATTGCCCATACTTGGCCCTTGGTTACTGAATGCTCGGTTTCGGCGATGGAGTTTTTCACAAGGATGGGGCTGGCGCTTCCTATTATTAGCTCTCGCCATTGCATACGTTGAGTTCGCCAAATCCGTACTAGTGCCAGCCGTTCTACTCAAAATTGGAGGGGGATATGTTTAACTTGTCGCTCGACACGGCCACGCAAGCGTGTCGGTCAGCTCTACGTTATATCAAATGACTACACCAGTTTTCTGGACAGTGGTTGTGATGATGGGACTACTGGTTTTCCTAAGAGGTGGCGTCAACTTAATCTTGGTAACGATCTATCTTGGGGCAGTCGGTTTGTTTTGTATCCCTTGGTATTTTGGGACAAGAGATAGGGCGAAACCTGCCACAGGTATGGAACGCTTCTTTGCTGCGTCGTGGGTCTGGTTTCGCAGGATTATTTGCTTTTCTTTCGGGCTAATGATTATTGTTGGAAGTTTATTCACATTAGTAAGATCAGAGGGGGGCCTGACAGTCAAGATTGTTCTCGGAACGATTCTAATGATCTTGTTAGGGATTTTTGGCATTTATGTCGGTCTCATCGGTCAGGGACCAAATAGGCAAGGATTGAAGGACGATTTTAAGCTTCATGAAGAGAATAAGAAGCGCTATGACTGGCGGTCATAGATATAACATGTCGTTGCACACCCACGCCTTTGGCGTAGGTGAACTGTGGCGCTAAGTTTCAGCTAAATGAGATCTGGGACGTATTTCGAAATTCAATCTGAAGGTGAGGATGGCTCAAACGAGGTAGTTCGCGCGAAAAATGAAGCCACCGCTCCGCATAGCGCTCCAGACAATGTGCCCAGAACGAGGGTTATCAGTAGCAAGGTGATTGAAGAGTCGATTGAAGTGCCAACCAAAAACGTGCCAACGAGCAATAGTAGGTGCCACACCCCAGAGCCAAGTGCACCTGCCGCCGCCCCCAGAGCCGAGAATCGTGCTGGCAACGAGCCTGCAGCCGTGAGCGCATGGGAGTGAGCAAAGCGGATGAAGATTATGGACGCGAGGAGCGGTGCAAGGCCCGCGTAAAGGTAAGAGCCGAGAAGCGGCACCAAGGCTAATGAGGGGATCTCGCTAAATAGAAACAAGGCCATGTAAGGCAGAGCGCCAGTCACTGGACCTAGGAGCGTGAACAGAAGAACCACCCAGCACCTATTGCCAATCAGCAATGGGCGCTGATAACGCACGTCATCCTGCGTCGGGGGTAGCGGTGTCACTGGCGTCTAACGCAAAGATGACCGGCACGCATGCTGACAGGGTCGAGCGACAAGTTAAGTCTCTTCATCTGCATCATCTCCATAGAAATAAGCATCGAAATTCAATTCCAAACCACGATCAGCGATGCACGCGACAACTTCGCGCGACAGAGTAAATTCCCGATTCCAGTTTTGTGCTTTTCCTACTAGCGCGACTCTGCGTTCCAACGCAGTCTTATGTCGCGCCAGACATCTAACAGTGTGCGACATGCTGAAAAAAACTTCAATAACGCATCGGATATTGTTTCTTTCGTAACTTCAACTGTGAGAGCCCATTTTCGATTTTGTCGATTCGTATGCAGCCGCTTCTGCTGTCAGCTACAGGATGCATCTAGCCATTAGAGGAAGTCATTGAGCACAATTGCTAGGCCCCAACCAGCTGCTCGATCCCGAGGCTGGCGGCCCGCACGTGGAACTGGGTAACACGGTACTCCTCGACCCCATGCACGTGGAACGGGTCTCCCACATGGACGGTGGCGAATTGGACGAAAACCCCGAGAGGGAACCTGTTTCCCACATATGGCGTTCACACAACGTTGTGTGGTTGCAGGATAAAAGCACCGTTCTGTCCTACGCGGAATGGGAAATAGAATCTTTCCAAACCGACCACAAAAAAACGCATACTAAACGTTGAGAAATCGGAGATTTGGTTCCAAGATTTTCCTGATGTTTTTACATAGCCCGAACCCGAAGCGGACTTTCACCGGCGCCAAAATCTGGCGCGCTGCATCATAAGTGCAAAGTAAAACCACGCGTAAATGCCCCACGGCATCCAATCCTGGTAGACAACGGCCTGGAATGGCGTCAGCTTTAGCACGCCTGTGTCAATAGCGAGCCAATTTGGTGTTTCTAGAAAAAAGACGACTGCATGGGCGACAAGCACAGTTCCAAGGAGAGAGTTCTGGAACAAAACTGCCCTAATAGGGTAGTGTCCGGCTAGGCGACCTAGAAGGTAGACCAAGCCTGAATAAAGAACACTGATGCCGGACATTATTATCAAAATTAAAGGCCATAACCCGCCATCGATGCTGTAGTGGTAGGTAATCAGGGTCCTGACGAGGTCTGAAACGAATAGTGGAGCGAGACAAGTAAAGAAAAAGATTTTAGGTTCGTAGCCGGTCTGTTTGCCCACGAGTTCTCCTCATTTGTAGTAGTTTCATTTGTCCAAAGATACTAGCAAGAACTTCTGAATTTGCTACTCCGGTCGCCATTACTCGCCGTGCGAAGAATGCCGAACAGGCGCGCCAATCAAAAAGGTTGTCAACCCCAACGGGTTCGACCAGGAATATGTATTGCTTCAGGCCTCCCAGCTCAAAGCAGGCGCCGACGCGTCAACAAGAAGGCGCGCACAAAGGCGACTGACTATTCTCGCCAACGTGTCTCGACTGGGACCTCTTACTTTCACTTCTGACTGTTACAATTGACTAAAGGCAATTTTACTGCCAAGTAGCCGTTGCGAAAACGTAAGCCTGCAGATAAAAAACTATAGAAGGGGCATCTTGATTTCATTTCTCCATACGGCTGATTGGCAGATCGGCCGCGTGTTCTCGCAATTTGAGCCTGACGATGCTGCAGCTTTATTCGAGGCGCGGTTCGTCGCTGTAGAGCGCCTGGCTTCAATAGCTACCGGGCAGGGTGTCGACGCCGTCGTGGTAGCTGGTGACGTGTTCGATGCGCAGACCGTTGCTGACAAAACCATCCGCCGACTGTTCAATGCGATGCAAGGCTTCGCTGGCACGTGGGTGTTGATGCCTGGCAATCACGACGCTGCGCTGACCGAGTCGGTCTGGACCCGAGCGTATCGTACCGGCGCCATTCCCAGTAATGTCACCTGCTGCCTAGAATCCAAGCCCATTGTTGTGGCCAACAAGTTCACCCTGCTGCCGGCGCCGCTTATTCAGCGCCATACATACGGCGATCTTACTGAATGGTTCTCCACGGTGCGAACCGGCGGCGGGTTGCCCCGGATCGGCCTGGCGCATGGATGTGTGCAAGGAATTCTTTCTGGAGACATCGATTCGGCAAATCCGATTGCCGCAGGCAGAGCGCAGGAGGCTGGACTGGCCTACCTGGCCTTGGGCGATTGGCATGGGACGAAGCGAATCGATGAACGAACCTGGTACGCAGGCACCCCCGAGACCGACCGTTTTAAAGCCAATGACTCTGGGCAAGCACTCCTAGTGTCAATCGGCTCAGAGGGAGAGATGCCCGTTGTGAAGCCCGTGCGAACGGGGAAGTTTAACTGGCAGCTGCTTGAAAAGCAGCTGGCTGTGGACTCTGACGTGGACGAACTCGCCGCTACCCTGAATTCGGCGAGCAGCGACGATGTCCTCCAGGTGCGAACGACTGGTACATGCAACCTTGCAGGTTATCGCAAGCTTAGTGCGGCGCTTGATACCTCGCGTGCCAAGGTTCGTGGCTTGGTGTGGGATGGTGCTGCGCTAACCCTAGAACCTACCGAAGAGGATATCCAGACGCTGCGTGCTGACGGCTTTGTAGGCGAGGTTTTGCAGGAATTGCGTTCAGAACAAAGTGGTGGCGACCCGAATCTTGCACGGGACGCGCTACTTGCTCTGGCTCGTATCCTAGATGCTCAAGGGCATCGCCAGGGAACTGGCACATGAAGCTCAAGCGCATTCGAATTGAAAACTTCAAGCGTTTTCGTGCGCCGTTCGAGATCAACGACCTAACCGACGGTCTGAACCTGTTTGTCGCCCCCAACGAATCTGGCAAATCCACGGTGGCCGAAGCTATTCGCGCCGCATTCTTCGAGCGTCACCGTTCGATCGCCGTCGAGTCGCTTAGGTCTTGGGGGGAAAGTTCAGCGACGCCTACTGTTGAGATCGATTTCGAAATCCACGGCAAAGCGGGTCGACTTACTAAAGCGTTCTTGATCAAGAAACGCTGCGAACTGACGGTCGACGGCAAGTCGATGGACGGCGTGGGCGCCGAAGACCATCTCGGCGCGCTCTTGGGGTTCCGCTTTGCTGGCAAGGGGGCCAGCGCGCCAGAACACATGGGTATTCCTGGGCTCTTGTGGATTAAGCAAGGCATGTCGCACGAAATAGCGGACGCCGTACGCTTTGCTGAAGACCATCTGCGAAATGCCCTCGGTGAGTCGCTCGGCGACCTGACTGCCAGCAGTGGGGACGCAATCTTAAAAGCGGTGGAGATTGAGCGCAACGAGTTGCTTACTCCGTCGACCGGCGTTGCCCGCGGCATCTTCTCGGATGCTATCAATTGTCGTTCCGCGATTAAATCTGAGCTCGAGGAGCTTCGCAGCGGCATTGATACGTACCGGTCCAGCGTTGACCGTCTTTCGACCTTGCGCCGTTATCACGATCAAGACGAAGCTGAGTGTCCTTGGCGAGCACTGCGCGAGCAGCTTGCACTTGCCCAAATGCGATTGGATCAGGCAAACGGGTTGTCGGAGAAGAAGGCTGCACAGGATTTGGTGTTGAAGCAAGTTGCAGTGCAGGTAAACGCATTACGCAGTCAGCTCCAAGCGATGGAGCGAGATGAGGAGGCTCTCGGGCTGCGAAAGCAAAACCTGCAAGCCGCTCAACAAGGCCTGAATCGGGCCCAAAGTGAGCTGCGAGCGTGGGAGCCGCGCCAATCGGCCGCAGCGCAAGCAGATGCCACTGCACGAGAAAGTCTGCGCGTGGCGCGTCAGGCAGCTGCTCGAGTTGCGCAGGAAAAAGCCGTCGAAGACATCACGGGCCGGCTTGCTTCGCTTGAGCGAAGCCACAATAATGCGCATTTTGAGCAGGGTAAGCTCACACGATTGCAGGCCGAATCCCTGACGCTTGGCATTCCCGGTGGCGAGCTTAAACAGATACGAGCTTGCTCGGACGCGCTTCGCACAGCGCAAGCCAGGTTGGACACCGTCGCTACAGCTTTAGAGTTCGAACTGCTGCCCAGCGCTAAAGTCCGAATGGCCAATACGGAGATAACAGGCCTAACGCGTCAAACCGTCGTCGTCCGCACTGCAATAGAAATCGAGGGGGTGGGCCGCGTCACCGTCCTGCCGGGCGGCGCAGATCTTGAGAGCCTTGCCGGCGAGCGTGACCGCTGCCGAAATGAGCTCGCTGCCTTTTTTCAGGCGCTAGGTGTTGCCAATATTGCAGCCGTTGAGGAGCGTGTGCGGCTCCATGGGCAGTGCGCAGCTGAGGTCAAGGCGGCGGAGGCGGTATTGGCTGCACTTGCACCAAAGGGGCTTGCCGCACTGGCCACGGAAGTGGCTGTTCAAACTACCAAGCTTGCCGAAGCCAAGCAGTCGCTTGAGGCAATGGGAGTATTCGCCGAGGCCAAAGTTTTGGCGCTCACTGTGTCGCAAGCTGAGTCGAAAGAGGAGGCCACGCGTGCTGCTCTTGATGCTGCTTCCATGCGGCTGAACGACGCAAAGCTGGCTGCCAGCGATGCCAGCGTAAAGGTCAAGGCGGCGGAGGAAGAACTCTCGGCCGTCCAAGCGACGCTGAGCAACCCGCTTCGGGCGGAGAAGAAGACGGAAGCGAGTCGGGAACTGTCTGACGCACTAGCGCGTCAGACGGCAGACCAGAGCAAAGCCTCCGAGCTCGCCGGGCAACTGCAAACAGTCAACCTGCCGGTGCTCCAGCAGGATGTCGAGAGGCTTGCCCGGAGCGCAAATCAGATTGAAGCAGCTCACGCACAGCGTGCCAGCGATATAACTCGCCTCGAGGCGGACCTCGAGGCGAAGGGAGCTCTGGGGCTGGAAGAAGCTGCCGCGGAAAAGCAACAAAAGCTCGAGCACATAGATCGACGGTGTACTGAGCTCGACCGTCGGGCTAAGGCGCTGGACCATTTATTAAAACTGCTCAACCAGAAGCGCTCCGCTCTTGCTCGTCGCCTGCGCACCCCGCTTCAAAAGCACCTCAACCACTACTTGCAGATACTGTTTCCAGGGGCACACATCGAGGTGGGTGAGGACCTGTCTCCGGGGCGTATCACGCGTGTAGGAACCAATGGTGTCGAAGACGGCACGTTCGAAGAACTGAGCGTGGGGGCGCGGGAGCAAATGGGAGTCATCGCACGCCTCGCATACGCTGACCTGCTCCAGGCCTCGGGGAAGCCAACCCTGCTCATCCTCGACGACGCGCTGGTGAACACCGACCAAGAGCGCCTAGGCCAGATGAAACGCGTGCTCTACGACGCGGCAGCCCGCCACCAGATACTGATTTTCAGTTGCCACCCGCAAGCCTGGCGGGACCTCGGGGTCGCTGCGCGCAACCTTGTGTAGGCATTTGCTCATCAGTAGCGACTTATAGTTATCTGTGGCAGATAGCATTCAGGTCGATGGCCACTCAATACCCGTAGTGTTTCCGCGCGCCAATTCACTGAATGGCAACAATCAGAAGTTTGGTAACCGTTAAAAACGGGCGGATTACCATGCTGGCCGTGAATAAATTGGCCATGGCAATCACGTTGCCTCACCATTATTTTATGCATGTAATTCCGAAACGATTCAAATTCTAAATTTGCAACTAACCGTTCATCAAAATATATAAAATCAAGATCACCCTAGTACAAACACGTTAGCAACAAGGAAAGTTGTTGCTAACGTTAGTTGCATATATTAATGAAGGGAATTTGTGTTTTTGCGTTGCTACACCTGCTTAGTTTTCAATAAATATTCATAACCTTGGTCTCAACGGCATCATCGATTTATAGTGCCCAGCTTGACACCCAGTGCTTTTTTTGTTGGAAGGGCCAGGAACATGCGTGACAACGACTTCATAGAACAGGCAGCTGATAGCCCGGTGGCTCAGCCAGCGGCGCGGCCCCTCACGATGGAAGAGAAGCTTGGGCTGTTTGATCCATCCCTCCATGGCGGAGAGGTCATTGCCTATGCGCCGGTCGGCACGCAGCATCATCAGCGGAAGCAAAAAATCGACGCGTGACCAATGTGGAGTCTGCAATGATCGTGGCAGTCTTGATTTTTTATAAATTAACAAAATAGAGGCGACATGCCAGCTACTGAGACAACCACAGCAGATGTACCTGAAATATACCGATGCTTCGCGAGCGCGATCGGCGCGGCGCACTGGCAAGGTGCAGTAGCGCGGCAGGAAAATGCGATTCGAAAAAATGGTTTTCTGCGTGACTATCTGCGTTCAGAACATGCCATCGCATATCAGCTAGACCGTTTGCGCAATCTAGTTGCACGACTTGGCAAAGTTCTGCATGCGTCCTGCAATGACCAAAGCATCTTCCCGTCTCTGGCCTTTGCTGCCCAAGTGCTTGAAGTATTGAAGAGCAATAGAAGCAGGAGCAAGCAAGCTGAAACATTCGTCAAACGCGTCCGAACCGCCTTCAAAAGTTCCGAAAACATGCACGGTCTGCTTTTAGAACTGCAGGCAGCAACCCACTTCATCCGTCGAGGACATCGTGTGGGATGGCATAGGACGAAAAACGAAGGCACATTTGATCTCCTTATTGAGGATCTCGGTTCTAATGGGCTTGAGGTTGAGTGCAAGGCCATCTCTGAAAACAAAGGCCGCCGTATTCATCGCCGCGATGCGCTGGAGTTCTTGGGAGAGCTGTGGAAAGACCTGGAATCGGTTACGCAAAACCTACAATCCGGGCTTGCAGTAGTGCTGACTATTCCTAATCGCTTACCAAAAGACGCTGAGCAACGGGCCTCACTTGCGAGGGGAGTCGTTGCTCAAATCATAGTCGGCCGCGGTGCGACTTTAAATGGAGGCATGACAGTGGGCATTGAGCCCTTCGTTCTTGCCACAGTCAAAGCGGCTGAAAGCACCGAGGCTTTCAGGGCGGCCATCGACGCGGTGACAGGGACGGCAAACCGTGAAGGAATCGTTTGCAAAACCCGAGCGGGCGGCATGCTGATATTCGTAGTGCAAAGTGCAGTTGAAGACAACGTTCTTGCTGAGGTTTTTTGCACTTTCAACGATTCTGCCGAACGACAGTTCACATGCAATCGCGGCGCATTATTCTGGGTCGTATTGCAGGGCATCGATGCCGATCAATTGCTGTCTTTGCATAACCAAGACAGTATTTCGGGTGGACAACCATCGGCCTTGAAGCTCGGTGTTAGCAATTTCCTCAATCGTGCGTCGCAGCACATTATCGGTGTCGTGTTTTGCAGTAAAAGCAGTCTTTTACCCGTAGTCGATGGCAGCATGGAATCTGGTGGAATAACAAATTTTTTTCTGAATGAAGAAAGCCCACGCTGGCATCCAAGCTTCCGCAAGCCGCTAACTGCGGAGGCTTAAGAGATCGATGGAACAGACAGGAAAAGAAATGATGGAAGAACGGGGCGCGTTCGAAGCGGCAGCCACGATGCTAATTGGCCGACTCGTCCTCGAGTGGTCACGATTTGACCTTGCAATTGGGCTGGCTGCAGTCTGGGCCGACGAAGGACGCAACCTAGACCAGTATTCTGAGGCACTGAACAACCGGCCAGCCGCAAATCGTGTCCGATTTATCGAAAAAATCATGCGCAAAAAGTTCGCCCCTGAATCAGTGGCTTATAAACTTTACTCTGTATGGATCCGTGATGCGGATCTGATTCGTGAATGCCGCAATACCATTATCCACAGTCGGTTTGGCATCGTTGGTGTACCCCCAAGGCTAGAAGGGGCGAGGGGCCTTCCTACGGGACGCCAGGATGTAATCCAGTATGACCTGTCGACACTGCAGGGGTACATTGACGACATGGTACGTCTTCAATCCGAATTAAATCAGTTGCGAGATCAGCACCCTCTTTGACACTTTGAGCATTGAAGACGTTTTTTACAGTTTGTTCTGGTTTGGACTTCTCCCATGCCGGTAGACAAATTCTAGGCTTCCCCTGATTTCAGTTACGACGTACCGATTGGGTTCAACACCTCATGACATTCTTGAAAAATTACAAAGTACTCTGTGTAATCGGCGCCCTATTGATATCTTATTTGGCTTTTTTGCCTATCAGAGCGAATCAGCTTACCAAGCATGCCGAGAATTTCTTCAAGGATGCCCTCGAAGAAATGTTCAGCTCGGAGAAGAAGAGTCCTCTATTTCATTTGTGGTCGGACTACGCCGTCAAAGAGAGTCCGTTTGCAACGTACGAATTGGACATTTCTTCTAAAGACTCGCCGGGAACGCAAATGCGGGTAAAGGCCTACAAGTGCGCTCTGGATAAAAGTATGGACAGCTTTTCGAATCAGAAGGAGATCTACGCCCTCTGCAAGGCAGCAGTCGGTTCTGAAAACAGTGAATTCATCGTGGGTTCAAGGCTGATTTTCCAGGATCGGAAGGACTGGAAAATCAGGCACATGCTCGTCGAAAAAACTGAAAAGAAGTAGCATGCCGCGTTGCCCCCGCAATGCGTGACTGAGCATCCCGTCCGACTTGCAGCGCCCCTTTTCGACACCTGCCGGCCTAGCCGGCAGCCTACGCTATCGACCCATTGCAGACGTTCACAGCGTACTACCTTGTAGAGAAATAGACGATCGGGATCGTAATTTGGCTGAATGAATACACAACGCTGAACCAATGCCAAGGACGTAAAGCCAGTTTGTTCTTGAACACAGCAAAGCCGAAGTAAATCATTCCAGATACAAAACTGATCAGTGAGATCGCGTACGCCACGAGTGAGATCATCGCAAGCCCGATGGCGTCGCCATAAGCAGGGTGTCCAGCTTCACGCGCTGCCATAAGTTGGGAAAAGACCAAGATCGCAAGTGTGCACGGTACGCTGCCAGCAATCATGCCAATCCCAATTATCGTGGCCATCTTGTTGTTTCTCATATGACGCTCGTATTGAAAATTCCAGATCGTAGACCGTCTGCTCTTGGCTGTATTCTGCCTCAATCAAATTTGAGATAGAGGGCGTGAAGTACAGGCATGGCCGACACAACGCCAATAAAAGCCGCACCGCGCCAAGAGGGTCCGAACGACGGTATACCTTGCTTCACGAACGCCATGAAGACGATGAGCGGCCAACTAATGCAAATGGCGATAGCCGTATCAACCGACTTTCCAAACGGTGGGGCAATCTCAAAGGTAAGCGCGCATTTGACCCCACCTATTCCGCCTAGCTAAAAGCGCGCACGATTGCGTCCGCAACCATTTATTGCGGACGCAACCATGAACTTTGATGACACTACATTTCTTCCCCTGAAGGTAATTCGTACCGGGCCGTGCGGCAAGCGAACCTTCGACCGCACTGGCAAGCGGATGCTGATCGCAGCGTGCCTGAAACCAGGCGTATCGATTTCCGGGATGGCCCTCAAAGCCGGGATCAACGCCAACCAGTTGCACAAATGGATTCGCTCAGGCCGGCGCTCGCACCTTCCCGCCGCGGCAGTGGTGCCTAAACCTGCAGCGCCGGCGTTCATGCCGGTGCTCCAGGTCGAGTGCGCGGTGCCGCAGGTGCAGAAGCGACCAGCCACAGCACATCGATCTGCGCCTGCACGGTCAGCGTCACCGGTGCGACTGTCGGCGCGTCTGACTAACGGCGTGGCAGTCGAGTTGGAGTGCACCGGAAACGATACGGCACTGGTGAGCGCAATGATCGCCGCTTTGGGTGCGCGCTGATGTTCCGGCTCGCTGCCGATATCCGGGTCTACCTGCATCGCGAGCCGATCGATTTCCGGGCTGGCATGAACAGCCTGGTGACATTAGTCGAACAAGCCATGCAGCTCGATCCGTTCTCGCGCGCCGTCTTCGCCTTTCATAACCGGAGCCGCAACCGGATCAAGTTATTGTTGTACGACAGGTCAGGCTTTTGGCTGATGATGAAACGGCTCGAGGCCGACCATTTCATCTGGCCCCGGCAACCATAGGCGGTGATCGAACTCACCAGCGAACAGTTGCACTGGCTGCTCGAGGGCATCGACATCGAAGCCGTGCGCCGGCATCCGGCACGACACTACCAATACGTGAGCTGAACCGGCCTGGTTGCCGGGCACCTGTTACAAATTCATGTAAACCCATTGGCCCCCGGAGTTCGCTATCGTGGCGGACATGACCACGCACGACATCGCCCAGCTACCGATCCCTGCTCAAGACTACATCCGCGGCCTCGAGACGCAGGTGTCGACATTGAACGAACGCATCCAATTGCTCGAGGAGCAGTTCCGCCTGGCGCAAAGCAAGCGCTTTGCGCCGACCAGCGAGAAGCGCACGGACCGGGTGTTCGATGAAGCCGAGCAGGCGGCCGCCGACGCCGGCGCCGACGAAGAGGTTGATGCAACATTCGGCTTGCCCGACACCGGGCTGCCGCCGGCCGATGCCCCGGCGCCGGCCAAGCGCGGGCGCAAACGCCTGCCGGCGAACCTGCCGCGTACCCGCATCGAATACGATCTGCCCGAAGCGCGCAAGATCTGCCCCTGCTGCCAGGGGGCGCTGCACCGCATGGGCGAGGAAGTCACCGAGCAACTGCACATCGAGGTCAAGGCGTCGGTGCTGCAACATGCGCGCCTCAAGTATGCCTGTCGCCATTGCGAGCGCCATGGTGTCCAAACACCGATGGTCACGGCACCCATGCCGGCACAGCCGTTGCCGGGCAGCCATGCGAGCGCCTCCGTGATTGCCACGGTTACCGCCGGCAAGTTCGTCGACGGCACGCCGCTGTACCGGATGGAAGATGTGCTGGGGCGCGCCAACATCCCGGTCGGGCGCGGCACGCTGGCCAACTGGATCATCCGCCCGGCCGAGCTGCGCTACTGCCGGATAGTCGATGCGCTGCGCAAGACACTGCTGTCGCAACCGTTGATCCATGGCGACGAGACCACGGTTCAGGTGCTCAAGGAGCCGGGCAAGACGGCGCAGAGCAAGTCTACCATGTGGGTGTACCGCAGCGCCGAAGAATGCGACCATCCGGTGGTGCTGTTCGACTATCAGCCGGGGCGGGGCCAGGAACATCCGCAGGCGATGCTTGCCGGCTACGGCGGCATGCTCATGACCGATGGCTACGCAGCCTGGCGAACGCTCGACGGGCCAACCCACTTCGGTTGCCTGGCCCATGCCAGACGCCTGTTCATGGATGCGATGAAGGGGCAGAACAAGCCCGGCGGCCGGGCGACGCAGGCGCTGGAATATTTCAAGGCGCTGTATCAAGTCGAAACACTCGCCAAGGCAGAGCTGCCCGACGGCCAGACGCGGGCCGATTACCGGCACCGGCTGCGCTGTCAGCACAGCGTGCCGCTGCTCGAGGCCTTCAAGGCGTGGCTCGACGAACTGGCGCCGCAGACATTGCCCAAAAGCCTCTTGGGCAAGGCCATTGCCTACACCCGCAATCAGTGGCAGTACCTGAGCCGGTATGTGCGCGATGGACGCTCGCCCGTGGACAACAATGTCATCGAGCGTGACATCCGACCCTTTTGCACCGGCAGGAAATCATGGCTGTTTAGTGACAGCGTGGCTGGTGCCAAAGCCAGTGCGATGGTCTACAGCCTGATGCTGACGTGTCGTGCCTGTGGTGTGGAGCCGTATGCCTATCTGCTGCATGTCCTTACTGAACTGCCGCAGCGCGCACCGGACGCCGACGTGACCGACTTGCTGCCGTTTCACTATGCCGAGCAGATGAAAGCCAGGACGTCCGCATCATGACCTGATGGCGCCGGCCGACGTCCGGCATTGCAACTTGCCTCTACCGCCTATCGCCGATCGGAAACAGTCGCCGCAGTGCCACGCTAAATCGCCTTGCTCATAGCGATTCTGGGTTCGGTGGGGAGAAACGAGCGCTTACTCTCAAAGAAATAAAGCACCAGCGCCAAGACCAAATACACGAAGGTACAAACTAAAACCACCCAGCCTTGAGGAGTGGAACGCAAAGGGCCTCGGAACAATGCAGATACTTCCTGGTTTGAATAGTCCATAAGCAAGACTTTGTAAGCGCTGGGTTCGTTAAGGAAATGTCCGCAGTTGGCCGAATCCTGCCTTTCACAAAATCTCAAGTTGAGATCAAATCTGACAGTGGTAGCCAGCTCAAGTCTAGTTTTCTACAAATTAGATGACTGCTACAGCCCAGCCAGCGAGAGCAATTGATTCACCTGGAGCACAAAGTCGTCCCGCACTGGATCTGGCTTACCGCCGGCGTTCATCTTGATGTAGCCGGTCAGGTCGCGCACGAGCTTGCCCAGTTCGAATTGACCACGGCGGCATAATCGTACTGCCAATTCCAGCCTTCGTTGTCAGCTTCAATCGCCGCGGCGCAGGCGCCTTTCATTACGTCCAGCGAATGCACGGTTCTAAAGCGCCATCTGTGGGCTAATTACATCGACCGTCACTGCGTCGTATTGAGCAGTTGGCGTCACAGATCGGCCATTCTTTTCTAATCGAACCAGGCCGTACGGCTCCATGAGATGAAGAGAGCGCGAGATGTTGGGTGGTTGTTTCCCCATTATCGCGGCCAACTGCTCGATCGTGCCTGGATGTTGTTCTTTCAAAACCTCCAGAATGGCGAGATTTTCATCAGACAAAACGCGTGCCACGGCACTGAACGACGGAAACCAAATCGTCGGATCGCTCTCCTGCTTTTTTCGTTTTCCAGAAGCGATCGCGAGCGTCCATGCCCGTTGCTTGGCTACGCTTGCCACGCCGACTTTCAATGATCTATTCATCTGCAAGTCCCTCCAAAACTTTGTTTACCGCTTCGTAAAAATCATTCATCAGTTGCCAACCGCTATCAAACTCATACAAGGTGCCTTTGTCGTGCTGATGCCGATGCTGATGGTCGTACGGGTAAATCTTCCCCGCATGCTTGAATCGAGATCCGGTTGGCGGCACAGCATGGGCATTATCGAACCCGATCAATCGGGTGCCATCCGGCGCATGCAGGGTCAAACTGTAACTGATACCGTGCGGTCGAAATGTCGTCGCATCAACCCGAGAAACCTCAATTTTTATCCAGTATCCGGCCTCGTTCTGCACTTGAAATTGTCCATCGAGGTCGAGAAGAAAGTCTAGCCCGTTGGTGGAATCTGTCATAGACTAAGCATATCATGATCTGATATGTGTAAAGTACAAATATGGAATTGTCCTGTTTGCGATCCTTCCGACCTATAAACTGCCGAGCCCAGGCGATAGCTCCAGCAGACAGACCCTTTGCCGTAAAAGATTGGCATTTTCGCATTTCTACTAGTTGTTACTTCTGACTTTAAAAGCCGCCGTATGACAGCGGCATTATTGACATGATGTAATCATTCGATTACAATCAGTTCATGATCTACAAGTTAAAACAACTTGACGAGTTTGACACCTGGCTAAAGAGTTTAAAGGATGGGCTAACCCGACAACGCCTTATCAAACGGTTGCGTAAAGGTCAGCTTGGTAACTTGGGCGATGTGGAGCCGGTAGGGGAAGGTGTGTTCGAAATGCGTGAGCATTTCGGGCCAGGTTGGCGCATGTACTACGTTCAGAATGGTGATTCAATAATCGTCATGCTGGGCGGTGGTGATAAGTCCACCCAGAAAGCCGATATTCGACAAGCCATTGCTCTAGCAAAATTTCTTGAGGACTAAAGATGAACAAGAAAATTAAGATTTCCGAACTCTCGGAGTTCGATGCGGCTGAATACTTGAACAGCGAAGAGGATGTGGCGGCATATCTAACGACTGTTCTCGAAGAAAACGACCCGGCGCTGTTGGCAGCTGCCATCGGTGATATCGCTCGCGCCCGAGGAATGTCGCAGGTTGCAAAGGATTCTGGTATTGCGCGCGAAGCCCTGTATAAAGCGCTTCGACCTGGAAGCCAGCCGCGCTTCGAGACAATCAGCCGTGTCTGCGCTGCCTTGGGCATGCGCTTGGTAATAGAGCCGATGGTGCAACCGGCGCATTTAGATTTGGCGCGTTAACGGAATATTTGCAATTCTGTTTTTAAGAGCTTTATGGCTGTGGAAATAGGTTGCATGGCGGGTAAGTACGCCTCTAACTAATGCGCGGCATACCCAAATAAAAACCGTCTAAGTAATTTTACATAAAACAAATTATACGAAAGCTAATTGTCAGCCCCAAATAGTAACGTCCGAACCGACATCTGTATTTGGGTTTGACAAACATCAGCATCATCGTAAGTGAGCTATCACAGCCCAGATCCAGTTGGCTCTTAATGTAAGTCCGGCACGCCTCTACTTGGGCTTCGATGGATGTCAGTGCACTGCTCTGGCGGTCAGCCACCGACACCCGGGCCTATATAGCGCAGCGCCGTGGTTTGGCCGTCTCGACATTTGAGTTCGCGTTCATTGCGCCGAATTATCTCAGAAATGGAATTTTGAAACGGATCGCTTTTGGCTCAGAGTTCCAATTTTCTTCAAGTTTTGGGCGACTGCAACGCAGCGGATCCAGTCACAGGATTTGACGCTGTTGATGACTCTTATGGGCTGTTAGGAGTCAGTCGAAAGTTTCCAACGGCGGTCCGGTCAGGTCCCCTTTGCGGTCATTAGCGGGGGCTTTTTTTAGGGCGGGCATTCAGCGATTGCCGCAGGTCGCGTCCGTCTGGTTACCGGCTCGCCAATCTCGCTACCAACCACTGCTACCAGGCTCGCCCTTGAACGGTCCAGTCAACTCTGGCGTGATCCACCCGCCATAAAAACCGCCAGGTTGTGCAAGAACCTTAGCGCCGCCCACACTGCACTCGAGATCGTGAGCGTAAAAAGCGATGCACTCAGCCAGCGGCTCTGCCCCTGCTAAGGGCTGCGGGTAGCTCCAAGCGACCTTAGCCAAGTGACGCACACCATCGAATAAATCCCAATATTGCGCAGGGCCTTTCCATTCGCAGAAAGAGCCGCCGCCTGCCGGACGCAAAAGCGAAAGCTGAACATCGACCAGCGGCAGGTAAAAGGTGGGCGGGTGCGCGGTCTCTCTTAACGCCCAAGCGGCGCGCGTTCGAGCTACTTCGAGTTCTCCCCAGCGCACCACGATCTCGCGCACTTCAGGAACAGCATCAGGTGGGCGCGGGAAATCCCACACCGAAATTTGACCTTGCTCAGGAATGTCTGCAAACGGTGGGCGGCCTGTTCCTCGCCAGTGCCATTGAGCGCGGGCTCGTGCCAGTAGGTCGAGATTGTTACCTGTCATCGTTAAATTTTAACCAGCAAAGCACGCCCAGTGCGGTACAAAGCTTATGGCCCAGGGTGCGTGCAATCATGTCAACGCTCCCACCAGCCGGCAAGGTCACAATGAGATTGACGGATCATTCATTGCAATTCATATGCTAATCACTCTGATACATTATCATTACCTATTGAAAACTTTGTGGGCCCTGCGTCTGCCACCCTCCCGTGATTGACACCTTAGCCCAGTTACTCAGGCAGTATGCCATCGTCCGTGCGCACAGTGTTGCACTGTCCGCGCACCTGTCTGATGAAGACCAATGTGTTCAGTCGATGCCTGATGCCAGCCCTACCAAATGGCACTTGGCGCACACGACTTGGTTTTTTGAGACGCTGGTGCTGCTGCCGCACGTTGCCGGCTATCAGCCTTTTGACTGCCAATACGCCTACCTTTTTAACTCATATTACGAGGCGCTGGGACCGCGCCACCCCAGACTGCAACGCGGCTTGCTAAGCCGCCCATCGATCGATAAGGTTCACGCCTACCGCAACCATGTGGATCAGTCAATTTTGGCCTTAAGCCTCACGAATAATAATCAGATCGCTATTGATTTTGAAGCATTGCTGGGACCAATGGAACTTGGTCTGCACCATGAGCAACAGCACCAGGAACTGCTGCTTACCGACATCCTGCATTTGTTTTCGTGCAATCCCCTCCTGCCGGCCTACAACCCAAGCGCGCAACTGTCACCCCAAGAGCAAACGCCCATGCGATGGCTGGCGTTGCCCGGCGACATCGTCCGGATCGGCCATGCGGGACCCAACCCGAAGCATGCGGCACCTAAGCAAACCGGGTTTGCCTTCGACAACGAAACCCCCCGTCACCAGCGCCTGTTGCAGCCCTACCAGCTGGCCAGCCACCTGGTTACGTGCGGCGAGTATCTGGGCTTTATTGAAGCTGGTGGCTACAGCGACCCGCGGTGGTGGCTGTCGGACGGCTGGGACGCTGTGCAAGCGCAGCAATGGGCAGCGCCGGCTTACTGGCTGGCCCCCGCTGATCCACGCAGACCCAGCGATGCATGGCAGGTCTTTGGCCTCAATGGGGTGCAACCCCTTCAGGCCCATGCGCCGGTTGCCAACATCAGTTTTTTTGAAGCCTCGGCTTACGCAGAGTGGGCGGGTTCGCGCCTGCCGACCGAGTTCGAGTGGGAGGCAGCCTTTGGCACCCCCGGTCTGTCCCAGATGTTGGGCTCCGTTTGGCAGTGGACCCGCTCCGGCTATGAGCCCTACCCCGGCTTTTGTCCCCGCGCGGGGGCTGCACGCGAGTACAACGGCAAATTTATGGTCGGCCAGCAGGTTTTGCGCGGCGCAAGCCTGGCA